>FUFK010040943.1_pt1 | contig 102054 bp, 124 predicted proteins | sample 1021851 | NCBI WGS metagenome assembly FUFK01 (sample SAMEA51879418, study PRJEB19060) | metagenome
ATGTTTGTCACATTTTCTCGGCTTACCATATCTCCGTCAACATATACCCAATGAGTTGGGTGGTCTGCTATCTGTTCAATCATTTCAGAACTGGTTACTTCCAGTTCTGTGTGGCCTGTTTCATTCAATATTCTCAGTTTCATTTTCATTACCTCTGTTTTGTTTTTTGTCTACTGTTGTAGTTGTTGTTGAAGAGTCGCAATCGTCTTGTTGAGTTCTTGAACTCTACCCGAAAGGACATTTATTGTTTGCTCGTAGTGAGCGCACAATGCCATGTACTGTTGCAACTGGCCTATTGCCTGTTGAGCAGTTTGTTGGAGTTGAGCGTTGTTTGCTTGCATTGCTGCAAGAACCTCACCCGCATCCACCTCTTCTTCTGTTTGCACTTCTTCTTTTTCTTCTTTCTTCTTACTCATTTTTTTCATCTCCTATCATTTAATAATGCGTCAATAAACTTCGATGCACTCTCTTTTGTTAGTGAGTCTGTTTCTCCTTCATAACCAAGTTTCCTTAGATAATTAACTTGCTTCTCAGTAGCAGGTGTCTCCTCCGCAGTATTGGCAGTATTGTCTGTAAAGAGTATACGCTTTAACCATTCGGATTGCTTCTCTGTTGGTTCTGCTCCACGAATGAATCTTCTCTTCATATCTCTAAGGAAGTTTCTTTCCCATCGGGTAGAACCGTGTTCATGAGCATCGAATACAGGTAGTCCAAAGTAAAGACAGGCTTCAAGGAACTTACGCTCTCTCCAATCTTCCTCCATAAGACCACGTATCTTATCCTTAATCTCTAAGTCGAGATTCTCTAGGAACTTCTTTCTATCCTCAACATACTTATCCTCAAGTTCAATTTGTTCCAAGTAGTCATCAATTAGTATAGAGAACAAGTCCATGTCTCTCAGAAGTTTGTCATTAGGATAACCTCTTGTGTTGATTTGAGCCTTCTTGTTGTCAGGGTGATTCCACCTCCAAACAATAGAAGCCATCTTGTAGTCTTCTCTACCATACTTACCTGAACCAGTTTTTCTGATGTAAGTTACAGGGCGATACTCCTTCAATTCACTATCATAATATTTCTTTCCAGTTGTTCTTACGTTCAACCTCAAATCCATATCCTTGATTTCATTGAATAACTCAGTGAAACTATCACCGTTCTCATCCCACCATGCTTCTTTGATTAGAGTTTCAACGGCTTGCTTTTTCCATTCCTCAATCTTTTCCTCTGTAATAGCGGATAGTGGTATGTTCAAAGTTTCAGCCATGTGTCTGAGAACCATCCAATTGTTGATACAGGTAGAACCTACAATCTCCAATGTTCCATTCTCAGTGTTCTCAATCTCAAAGTTGTAAACAATATCCTTACCACAGAGACAGTGATGTGGATGGTTACTTGGGTGATTCTCGATAATATGTCTATGAGTTCCATACATTGTCTTACGCCAAACTCTACCAGTTATCCTCCACTCTTTCTTTGCTTCTTCGTAATCGTCTGATACAGACAAATCAAGAAGCCTTCTTGTTAGTGCCGGATAGTGGTGACTTGTTTCAGCAGTGTTATCTACTATATGTAAATCAGTTACTCTGTTCATCTAAATCCATCCTTTCGTGAAGTCTCTGTTCTCTTAGGTAACTATCAAGAAGCATATCTATCTTCTGAAATAGTGCTTCGGGTAATCCCCCGATAGTTTTCCTGTTTAGAGATAGCCAAATCAATTGGTTCTGATTTAGAACTACCTTCACTTTATCTTCGTCATTCATTGTTATTACTAAGGGTGGCATTTCATCATCGTTTACCAACCTAAATTCTACATTACTTTCTTTTTGCATCATTCTTCTTCACCTTTCATATTCATATTTTGACCTGTACTTCTTGAAATGGGTATTCCAAGATTTTCGGCCATCAATCTTGCATGGGATGCAAGTGCATCAGAACCCACACCTCTTGCTTCTAATGTTTCTATGATTCCTACTTGTCCCATTTCGCCCATTTGAATCAATGCTTCTTTTACTGTATTTACCATTGTTTCATCTAATTTTCTTCTGCTTTCGTTCATTTTAATTCCTCCTTATTCATACATCATCTGAGTCGCCGTTAGTTGTCCACTTAAACGGGTTAATTATCTGATATACTGTTCCTAATATTCCTAACATATTCTATTCCTCCTTCTCATTGTGCTTGCGACAATAAACAAATTCTGTTTACTATCATCCATTCCCATTGCTTTATTCAAAGCCTCTGCTTCTGCTTTGGCTTCTTTCTTTTCCATGTGCTTGAAATCAGGGTGGTCAATGGGTCTGAAACCCTGTTCATCTTCTATGCACATTACAATCTCATATTGGTTCACATCATTGTTCATATGTTTAGCATAGTAAACATATCTGCGACCAGTCTTATCATTGTCTAATTTTATTTCATCATTCACTTTCATATTCTCCCTCCTTCATCTATCATTTCTTTTATTATGCCATCCATTGTTACCATGATGACGTGCATTGCGTCTTCCAAAATCTGTTTCCTTACAGGTTTTAGTTCAGGAAGACCTTCGTATCCTTCTACCATATCATTGAAGCCATTTCTCATCTTATCTATGTTGACTGCAATTTGCTCGTAGATATCCAACTTTCTCGGTTCAGGCATAATCCTCAACCTCAGTGTGTAACTGCTTGAATCTATATCTCATCTTCTCCATGTTCTTTCTTGTGCAAGCCGTAACAAAGTTCTGACCTCCACGTAGAAAGATAACCAATTTGAAGTATTTCTGTTCATCTCCATTAGTTACCTGATTCACGAAAAGGTTAGCGAGGCTTTCTGTCTCCTTCAATGAAGACCATGTAAAAGCCTGAACGTCATTGAGACTAACTATTCCGTTTATGAATCTAATATACTGCTTATCCGGTTGTCCCATACCTTCTCCCCGATAGCCTCCGGTAGTAATATTTTCTTCTTCAACAATCCCATGAAGTCGAAAGAACTCTTTTTCTGCGAGGCACAAACAAGGTTCTTGTTCATGTTCACCTAATTGAGTTTGAATTACTTTTATTCCCGTTCCTGAACAAATGTTACATTTTTCGGTTTCTTCCTGAGTTCTCTTCCACAGTTTTTCATTAATTTGTTTATTTCTATTCATTTTATTACTTCCATTTATTTCTATTATGATAATAATTCAAATAAACTACTTTGTGTAAATTATTATCCAGACTATATGAACTCAGACAAAAAATAGGGCATTGTTTGAGTTTTTTTACAACAAGTTGTTTATTTTGGTCGGGGAGTGATATGCGGGAGAGAGCAACGTCTACTTTGGGAGAAATCTCACTCATTACCGTAGCAAACCGACACGAATGTTACATTAAATTAACAACTACCCACCATTTGTGTGTACCACTTAGGCGGATAGTGAGGCCACTTCCATGAAGCGAACCACTTCTTGTCATGAATGTAGTAGGCACGATATTTCTCGACAACTGAAAGGTCATCGAAGTTCTCAACCTTTTGCCTACATAGTTGGTTGGGGGATATAGCAACTGCAAAGGGTGTTAGCCCAATGTCAGGAAGCAACTCCTCAACCTTATCGAAAACATCGGAATACTCTTCCAATGTCTTTGCGACTTTGTGTGTGTTACCAGTATACCAGTAACGTTTTGCGTATGTGTCAAGCAATCCTTCAAGATGGCTTCTCAACCATTGAAAGTTTTGTCTTGACTCTCTAGCCCAAATAGTGCAAGGATGATTTAGCATTACAGGGTCATAAGGACTATCCAATCCTAAGTGGTCTGCAATAGTGGACATCATTTGCATTGATTCCAGTGGCATCTTCACGGAATGTTTGTCTATTACCAAACTTGCCGCAACTTTCGGGTCTTCATCAAGAACGAATATATTCATTCCTCTTCCTCCTTTTGTGTCCAATGAATACCCTTAGCCAATTCGTAAGCANCCCATGCTGTATTGTAATCTCNGTCTGTNTCAATCATTCTTCTTCACCTGCCATGATATCCACATATTGAGTGCGAACAATCTCTTCTAAGTTCTTGATTCTCATATCCATTCTAACTAAAATAGTACGCACCGATTCAAACTTAACATCGTACTCGTCTATTTTATTATCATAGGACTTCATCAACTTATCCAAGAACTTTGACTTCTCCTCAATCTTAGCATCATTCGCCTTTCTGCTTCCTTTCCTTTTACCTGTATCGTGTTCAGGACAGAACTTGAGGACACTTACATTCGTTCTAACATAGAACGGTTTGTTGCATCTATGTCCATCAGGCATTACGTGTTGACAGTGATTGTAAGGCATCAAAACGCCTCCTGTATTTCCATCCACTTACTGTGGGTTAGTTTGTGGGCTTCTTCTTTCTTAACGAAGTCGTCAACTGTGCCTATAATTTTCACCAATCTTTCGTATTCAAATTGGTATTTCTGAAAGTCATCTTGAACTCGTTGGATTTCTGCAATCAAGTTCGTTATTGTATCCCCAAGTGTTTCGCCTTCAAACTTTGAAAGTTCGGGGTGGTCTGTTGTTTCTTCATCACTCATCACTCATCACCTCTTGGGTCATTCGGTTCAGCAATACTTGGCGAATAAACATAGGGCGACATAAACGATTCTTGTTTCCAATGGTAAACAGGATAGTTGTTCTTTCTAGCCCAATCGTATATCTTTGATTTGTTACTTGTAGTAACGTCACGTTCATGGTGCAATATCTGACCACCCAAATTAGGCGAATCAAATACTGACACTTTCATGTGCGTGTGGTATTTATCTGTTACAACGTGGATAAAGGTATCATTTTCCACGAATCCATATTCATTTACTTTTTTCATTTTTATTTCTCTCCATTTTCATTTGTTGGGTTTGAGCAAGAAAGTATAGGTTGTCAATGGACTGACCCCCCTTCACCATATTCGGAAGTCTTCATACTTTTTTATCTTGGCAAACTTGCCCCACAATCCCCACCCAACAGTAGGGGATATGAGTGTAAATGCGAAGAAGTCTAGGTTCAATGGAATTAACCTAATGACACCTTTACCGATGTTATCAAATGCATAGAAAAACTGGCTTTCTTTAGACTTTTTATTTGGCAAACTTCGCTCTAACCTATGGATGTTATGAAAGCACCCCCATAAGTTTGTGAGTATGTTGGGAGTGCAGTTTTACCTGCACCCCCGTATATCAGGGTTTGAGTCCTGATTATTTTTTGGTGATATTTGTGAGTGTGTGTTGTGGGGATGAATAACGTACTGTGCCGTCTATCTCGGAGAGCATACAAGAAGTCAAGGTAACTTCTCCGATTTTTTCACCGCAATGCCGACTACTCTTTTTTATAGCGCAAAGTAACTCTATGGTATGTTCATAGTGTTAGGCAACTCATTAACTAGGCTTTCTTCCGCTAGGTCGAAAACTTTCGCTAAAGGCGAACTCCTGTATCTTCTATTCAATTAGTAATAGAAACCCACAATCCCAACTGTGCTGCTACTCCAAATGTTACAATCGAAATCATCTTTGGCAACATCTTTCCCGACTAATAACCCGCTAAGGTGTTCATCTCGCTTTTCACATCCTTCACAAATGTTGAGTGTTCATTTATCATCCATTTCTCACGCCGATGATAAATATTAATCTGCGAAAACAATACCGTTTCGCAGGTTTTTGGCGTTCATTTCTCATTTCTCACGTTTATCATCACCTCCTATAATAATAATAGGGGTAATAGTATATGAGAGAGAGTGTGTGTGTAGTAGTAATAATATAATGATAATAATGATAAATGATAAATGAATATCAAAAAACATTGATTCTGTCCAAGAATCCCAACTTTCTACCCCTCAACCTTTCTCATTTCTATGATAATCGGTGAGAAATGAAGGGGAAATCAGAACTCATATTAGATAGAATATAACTATACTAAATCTCATACTAATATTAGTATAATATATTATATTATATTGTGACCCTGTTTGATACCCGATAAAATATAGTGATATTTAGGGAGCAAACCTTTCGTGATGAACAACTAGTGTTCGTTAAGTATTACATTAGGTAGTGACTACGCTGAAAGGGTCGGATTCTACAATATGAAATCCACCTCTGAGGGTATATGTACTCTGCGCCAGCACGTTGACCCCTCTGCCGACTTTATTTCCAATGCGTGTCTAACAACCATATGGTAGGCTACTTTGTCGGCATCCCCAAAAGAACCCTCGATTGGGTCGAGGCTTATCCCGCTTTTATACGCCGAAGCGAACATGGTCTGGGTTTTGGGCTAACACCTTGATTTCGTTAACCACGCCTCGTTAATGTGATTATATGGGGCATCGGAACATTGACTTTTCAATTACATGAGTTTTCAAGGTCATCGAAGATTTACTGTCCAATCAGTGTCATGAATAACTGAACCTTTTGCCCGAAGAACTTTCCGTTCTTGCATTCTACTTGTGTTTTACTCTTCTCATCAACTAAAAGTTTGTTCGTCAGCCCCATATGGGAATATTATTGTCTAAGAATAGTGTTGAATACTTTCAACGCTGAATCTAATTGCTCTAACGCACTTGGTAAGTCATCACTACGAACCTTAAGGCTCTTGATGATTAGAACGTGGTCTTGTCCTGATTTGGAGTGAGCCACTTCTAATTCATAGGGATATATCTTACCCTCAACTACCTGTGTCGCCATATCCTTTACCCGCGAAACAGGATATATGGGGTGTCTCCTACAAAGTGTTACTACCATATGGTTGGGATACTTTGTCAGAAAAACCCCATATGGCTAACATCTAACCCATAGAGTGCTTAGAAGGGTTTGAGAAAATCCGATTATTTTGAAAAGGTGATAAAAGATGGAATGGAAAGAGTTTTCAGGAACAACACTAGCATGGCTAAAGAATGACAACACTGTTGATGAAGCAGATGCTTCAACTATCAGCAGAATGATTGAGAAGGGTAACGCAAACCCTGCACGACAAGTTCGTATATCAACTACAATCCGTGAGATTGCAAGAGATTACGCAACTGCTCCATATGGACAGAGAGGATACACTCTACCCGCAGAAGCACAAACCATCGTTAACGATGTAACTGCAATTGTGAATGAGATGGCTACTATCTTTGATAACGGTGGAGATGCAATCAGAGCATTGCTTCTACCTAACCAAAGGAGCAAAGTCAAGCACTTCCCTAACGGGTCTGCTTGGGCTTCCACTGTTCTAAAGAGTGTGAACGGCGTAGCAGTCAAACTATCCAAAGACGGAACTTGGGATGGTTCGATGGAGAGTCTAACCGCTACAATTTCGGAGGTAACTTCGGAATAAGCGGGTAACTCTCAGTTACCCTTCTAAGCACACACTCTTTGGGGTTTGAGATTACAAAGTATCTCTTACCATATGGTTTTGCACTTTGTCGGTAAGAACCCCACTTATACCTTCATTAGTAGTCCAATAGTATGAAATGCAAGATATGCGGTACAGACCACACGGAAGACGACACAAAGAACTTGATAATGATAAGATGTTCATGTGGTGCAACGCTAAAAGGCAATGCTTACCCTAAAGTCAGTGGCAAATCTAATCTCTTTACTAGAAGACATTACAATTGGCTTGTTGAAATGGCGTTAGACTTAGAGTTAACACACGAACAATGTAGAGAATTGTCTGAAATGCTGGAAGGAACGAATCCTAAATACGATAGGTTGAAGTTTATTACAACAGTTACAACATCAAGAAATAAGAGGAGTGGGGGAATATGATGAAAGTTTGTAGGGGTTGCCTACACGTAATGGAACACAAATGGACAAGGAAAGGGTATGCCTGTAAAAGATGCCTACATATAACAACGGAGAGATACTAATGAATAGAGAAGATTTGACTGATACTTTAATACAAATAAGAATGGAACTCGCTAAGAAAGAGGGAGTAGAAGATTGGAAGAACGACTCGCAAGGTGATTGTATGAGTTCGTTATCTTCAAGATTTATTCAAGAGTTGATTTGGTATATTGACGGTGATAGAGATATGTGGAGTGATGAATAATGTATAAAATAATTAGATTTAGATTTGATGGAAATAATAGAACAATCAAGAGAGGATTAACTCTTGAAGAAGCACAAGAACACTGTAAAGACCCCGAAACGAGTGGTTCAACTTGTTCGGATTTAAGCAAGCGTGGAATGTGGTTCGATGGATATACGGAGGAATAGATATGAAGACTACATTGTGTTGTCCTAAGTGTGACTACGAGACACCGGCTGAGTATGAAGTAGGTGATGCGTGGTGTAACACTTGTGAGTGTAGAGTCCCTGCACATAAGGTGGAAGAATATCAGCGCGATGGTTGCGACTTGGATATTATGGATGAGGCAGATGTACTGAGAGAGGCAGAGTTTTGGTTGTACGAGAACCATCCTGACTTCTGCCCTAATGGATTTACAGGAGAGGAAGAAGAATGAATGAAATAATTGGATATTGCGGAGAATGCGGAACAGGTTATGAGAAAGGATTTACCTACAAGATGCCGGGAGATGGTGGAATTGTTTGGTATATCTGTATCAATGATAATTGTGGGGTGAGTATGCCATGCTCATAAATTGCATACGTTGCAAGAAATGCGGAAACATAACAATCAAGCCGGAAGATGAAGAGTTCTTTGGTGAATGGGATGAATGTACGTGTAGAGTTAATGAGATATTGGAGGAATACGGATTATGAAAGTAGTAAGTTGGAGAATTGAAATAGAGTTAGAAAATGGAGAGATAGGACATATATCAGACATTCCTAAAGATGTCGCTAATATGGTTGATGAATACCTTTCTGAGTTGGAGGCTGATTAAATGGATGGTTATGACGCACAAAAAGATAGAGATGATGAGATGTTAGCCGACTATTATTCGGATTTAGCAACAGAAGAACAACAAGCATTCTGCGAACACCGTAATTCATACGTTCAAGGTACAAGGATTCTGATAGCGGAGGACTCCGAAGTTATGAAACGCCCTTTATTGAGACAATACGGTAAACAGTATTATGAGATTGAAGAACCTGANATCGAAGTTAACTTCTATTGCTCAGATTGTGGAAAGGACATATGGCAATCAACTGATATTAACGATTATCTTGATGGTCTTGATTGTGATGAGATACTTTCACAGGATTAACGTAAGCCACCCTTCGGGGTGTGCCTGATTCGACAAAGTGCCTCTCCCAACCATATGGTATGAACTACTTTGTGAATCTTGAATACCCTAATACCCTAAATACGGGTAATATACTGTCTAAAACGACAGGAGAAAGAAAAATGACCGAAAACAAATGGACTGAGTTCACTCAGAAGATAACCGCATGGAAAAGAGCGAATAAGGGATGGAATGACCCCGAACATGAGTCATATCAAGAGGATTTAGATTCTCTTGACCGAATCATGAAGAAGGGTAAGACAGATGAAAGCCGAAGGGCAAGAATCATGTCCACTGTTCGTACTCTCTTTATGGATATACCAACATCACCATTCAGAACAGGCAAAGCCTCTTCGATTGATGCGGGTATGCTTGCAACATACAACGAAAGCCGAAATGATGCCCGAACTGCTTTGATTACTGCATGGAATGCGTCAAAGTTCCTTCAGAATTACGAAGTACGGAGCAAAAGAGGCGGAGGCGGAGTTTTCGCCACTGCTGAAGAGTATGCTGACTATCAATTGAGTTCAACGGACTCAAGAGTTCACTCAGCAATGCGTGGAACATCAAAAGACTATCAGTTCGCTGATGGTAAGCCTCTAATCAACCTTATACCTCAAAAGGAGGATTAGACGGACTCAAGTAGGGGGGGAACACCCTAAATTCACCCCGTTCCCCCTCTACACCCTTCGGGGTCTAATGTTCGCAAAGCAATTTACAACCATATGGTTGGCACGAACTTTGTGACGTTAAACCCTGAGAGGATGCCCGAAGGCAGTCCAATCAAAACCTATCATGAATCCTAATGGATTCAACGAAGTATTGTGGGTTTTTGAGCATCTCACGGATTTGATGCATCCTTTCAACGCCCTTTCCACGAATAGCACCATTGAGAGTTGCGATTTCAGCAGTCAATCTGTCTATCTGTATCGCATTCATTCTTTTCACTTCCCGAATCGCACTTCTCTCATGTCGGTAGTATTCTGTGATTCTAACTGTGTCATCTGCGTAGTTTCTGCTCTTTATTGCATATATTGTTCCTGTCATGTAGTATATACCCCCTTTCTAGGGTATAATTAGGGTTCTTTCCGCAAAGCACTAAACCATATGGTTGTAAAAAAAATCAAATCTGTGCTTTGTGAGCCATTTATGCTGTCAATTTTGACACGTCATTTTCCACCATTTACGAATGTCAGTTTATTTCTATTACCATATGGTAGGATATACTTTGTAAAGAGACTACCTTAATACCTACTACTTCTTAGTAATACTATGAGCGTAACATACGAGCAGAAAGCAACATACCAGTATAACGACAAGAAGATGGGCGACCAAGCATTTTGCAAAGTCGCAGAGAGACTTATGGACAGTGGGTTAATTTTGACCAGTTGGCATTATTCATCCGACCCACCATCTATAACATATGGTCAAGTTGAAGAAGAGAAAACATCATATGAATACGAAATTACCTTAGATGGAGAGACTGCATTCATGGCAAAGTATCTTTCAGACGCTAAAGAGTATGTTGAACAGTTAAAGGAAAACAACTTCGATGCGTCCTATATTCGTCATACCAACACAAAGAGCAAGTTGGTTTGGCAACAGCCCAAAGGGTCAAAGTTCTACTTGGGTCTTGATACTTTTGAAGGGGAACTACCATACAATAGGAGTGAACTCTCTTATGCTCTTGATGATGATGGTTATGAGGGAACAGTTACTCTAACCCCCAAACTACGTAATACTGCTGAGGGTGTAGAGTTGACTCTAACCACCACATTAACCTTAGACAGAGTTCTCAAGGCGGATAGAGTAAAGCCAGTTATGGTTGATATTACTCTGAATGACTTTGGATTAATCAAGAGTTTAGTCGAAGATGCACTTCGTATCTTCAAGCCCCATACTACTGATTGCACCTTTGATGTGAAGACTCACTCTGAATCAGAGTGTTCACCCGATATTATCGCACAAAGGGAACAGGCGACCCAACTCGCTCGTAATTCCTCAGAAGAGGAAGAGTGAACGTAAACCCATTGTCCCGAAAGGGGCTTTGTGGTCGTTTATACAAAGTTACACAACCATATGCTTTGCGTTGCAAATTTTTTTTGTTTCATTGTTTCTATTACCCAAAGTTAATTGGTATAACCTCTTAGCGACCATCAATGACCGATGAGGCTGTTATTTTAGAACTGGTAAAAAACGCCAACACCATACTAGCCTCTATACGAGAAGAAATTGACAACATAAAGGCTCAAGGAAAGTTAGAACCTTCTTTGGATAAGAAATTAGTTGCAATAAAAACCGCTACAAAACAACTCGGTAATGAGATATTAAACAAGGTATTCAGGCAAACACGCTTAACAGATTATGAGGGCTTTGACGCTAAATGATTTTTATTCTGGTTATAGGTGAAAAAGATGAAAAAAATTTTTGCTAGTCCCAAAAAAATTCCAGCCCATTTTTTGAAAAAAGACGGGGTAGAATCTTTTGACCTATGGTTTGACGTACTTCACAAGATGGATGAGTCCGATAGTTGGCTTGACATTCTAAAACTAAGAAGTTCAGATGGTTCTGTTGCAGGTATGCCTAATTTCATTAGATTCTCAAACAGAATATTTCAAGATGATAAAGAAGGCACATCTTCAGATAGCGGTGCTATGTTTCAAACTAACAATGGAACAGTCGTTATTGTCCGACCACATTTTGACGCACAACAGAAGTTTAGTAGAGTTGGCAATCATAGGGATTACCCGTTGAAAGATGTTATTTTAGGAATAGACAATAATGTTCAAGGTCTTGGTAATTACACTTCCTTCGTTTCAGCAGGTAAGAAAAACCAAGCAGGTGAAGGAAATGTTGACGCTACTCTGAATTATACAATTCAAGGAATAACAAGACCGATGACAGGTTCTAACTTGTTGAATAGAAGTGTTGCTCAGTTTATGATTGAAGTTTATCCTAAAGAAGATTTGAGTGCTTTTTCGACTGCTAGAAAAGCCATAATATTAAATTCAGTTCATGGATTCAAAGAATACAAAAAACAAGGTAATGTTAATTTCAAAAACATATGGCCTGAAACTTGGCAAGATAATGAACAACTACAAGATAGGCAAAAGCGTTTAGGTGGTAAGAAATGAAACAGTGGCTAATTAGAAAATTAATTTCGTTAATGGGTAACACGTATGTTTGGTTGGATAAGCAACTTGTTCATCCTGATGGGCCAGTTCTCGGTTTAGAGATTGATGATGATTTTGCTAGTATGTCAAGATATGAGTTATGTTGTCACATTGAAGATAAGTTCGGATTGGAAAGAGATTCTTTTTGGGAGTTGGAATCTACACAGAAGATAAGGTTCTGTTGTCAAACTGCAAGGAACATACTTACGCCAAAGAAGAGGAAGAAGAAATGAGTAACTTAAGCAAGTTTGATAGTCTTCATCATAGTGCGACTATGCAGGGTTCACTAAGCACCGATGATGATTCTTGGTTTAACATACTAAGAATGGGAGGAGCAGTAACGTCAACCTCAAGCGGGACATCAGCATTATTCAACAATAAAACGGGAGGGGGAAAAAGACGTGGTAAAAAGAAAAAGAGTCTCAAAAGACAAAGGTATCAAGACGAAATTACCAGACGGGACAGACGCTACAATCAACGTAAGTAAGAGGTCTTTCGGACAGGCTTTCCAAGAGTGGGAAAGAAAAGCCAATGGACTTGCAGGTGATTCAATCGGGATGATTAGTCCTGAAGCCAGTAACATGAGTTTACTCGATGTAGTAAAAGAACAAGGAGTAATTGGAAGAATCAAGGGAAAGACTGGAACTAAGATAAAGGGCAAAGGTGGAGTTGCTATCTTCAAGGCGTTGAAGACTATCTTCAATAAACCCGATATGTCCAAAGCACAGTTACCTGCCTTGAAAGCATTGGATACACTAATGAATGGAATTGAGGGAAGTTCTGCTGACCCTCGTAATATTGTATTCTCTAATCCAGTGGATTGGGATGAAGACACTGGAAGAGTCTTAGACACTGACCCTGTTTATGGACATTATAGAACTGATGAGTATGAAATCGTTAGAGATTTGAAAGACGAGGATGTTCCCGCAGTTTCATCTGAATGGTATAATGATTCCAAAAATGCAGCCACACCACCATTTTGGCAAGCACTTTATGGCAAGGGAACTAATGCTCCTTTCAATTCTCCAAGCCTACATATGATAGTTAAACAGGCTATCAAAGATATTGAAGATGCCCCAATAATTATCAACAAAGATAACCCTGTTCCCATTGAGGGTAAGAAGGCTGCAACTACTGCCCTCACAATTTCTGTATTGAGAGCCATAGTGGAAACAGAGTTGAATAACGGAACAGAGGGTAAGTCATTTCCTGATAGTAGAGTTAGAAGATTAATTGTAGGACAGGCTCAAGACATAAAGAATGAGAAAGAGTCAGATGCGGTTGAGAGTCTTAAGAGAATTAATGTTCCAAATGATATTGAGGAATGTTGGTTCAAGTTATCAAGAAGACAAGTTAAGTTGATGGCGTTTGAACTTGCTAAGAGGAAGGGCATCAAGATGCACTTTAAACAAGCAAGTGGAGATGTTGCGAGAAGCCCATTGATTTTCGGTGAAAGACCCGACCCTGATACAGAAAAGAAATCTCTTGATTGGAAAGAGATGTTAGTGAGGTGATTAGTGTTGAAGTGTTGTAAGATGAAAATTTCATTTGATAATTGTTCTAATACAATGTGTCCTTATTGTGGTAATTACGTGGAGAGGTGAGAGTTTGTTTTTGGGAGTCTGTTGTTTTTGTTTGGCGATAACTCCCTTTGAGTCATCAACTTCTTCCGGCGATTTTTGTGTTAGATGTGGAACATACGAGGGGGCATTATCTTGACTGTAACAAGAAAGAGATGTCGTCTTTGTATGCACGAAGACAGAGAAATCTTTGAGAGGGATTTGGAAAGTATGCACATTCACCCCGATGATTTGGACAGTAGGATGAACTGGCCTAGTGGAACATCTGCCAAACATCAGAGAAATCACATGGGCGGTTATGCTGATGCTTCTAATCCCAAATGTGCATTATGTGTTTATGAGAATCGTTCAGAAATTGAACAGGAATTGTATTCGGGAGATATGACTCCTGAACTTGCCGCTAAGATAGTGGGTTGTTCAAAGGAGCAAGTAGTTAGACACATCAAGAAACATACACAACCATTGGTGCAAAAAGCGGCGGCACAAATATTGGCGACAAAGGAAGTTAATGAGATTGATACTCTAAGTGGTAACATCACTAACCTTGAGAGAAAGTTAGAGGCATTGTTTGAGATAGAAGACTTAGACCACAAATCAATTGATTCACTGACAAAGTTAGCGAAGGAAGTAAGAGAGTCGCTAAAGTATCTAATGGAGTTCAAAGGTAAACTCGTTCACAGAAGACAAGACACAATCATCGTTCATCAGATGCAGATTATCAAAGAAGTGTTAGCACAGAACCATCCCGAAGTTTGGTTGGATGTTAGAAAGCAAATGGAGGATAAGTTACAATGAGTTGGTTTGATATCATTAAAAGAACTGGTAAATCAAAAGGAACTGGTTTACGAGGTAGAGGATACAAGCCTCCTAAAGATTCAACTTCAAGAAGAAAAGAAGATGAGAAGGAGATTTTAGAGCCTGAGTTGGAGGAGTTACAATGAGTTACGGATACGGTTGGGCTTGGGAAGAACTTCTATTGAAGAAGCAGACTCTACGAGATAAGGTAGTTCAAGCATCCAAGAGTGGTAACTTCGATGAACTTCTTGAGAACCATAACTCTGCACAATTGCGTAGAGCGGTAAACACATTAGTAGACGATGGTATGAAGGAAGAAAGGTTTCAGCCTTTGTTGGATAAACTTGGAAAACCGTTTAAGGTAGATGGTAAAGAGAATCCTGAATATGAAAGACCACAAGAAGTAGAAATGTATGAATCTTTCATGAAGGGTAATCACGAAGAATTAGTTAAATTCCTAACAGAAGGTGGAAGAGGCACAATAACTCCTAGAATTTCACGCTTGATAAAATGGAACTCTGAGAACGGAGATGCACTTCTGAAATACGTCAAGGATAAACCCGAACTCTATGGCTATATCACTAAGGACATAACACTCACACTACCAAATAACTTTGATAGAGATATCTTGGATGATTACCAATTTGTAATGGAGAGAGATATCAAGGTAACTTTACCTGAGTTCCTAACAATAGAACAAGGAAAGGCACTTGCAGGTGGTCAGCCATCACAACCAATTGAGAGAACTGCTTTTGCTAGAATCTTCAAAGCCCCTGAATACAAGGATAAGATTGTAGCAACTTCTGTTAAGTTAGAGGCAAGCACAATTGATGGTGGGTTTGCAGCAGATTATCTGAATATGGTCGTAACTAATCTACGTGGTAATACAAGAGAACCGTTCATGCCCGTTATCTCATATTCAGAAGCCCCAAGCCCTGCTCGCATAAAAGCAGCACAAAAGGAGTTCTTTGGTGCTTTGACTGGTGGAGGCACAAGTAGAATGTATCCCGCAATGGAGTATATTCTAAGAAATGAGAAGTTGGACTTGGATGTTGGTTTTGTTAGAACTCAAACTAAGGAAACTCTACAAGAAGTTGAGTTGGCTAATAAGTTTCAAAGGGCAGAGATAGACGATGACGAATTGAATAAGTTATACAATAAATTCGTCAAGGTCAAGACAGATGAGGATGGTAATGTCACAAATGTTACAGGTTATTCTAAGTTCAAACAAGCAGTTGTTGATGCAGGGCTTGAAAACGAGTATAACAAGTTCTTGAAAGAAACCCAAGTCAGACGTTATACTCTACCTGTTGAGGTGAGAGATGCTTTAGTTGCTATGATTGATAATGAAGCAGATGAAAAACAAGTTAGATTGGTGAAGTCCAAGTTAGGACATTTATTCTCAAAGGTTGGTTTCAAGCGTTCAGTCAGAGAGATGCGTAAGAAGAAGATAAACTACGGCGACCCTGATAAGATAAAAGAGGCTCTACTTTCTATGGAAGAAAAAGCAGAAGGAACTGTTTCTATAACAGACAAACTATTCCTTGAGAGAGTTTCCTTCCTATTCGATGATGTAGACCAAGACCCATTGGGTAATGCTATTTTGCAATTGAGGGCTAAACATAGTGATGGTAGTAAATTTAGATTGAAGGATATGCGACTTGTTTCTAAGCAGGTTCTACAATTTTCAGACTTATTGACTATGGTTCTACAATTATCAAGAAAGATGATAAGAGATTCTAAGTTGCAAGTGTCCTTGATTAAATTACTTAAAGAAACAGATGCTAAGAAAAAGAAACAAGCAGAAGACGAGTTCAAGACAAAACTATCAGATACATATTCTAAAGTACATAAAAGTGTATTAGACGCAATAAGAAAAAAGATGGTGCAAGTGATGGAAGAACCACTACTACACAATAAATCAGGAGCGATTCAACCATACGATTGGATTAACGAGAACAGGAGTTGAGCAAATGATATCAGATGAAGAACTATACAACGCATTTAGGATTTTGATGCTTGAGCCTGATGAGTTCGATGAGTTTACTGAGAAGATGGTTGCTGAACAGTATAAGGATGAAGACCCTAAAGCAATAGCAGATAAGGTTGAATTAGAAGCCGATGATAGAGCAGAAGAGTATCTTAGGTCTTTCAAGCCTGAGTTCCTATACAACTTGATTAAAGATGATGCAGACTTCATGGAGAATGGGAAGTTATCTTCTAAGTATCAAAAGTCAGGCAAACAATTGGGAGAACTAACTCAATTGTTGGTAGAAGACATTTCTTCCAAACACGAAGAGTTTGAAGAAATACCCGATGCTATCAGAAATAGCATGATTAAGAAATTATTAGAATTAGGCGGTGTATCAGGTAGAGTTCTGACCACTGATTTGGAAGAAGCAACAACTGACCCTAGTAGGTCTATTGCGGTTGATGTTAAGAGGTTAGACAAAGTTTTGAGGGCTTTCTTAGATGACACTGGTAAACAGTTAACGTATAAGAATACAATAGAACAAGAAAGGGACTTAAGCAGAGTTTCGTTGAAGAATAGAAACATAAGGAAGAAAGAAGTAGAACAGATGAAGTATATTCTTGAAAATCAAAAACCTTCTGTCAGAGATAGACTTTCACCGTTAATGGTTGTATTGAGACAATTCGATAAGGTAGAAGAGAGAATAATTCAATTAGACGCTGACCAAATAATTGGTGAGTTGGATTTGAAGATGTTGAATAGAAGAAACAGAATCTATTCGTTTTGGAAAGAACATCAAGGTAAGTATGAAGATTTCAAAGAAGCGTATAACAATTGTAATACAGCATTCGCTAAAATATTACTGCCTTTAATTCAAGAGAACAAAGAAGACAAGGAAATCCAAGAGTTCAGAAAAATATTGGATGAGTTCTTGAAGTTTGAGTCAGCAATAAATAATGATGAATTAAATTATGTTGTCAAATTCAAACCAAAAGACATGGAAGTTTACTTTAGGAATCACAAGGGACTTGCTCTATATGAGAAGTTCATGGAAGATAGCGGTTTAGTTCGTGGTGAAACAAGGGAAGACGAAGATAGGAAAGCGAGAAGTGAAGGATATTACGATGAGGAAACTGGTGACTTCAAAGAAACCATTAGCGTAGAGGGAGTTCAAACTCTTGACTCTGAGGAAGAGGTAATGGAAGCAGAAAAGAAAAAGGAAATGGAAGAACTTTCACTCTTCGGTGCAAAACTAAAGAGACTTGAAAGTAAGAAGGTAGACCCACTATACTATCACGCATTCACTAAAGAAACAGGAGCGTTCAAGGATACTGTTGCTTTCACTCAAGATATTCAAGCAATTCGTGAAGCCATGTTAGGTGCGGGAGCAGTTAGAGAAATGGCTACTGGTATTGATATGGATGACGAGATAAATGATTACGTCAACCAATTAGAAAGAACATTAGCAAGAGGAGGAAATGGCCCATATTATCTACCATTATCTGAATCTGTTAGTAAGTTTGCAATCGAAGAGAACTGGAATGCTGACCCTCTTAGCCTGAATACAGCAAGAGGAATCAACAATCGTCTTAGACAGATTGGAGACTTCTTAGATAATCTCAGCCAAATCTTAGATGCAGGGGATGATTTGGATAGAGCGTCAGCACCCAGTTCTGCAATTGCAGATAAACAAGGAGAAGGAGTACCAAGTCAGAAGATGCCTCATCTTGGAACAAAGAATAGAAAAGACCATCTCGATAAAATCGAAGAGGCAAGAGAAGAGTTTGATGATTTGATAGAAGCAGTGTTAGATTACTTCGTAGTTCCTATGAGCGGTTCAAACAAACCATTCGATGACCCTCTACCTTTCGACACAAAGACAAATAAAACCCGTAGAATTTTCAGAGCATTAGCAACAGGAAAAACTGACACTGCTTTGTTCAAGGTATTAGCATTGGAAGGCAGAGCAGGTTATACAATGGTCAAAGCCGAAGAGTTAGAGAGCCTAACGAGAATGTTGGAGTTCTTACAAGATATAGAAGGTAGGAAAGACTTGCCTACTTTGGTCAATCAATTGGAAAAGGGAATCAAAACTGTTAATTTCATAATGCTAAACAAAAGAGGTTCTGCGTTAGCAGAGGAAACTATGGTAGAGTTTGGTCATTATCTACATGAAGTCTTAGAGGCTAATGATATTTCTTGGCCTTCCGATATGAAGTTCCCTGATAACAGTAGAGGAAAAACTCCCGAAGAGTGGAGTAAGATGTATGATGTTGGTAAGGTATATCCATTTGAAGCGATAGAAACTCACATCAAGAGAAACATTGGAGGATACTCAGACAGTATGAGAACAATGGTTAGAGGTAGTGATAGGAGAGGAAAAGGCTCTAACACTATCGTTCAAAGATTCATCAATGCAATAAATGGAATGAAGATTCTGAGAAGTGAAAAGGAAAACACAATCCTATCCGTTCATGACGAGATTCGTAAGATGATGGGTAAACCCGTATACTACAACAATGCTAAGTTGGACAACTATGACCATGTGAATAATGCAATTGGTCTGATGAAATCAAGATTCAAGGTTGACGTGACTGCACATGAAGTGGAGTCCATTGTAGGCGAATTGAACTCAATGGAAGAATTGAGTAAAAAGCATGGTGTTCCAAAGGAAGGTGTATATTTCTTGAAGGCTAATTTCAGGTGATAAAATGTTAGAGTTTCAAGAGATGTCTGAGGATGAAGCCGTTAGAGTATTCTTAGATGATGGGTACTATGAATACAAAAAAAGAAGAGAGCGTTATCAAAGGATATCCCCTAATTCATCTTGGGCTACTGCACCTGCAAGAATGTTTGTGGGTTTTTTAGAAGATAAACCAGTAGGAGTTATTGGTTTTGCTCCATACAAAGGAGTTCTTTTGGGAGCAGGTATTCACGTTAGAAGAGGATTTAGAGGTAGAGGGTTAGCACAATTACTAGTTCAAAAACTCATAGAGGAGAAAGGAGGCCAAACTCTTTTTGCTAATATTGCTAATCCAAGAATTGCTAACACATACAGAAGATATGGGTTCAAAGATATGAATGAAGAAGAGTTACCCGATGACTCAAGAAATGCTATTCAGGGATTAGAGTTCGCAGACCAAGTTCAGAAATGGGTTTGGGGAGTTCATCGAGATGTTTGGTTTGACGTGGTGAAAAATGGAATTAGATGATTTAGATTTTGTTTCAGCAATGGATATGGAACTATCTAAAACTTCATTTCCATATTTTTTTCAGAATGTTCTTGGAATGATGTTTCCTCCGTATATGCAAGAATGGTTAGACTCAATGGAAAAAACAGATAGAACCGTTATTGTTTGTAGTCGTGACCACGGAAAATCTGTTTTTATGCACAGTTGGGTAGTATGGAATCTTGTGTTTCAAGAACCACCATATCAAATGCTTTACATTTCTTCTAACCAAAAGCAGACTCTTGTTCACATGAGAGAAATTGACAGATACTTCAACCACCCTGCTCTTAAGAAATACAAACCCAGTAGGGGTTGGGCTATTGGTAATATTCAGTTAACAAACGGTAACGCTATCTTGGAGCGTTCCGTTGGTTCTCAAATCAGAGGACTTCACCCACAGGAGATTATCATTGACGACCCTTTGAAGGAGTTTAGCCTTGCAGGTATTCAACGAGTTACAGATTGGTTCTTCGGGGATATGATACCAACACTTCATCATACATCTAAGTTGAGAATGATTGGAACTCCGTTTACCTACACAGATATTTTTGCTCAGTTAGAGGAGAATGAAGCATATTCTGTTCAGAAGTACCCATGTCTAAACTCTTTGAATGAACCACTTTGGCCTGAGCGTTGGGACTATGACGCATTGATGAAAAGAAAAGCAGAGATAGGTTCTCTCAAGTTTACAAGAGAATATCTGTGTGTCCCTATATCTACGGGAACTGCTCTATTCAATCCTGAGTTCATAGAGAAATGTAAGAACAAGGATTACGTTTTGAAACTTGGACATCGTAAAGAAAAGGGCTACAAGTATTATGTGGGAGTTGACCCTGCTATCTCGACAGATGGAGACTACAACGTAATCACGGTTTTGGAAGTTGATGAAAATAAAAACAAAACCATAGTCCATGTGGACAGGGCTAAGAATGTAGATTTCAGAGAGAACATAGAGAAGATTAGATTGATTGGTAAAATCTTTGAACCCGAAGAAGTTCTCTATGAAACCAACACTTTCGCAAAAGCATTTACACAGGAACTACGAAACATATCTGACTTGAATGTTAGAGATTTTACAACTACAAGAAAAAAGAAACAGGAAATAATTCTGAGTCTTCAAATGAATATAGAAAACGGGAAAATAAATTTTCCATATGGGGATAATGCGAGCAGAAGATTGACTAATGCGTTGATAGAAGAACTGTCTATGTTCTCTATTACCACTGCCGGAAAGTTTGAGGGTGTAGGGGCGCATGACGACTTAGTTATGAGTTTAGCATTAGCAGTGGCTTGTGCTACAAAGACATCAGATGTGTTCATGTTGTTGGATGATATGGGAATATTTGATGAACCTAAGCCAATGAACAGGTCTTTAGGCGGAATGATGGGGCTGAACTTTTAGGGGGGTAGGTGCGTGGCAGAGAAAGATAGCGAAATCTTAGAAGAAGTTCTTGAGCAAACAAAGCGAAAAGAGACTTTAGAAGAAGAAATCGAACAACGCACTAAGGATTTGAAACGTTCTTGGCTATCTAATGTCCCAATAGAAGACCACAGTATTTTGGAAAAGAAATATGCAGAAGATTTTAGAATGAGTTTAACTGATGCAAGAAAGGAATTGAAGTATACTTTGACTAAGTATGAGATTGAAGGCTCTGATATTCCAAAGACGATAAAAGAATTAAAAAAATATAGAAGGACTCTCAAAGGAGAGGACAAAATAAAAATTACCAATTCAATTGAGAATTTAATCAAGGCATATTCTGACCACTTGGATAGAAGCATGGATAACATTTACTGGATTAGTAAATACAAACCAGTTCTCAAAGACATGACTTGCTCGGAAGATAATCTAATCAAACTATCATATGTTGATGATGCAACTACAAGGCGAGAACTAATTGATACTCTCTGTAAATATTGGGAAGCAAAAATAGAGAAGGAGGATATGCCTTTCAATTCTGATTACTCAAGATTGACAAAGGAGATGACTAATACAAAAAGACAATTCAAAAGATTGTTGAAGAAGCATATGAAAACTACTTCTCCAAAGGATAAAATCAAACATCACATTCTAAAATCTATATGTGAAGAACCCGGAATATCTGCAAGGCAGATACATGAAAGGCTACCAAAGAATCTCTTTACAAAAACAACTCCAAACGTAATTGCAAAAATGGCTAAACAAGAAAACATCACCACCGTTAACGGTGCTTTCTACAAGTTTAGTGATGAGATAAAGAAAGATATCTATGCTTATACTGCTGCATTTATTGACTCAGATGGCTACATTACAATGGATAAGAATTACAATCCAAGAGTCGGTTTAGTTGCAACAGGAGAAAGAGGTAAGGCTTTCATGATGGAGATGCACAAGTCATTAGGGTGCGGTAGATTACATCTCGACCAAAAATCCCCACAGGATACAAGACCAGTAAACAGGTTGAACTTTTACTCAGGTGATGATGTTGTTGAACTACTTACAAAATGTAGGCCACATTTCAGAATGAAAGGTAAGAATGCTGATATTCTGTTAGAGTTAATCAGGATGAAGAAATCACATAAGAAGGCTGATTGGTATAAGGAAAGAAGAGAAGAACTCTTCAAGTTGATGAAATATGAGAATCACAAAGACCATGTAGGTTATGATTTCACACGATATGATATTGACATTGATACTGTTGCCAAGTTACATGACAATTGTAAGATGGGTGCAATGGATGTTATTGAAGGGGTGATTGCATGAATTGGTTTGAAATATTAAAAGCCAAATCAAAGAGGCAAAAAGCACTCTCTGAATGGACAAGAGAAGATTGGGGATACATCTCACCCAAATCAAAAAAGAAAGGGAGATATGCTCCAAAAGCAGTTCGGGATTCTTTGACACCTTCTGAAAAAGCATATGAGAATCGTAAGAAAAGAAAAGGAACAAAGCAAGGAAAGCAACACGTTCCAAGAGGTAAATCCGCTAAGAAAAAATACAGGAGGGTTGAGGGATTATGAGTTGGCAAGACATTTTGAAAAAGAAAAAGAAGTCAACAGTCAACCAAGCGGGTAATTATACTAAACCCGGAATGAGAAAGAAAATATTCCAACGAATCAAAGCCGGAAGTAAAGGTGGTAGAGCAGGTCAATGGTCTGCAAGAAAAGCACAGATGTTAGCGGCTGCATACAAGAAAGCAGGTGGTGGATATCGTGACTGATTGGTTTGAGATTCTAAAGAAAAAAGGCAAACACCCTGCACTAAAGAGAGCAGGTGTTAGTGGTTTCAGCAAACCAAAGAGAACCCCTAAACATAAATCAAAATCTCATGTCGTTGTTGTCAGAGATGGTAAGAAGGTCAAGACTATTCGGTTTGGAGAACAAGGTGCTGATACAGTAACCGAGAAAAACCCAAAGGGAAAGAGAAAAAAGAAACAAGCATCATTCAAGGCTCGCCATGCTAAGAATATTAAGCGGGGGAAAATGTCTGCGGCGTATTGGGCTAACAAAGTAAAGTGGTAAGTATGGTAGAAGAAAAAAGAAGATTTAGTTTAACGAGTTTGTTTAGGCAAACTACGCCCAAACCCGCAGATAGAACAGTGTTCAATCCGGGTATTCAAGAGAGAGATAATTCATATCTTTTGACTAGTCCAATCATCTACCACATAGTATCTCAATCAACTATTGTTAGAACTTGTATCACTCAGTTGAAACAGGAAATATTCAGAAGAGGATATCATTGGGATTCTAAGTTCGCTCTAAAATGTAGAAGTTGTGGTAAAGAACATGAAAGCACAGTGAAGGAATGTGTTGATTGTGGAAGCACTGATTTGGCAAAGCCTGATGTTCAGCAATTAAAATATGCTAAAGAGTTCTTAGATGGATATGTAAATTGTTCAGAGCAACTATTCATTGATGTTCTCAAGGAACTTGAAGATGACTTGAACATCATGGATGACGCATATTTGGTGATGGTGAAGGAATACTATGCTGATAACAATTCCAAAGTTAGAATGCACAGAATCAAGGAAGTATACAGAGGCGACCCAGTTACTATGCACATTTATGCAAATGACTTGGGGGAAAGAGGCAAAGCCGGATATACTTGCTTAAGGCATAGAAACAGAATACATCAAAGCCCAACTGAACTTTGTGAAACTTGTAACTCTGAACTTTATCCCGTTCATTATGTTAACAGGGTAAATGGTGAAGAACAGTATTTCGTGAAGGGAGAAGTTCTACACTTTAGCAAATACTCACCAAGTAGATTGTATGGTCTTTCACCAATAATCACTCTATGGAATAATGTTACAACATTAATTGCTATGGAAAATTACGTTAACTCATCATACACTAAAGCAAGAATGCCGAAGGGACTTCTTGCAGTTCAGACAAGGAACATGGATTCAATGAAATCATTTTGGCGTGGTGTCAAAGAAAAGATGGAGCAAGACCCACACTTCATACCTGTAATGGGGATAGAATCTGAGGGAGGAAAAGGTTCTGTTGAGTGGGTTAAGTTCATGGACAGTCTAAAGGAAATGGACTACATACAAGTTAAGGATGATTTGAGAGATAGGATTTCAGCATTCTATGGTGTGAGTAAAATCTTCATGGCGGATAACTCTGCAAGTGGCGGTTTGAACAATGAGGGTATGCAGGTATTAGTTACTAACAGAGCGGTAGAAATGGCTCAAACAATTTGGAATAACTATGTGTTTCCATTTATGTCAGAAGAGTTTGGCATAACTGATTGGTGTTTGAAACTACCACCATCCGAAGAAGAGGATGAAATTGCGGTTCTACGTAAAAGAGAGATAGAAGTGAATGTCGCTGCTGCGATTAAGAACTTAGGATTTGAAGTAGACATGGATGATGAAGGTGGGTTCATCTACACAAAACCTGAACCTAAAGAACCAACAGAAGGAGAAGGTGAAGAAGGTAGCGAAGAAATTGAATTAGACCCATATGCCGGAACTGATATTGATGCCTCTCAAATGGGACAAATGCAAGAACAAATGATGATGGGAGGAAATAAGTCTGAGAGCAAACCTCAAGAGAACCCCCCCGCTACGAGAAACAAACCATCTATGGCTACTGGCCCGGATAAAAGATTTACAGGATTACCAAGAGAAGCCGGAAATGAAAATGTTGACGAAAGAACAGAGAGGCGAGTAGGATGAGTTGGGAAGATACAATAAAAAAGAATGTGTTTGATAAAGACCCTAATGATATGACTGACTTTATGAATGTCAGTCCTAGAATGGAAAGGGAAGCAGAAAAGAGAACACAGGGGGAAAATAGATACAAGATAGAGAGAATGTTACTGGATACTGCTTCTATACTAGAAAACGCAAAAAAGATGTTAACTGAGTTAAATAGAGAACATAAAGATGAATTAAACTCTACTGAATATAGGAGATTAAAGAATAGTTTTTCTAAACTCATAAGAAGAAGCGTAAAGGAAATCTCACGTATTGAAAAAGAATTGTTTAGGTGATTTAGAATGAGTTGGAAAGATATAGTTAAGGCTGAATGCCGAGTAACAGTTTGCAGTGCTACTAAATGTGGTCATAATAAAATGTTGAAATGTTCTTTGTCTGAAATAACTATTAGTGATAATGGAAGTTGTTTGATGTATACGGAAAATCCTCTAAGCCCTTCACTACCCGAAAGGAGGATTGGTTGATATGAGTTGGCAAGACGTACTAAAGAATGAGATGAATGTAGAAACCTTAGAAGAAATAGCGAAAGAATTGGATAAGGCAGTAGAAGCACACGCTTCCCAAGCAAAAAGAATTAGAGGTATAATTGCTCAATACAAGAAGGGCGCACCTACAAGAATGCAATCACCACAATACATAACCAATACACCAAGAGTTCCAACAATTCCACAACCAAGAGATTACACTGCGGGAGACAGAGCATTGATGAGGAGAGCAAAAGGAAATCTCGATGAAGAAAAAAGGAGGAAAAATCAATGAGTGAAAAAACCGTAAGAGAACTTGAAAGAGAACTAAAGGCAGCGAGAGTTAGAGAAAGAAAAGAGCATACTGATAAGGTAACTGTTAGTAGAGACTACTCTATTGGAGGTATTGATAGAGATACCACAGTAGAAAAGAAAAACCCTGACTCTGCTGATATTCCTGATGCTATTCTGTTACCTAAGAATAAGAGAAACAGAAGAGAAAACATACCTTTCTGAGTTGATTACATGACATGGACTAGCATTCTCAAGAGAAGCGAAATCCATGCTGATGTTATGTGGGCTTACAATCAAGCACAAAAAAAAGACTCGACAAAGTTTCCTATTGCAGATTTGCGTGAGGCGCATCGTGCATTAGATGATGCCGCAGAAAAAGATGCAGATGAAAGAGATGAGTCAGAGGCTAAGGTTACAAATATTCTGAGTAGAGGATTTTTTTCTAATGCACGTAATAGGTTAACTCCTGTTGAGTTTGAGAAGGATAAGAGAAAGTTCATCAACAGAATAAACAGTTTGGAAAGATTGCTAAACAAAAGAAGTAAAGAATCCATGAAACTTCCCGAAGGGCAGACATTGAACATAAGAGATTTAGATGCTCTAAGAGAAGAAAACTCTCTGTTGGAATTATTATTTGAGGGAGAGAAAAAAATTCTAGTTAAACTAAAAACAGGTTTAGGTGAAAGAAAAGATGCTGCGATTGACTTCGCAGAAAAACTCTATGATGCAATGAAATCATGGGACAGATATGGAGATAACACTCGTAGTAGAAATCTTGTTGACGACTTAAGACCACGACTAGCATCGGGAGCAAAGAACTTACAAGCATATTTGTTAGAAGGAAAAGGTAGAATTAGAACTGAGGTTTCTTCCTTATTCCATGAAAAGAATGCCGAGTTTGATGAAGAAAGTAAAACTTGGAGTCCTCTTGTGGTATACCCAAAGGGAAATACTTCCTTAGAACTACTTGAGAAAATATACTCCTATCTTAGAATACCAATAAAAATATCAGGAGAAGATGAAGCCGGAGAAAAGGCAATACGAAGTTATTTCTCATTAGATGTAGATGAGTTTGTAGAAGAGATTCACGACATGATAGGTAGTGATGACCCAAAGATTCATGCTAAATTATTTTTCAATAAGGATGATGTCTTGAGGAAGATATACAGAATAGTCCCTGAAATTATACAGATTGCAGAGGAAAAAATGGATGACAAAGAAAAGGGAGAGTTGTTGACTAAACACTTTGACGTGTTAGAATATTTGATTAGGATTAATTCTTTGACTGGTGATTACAGTAGACTCAAAGAAAATAGGTTGGATAAAGTAAAACGATTTGCTCATATGCGAAAGGGCAAGAGAAATCTAAGTATGAACAGAAACTTCCCAATGCTAGAAGATGCCTATGAAGAATATGAGGCGAACCCAAGTGAATATCATACAAGTGGTAGAAAGAAACAACGTACACCTCCTAAACTTCAAAGTAAAAGATTGGCTTTGAGAAATCCATCTCTACCATCACAGTATCAAGGGCCACGAACTAAAGAAGAAGTAGAGAGAGATGTCAGTAAATTTACCATATTTTCAAGAAAAATACAGGAAATAAAACCTAAACTAACTTCAGGTGAATTAGAACGTAAGACTTTAGTTGGTATGAAAAGAACATTAGATACATTCAAGGAAAAGATGGAGAAGCACGATTTGCTTTTAGAAGATACAATTGATGTTATGGGTATAGAGGGCATTGAGAATGAAGATGACTTGGATGAAGCCATAAACAAATACAAGGAAATGCTACAACGAATAAAATCGGAAAAAACAGATGATGGTAAAATCATTGGTGATGATGGAGAAGAATATAACGCTGATGAGTTGATTGAATCCCATCAAGATTATTTGGAATATCTAAAGGTTCTAAGTGCAATACCACGTTTGAAAGAAGTAATCCCTCGATTAGAAACTATTTTACAAAACGTAAAACTTGAGGAACAATCATTAGACGAACCCTCATCTGATGATGCGGAGGAGGAGTCTGCATGAGTTGGCAAGATGTTCTAAAGGATGAAGGCTTTTACTTCTCTCCCGTCTTCATTGAGAAACTTGACGGTAAGCAGAAAAAGAAGTTGAAGAAACTTATACAAAAGGCTCAACCAACAAATATGATGGGTCAGGATATGACTCAACTTTCAGATATAATCGAAGAACTGAAAGACATGGATTTAGTAAAATCTGATAAGAAACTAAGTAAAACCGTAGAAGGTTTTGATGAAAAGAACTTGGAGATTCTAGCCTCTGCCTCTGAGTTGAGAAAGGACTACGAAACACTATTCACACAACTAAGAAAAATGGTTTATCCACCATCAAAGAAAGGTAAGCAGTGATACAATGAATTGGAAAAATGAACTAAGAGTGCGGATTAAAGAAAGTTTATCTAAAATGTATGAGGAGGAAGCAAGCAATGAGTGACGAGATGTTGATGTTGATGAAAGAATTGGTAGACAAAGTGAAAGCCTTAGAGCAAGCAGTCTACAACAAAGACAACCTGTTAATGAAATCGGGTTTTGTCGTTTACGAATCACCTACACCTACAATGGACAGTAAGGATATTGCAGGTAGTAGCACGATAAAGAAGAGTATGGATTGGGAAGACATACACGAATTAGTCAAACAAATGGAGTGAATGATATGCCGGAGAGAGTAACAAGAGAAGAGAAAGTAGTCGAGTTGGCTATTGCTAAAGCAAAAGAAGTGCTACAAGAAGCAAAGCATCTTGGACAGTTAGAGTTGGATGAACCTCTTACTGGTGAAGAAGTCAAAGTAAAAAGACCAAAGAAGAATCCTTCGGAAGAACCTTTACCAAAAACAAGTAATGTTGAAGGAAAAGAAGATAAGTTAAATGGCTGAATCCCTACGAAAGACGTGAGGGGTCAGATGCCGCAAACAGGATTAGAGTTTGAAAAAGAAACAAGTGGCCTAACAAAACAGGTCTTAGATTTCTTTGAAAAGGTTCGTTACTCCTATCTTTCAGCAAGAGAAAATCCCGATGATTATGGGGATGCTTGGAAGAAAACAGTAAAGGATATCAGAGAACAATTAGATTCTCTTGATGATTTTAGCAATGAATTGAAAACTTATGTCAAAGAAGACGTGGCTCAATCTGATGAGGCATACAACCCAAAATCAAGACAAGCAAAAGAATTGTATGAATCGGTAAAGGAACTCAGGTTCAAATCCGAAAAGGTCAGTGACCCGTTTTCAAAACAACTTGGTGATAATGTAATACCTAAGTTGTTGAAGAATGAAGCACTGTTTGCTTATTTTATTCATTATGCTTTACGCTCTCATGCAAATGCTTTACCTGAAAAGGCATGGAAAGCGGTAGAACTCAAACCCGATAAGATAACTCAAAATGTAATGGGTTTGGATTTAGAACCAAAGGACATTCCATTATACATCATAGAACATTATGGTGGAGAAGAGGAAGACACAAGAAGAGTAGAAAGTAAGTTCAAGGGGGCTTACAAATTATTAGAGAAGGTGTATGCTTCTCAATATGATGAAGATAAGTGGGATAATCTTGTTGAGTTAGATATTGCAAAGAGTGAACAAAAACAAGAAATTGACTTTATCGTTCCCAACAAACCAATGTATAGAATCTTTGAGATAGATGATATGAAAGAAATCAAAGGTCTTACTGGTGAATATATTGTTCAAGAAAAATATGATGGTATGAGAATACAACTTCACAAGTTCAATGGTAAAGTTAGAATATATTCTTTCAATGAAAAGGACATTACAGATAAGTGTCCAAAACAAGTAAAACACTTGGAAAAGAAAATGTTCAATGATTGTATATTAGATGGAGAACTCATGTTGTTTGATGGTGATGAGCCATTACATAGAGCAGACACAATAGCCCATGTTTTCAAAAATAAAAAGGGCGGTGAACTAAAAGCACACGTTTTTGATATTATGGTTCACGAAGGAAAGAACATTGCTGATGAAACTCTACGAGAAAGAAATAATATTCTTCTGTATCAATATGCTCAACATTCATCAGAAGACTTAGCATTCCCATCTAAGAAGGATACAAGAATCGCTGATTCCATAAAAGAAGTCGAATCCTATGCTAAAGAAATAATGCAGTTACCTGCATCAGAAGGTGTAGTAATCAAGGATATAGAATCAACATACTACATTGGGGTTAAGAAAAATCCTAAGTGGATTAAGTGGAAGAAGTTTGTTGACTTGGATGTTATAGTGTTAGATGATAAGAAGACAAAGAGTAACTTACATTCCTATACAATGGGAGTTGGGCCAGTTAATGCTGAAACTGCGAGGAACTACAAGACTGTTGAGTTTGAAGATAAAGACTACTTAGAAGTGGGTAAGGCTCTCAACACAAAACAATCAGTAAAGATTGGTAGTATTGTTAGAGTAAAGGTTGATGAAGTTAAGAAAGGTAAAGATGGGTTCAAACTATTTTCTGCTAAAGTTATAGAGATACCAGAAGTAACTCAATCAGATACGGTTGAAACATTAGAGCAACTAGCAAGTAAGACAAAGAAATCTCTTAATGCAATTGGATATACATTCGGAGATAAGGTAGGTGGGATGTTTGAAGTTACATCAGGATTACAGAACCCAAGAGGTCAGAAAAAGAAAGATGTAAAGAAAGGATATTACATTACAGACCACATACATGGAACTGCTGAGATTATTCTAAAAGAGGATATGGATGGCTTCACAATCTATGGGTTTGAGGGGGATTCTCTTATGCAGAAGAATGCTCTATACAACATAGACGTGTGGAAAGAGCAAGTAGTTAGTATAATGAAAGGAAAGCGTTCTACCTTTAGATTGGCTATTCGTAATGAAATATTAGAGAGTGGTAGAGATAATCTAAGGTTTGAACAGATATTAGATTATGTTAAAGACAAACATCAAGGAACTTTTCAAGACTTATTCGACTCTGATGAAGGAAGGTTAATGTCTTGGATGAAACAACAAGAAGATTTAGTTTATCTTCATCCTAACAAGTTTACTGCAAGAGAAGATATACTGGAAAAAGATGTTGAAGAATTACAAAAGGAAGAAACAGGTAAGTATACAATTAATCTTAGAGAAGATGATAATGTAGATTTAATCATAGAATACAAAGACGAGCGTATGGGTTGGACTATTGATATTGAAGAGTCAGAAGACATATACGAATTGTTTGGTAAGTCAGGTAAGTATCCGGCTATTGTAATGCAGAATGCAGGTGAGCCTAAGAAAGTCTTGGATAAAGGCAGTATAGAATTAGGTATTCAAAAAGATGGATACCATGAATATAGATTAGATGGAGATAAGTTCCAAACAAGAATGCACTTTAGAGTAGTTCCGTTAGATGAACAAAAGAGTTGGATAGCATGGACAGGAAAGAAACAAGAAATGTTAGACGATGAAGAGAACCCAAATAAATGGAATCTGAATGAAGATTCTTATGCTCAATTACCCTTCCCTTCGGATAAAAAAGAGTAATTATTGCTATTACTTCATATAGTAAGAGTGAAAAACATACCGATAATGCTCATGATGGATACTCCTCTGCTAAAGGCTGAGAGTAATCATGAGTTTACTATTTTGAAGTCTGACAACCTAATCATTGGTGGTTATGCTTCAATCGAAATAGTAGATAAGCAGAACGATTTAATCACACTTGAAGCATTGAATGATGCTGTTAAGAAATATATGTCTGATGAAAAATACAGAAATGTAATGTCTAATCATTCTAACGTGCAAGTTGGAGAAGTAGTAGAACAGTATAGAGATGCTAACGGAGTTTTGCACAAGACTGCCGTAGATGATGTAGGATTCTATGTTGTGATAAAACTACGAGATGATATTGAGAAAGCAAAAGAAATCTCAAGAGGAATTAGAAAGGGAACTCTACGTTCCTTTAGTATTGGAGGACAAGCCATTTCAAAGAAGCAAAGAACTTCTGATGAGTATGGTGAGTACAATGAGATAGACAGGTTGGAACTGCATGAAGTTACAATCTGTGAGAAGGGGATAAACCCCGAAGCAAAATTCGACATTTTGAAAATGGAGGAAAAAAACATGAGTGAAAAGTTAGAAAAAGCACTTGAAGAACTGAACGACCTGATGAAACAGGTTAGTGATGTTACTTCAACAGAAAATGATGACGTAACGAAGAACGAAATGGCCTACATGGATACCAAAGATGACGAGATGGCTATGGCTGATGATGAAACAGAAGACATGGACAAGTCAGAAGAGGAAGACATGGACAAGGCAGACGAGGACATGGAAGAGAAGGCTCTTGATGAGGATTCAACAAGAGACTACGAAGCCGGAGAAGTTGTTGTAGATGGAGGAAACCCAAAACCTGCACCTGCTGAACTAAAGTCCTTCGGGCTTGATGGAGCAGACTTTGCTACTCTCGACCTATCGGCTGAGAATGTAGAAAAGGCATATGCAAAATTCAAGGCAGATAGAATGGAAGCAATGGCTTTCGATTCTCTCAACAAGCAGTTTGAAGCCCGACTCACAGAAGAGTTGTCTGTTAAGAAGGCGGAGGCTGAAAAAGCATCTTACGATGCTCGCTCAGATGTAGCGGCTCTAAAAGAAGAGTTTGCTGAACTACGCAAGTCCCTATCCGAAAAGGATTCAGAAATTAGGAAGGCACAGGAAGTAGCATTTGCTCTACCTGAAGGAATGCCAACAAGCATTGCGGCGGCGGCTGAGATGTCTTGGGAAGATATTCACGCATTAACAAGAGGTGATTAAATATGTCAGGATACATTAAGACAATGAAAGACTTAGAAGCAGCAACATACGGATACGGTGGAAACACTGGTAATGCTCTACTCAAAGCGGGTGGAGTTGTTGGAGGATTTGGAACTCCTCACGATGCAGCCAGTAACCCATTCACTGCGGCTGCTGGTCTTGGCGACCTTTACAACGTTCTGTATGGACAGAAAGTTTGGTCTATGCTAAACCAAGAAGTCAACCCTCTTGCTATGTTGGCTAAGAGGCCATACACATCTTCCGGTTGGAGAGTTCTAAAGAGCCGACCTATTGGTGGTAGTGGTTCAGAGTTCGCTACTGGTTCTAACGCTGTTACTGCAAACATTTCGTCTGCAAACGCAGCAACACCAAGAGCAGATACCATTGGTGGTGTCCCTGAAAACGCAGTTATTGGAACAGATATGGTTGCACTTGCACCTGAATACACAAAACTGTATGTTAGCCCTAAGACTATTGCACACCTGTTTGAGTTCTCAGAACTCGGTATGGAACTTGCTGCAATTGATGATGGTGTCGGTGACATCAGAGCAATTGTTCGTGAGGACATGGGTAAACTACACGCCGAAGTTCAGAGCAAGATGCTAGTTATGCCTCTTGAGAAATACTCAGAGAACAACACAACTGGTATTGAGAAGAACTACACTTCTCTACTAAAGATTGTTTCATCTGCGGCTGAATTGGCTCAAATGGCTGATGATGACGTATTCTACCACAACCAAACAAACAACGGTACGGCAGCACAACTTGCTGACGCAACCAGTATCTTTGGTACAACTAGAACTGTAACTGTTGACACATCAGGCGGAAGTGGAGCATACACTTACACTGGTGTTGCATCTTTCCTTGATGCAGAGGTTGACTTCGGAGCAAACTACACATCAGGCGGTTGCCGTGTACTAACTCTAAGTCTACTAAACGACATGATTCGCAGAATTAGGCAGAATGGTGGAAACCCGAAAGTTATCATTACCGGATACGATACCATCCAAAAGATTGCTGACTTGCTACAAAGCCAAGAGCGATTCATGGACAGGAAAGAGGTTGTTCCAACCCACAACGGAGTTCGTGGTGTAAAAGGACAGGAAGTTGGATTCAGAGTTGCAACATACTATGACATCCCAATTATCCCTGCAAAGGATATGCCTTCTACTGGTAAGTCAACAAGCAACAGGCTCAGTGATATACTGATTCTTGATACTGACCACCTATGGCTATCTGTTATGAAACCAACCCAATACTTTGAGGATGGTATCACTAGCGGAAACCCATTCGGTGTTGGCAAACTAGGGAATCAAGGTATGTACCGCACTATGGGCGAGACTTGCTGTTCCTTCTTCAAGGGACAAGGTAAGATTACCAACCTAAAGAGTGCTTGATTTCAACACTGAATAAGTAAGTAAATCTGAAAAACGTAAAGTAGTAGCCTCTGCCCCGACAGTATGGGGCAGGGGTTACTGCCGAAAACAAAACAGAGGTAATAATATGGCTTATATTAGATTGAAAGAACACAGAACAAGAGGCGACATAGTAATACAAGGTGCAGGTGAAACGGTATATTCTATTAACGAAAAACCCGTTGAAATACCTGCAAGAATTGCTGCACTTTACTTAGGTGACGAGCAAATGATTGTAGAGTTTATTGATAGCGATAAGAAAGATATCAAGAGTATGCCTGAAAATAGATTGGTTTCGATTAGAGAGCATTTGGGCTTAGATGAGGGTGCAGATGTTTTGAACATTCTATATCCTAAGAAAGCAAAGGCCACTGTTAAGAAGAAAGTTGAGGAGGTTGTTGAAACCGTTACTGAAACAGTTGTTGAAACTGTTACGCCGGAAAAGAAAACACCTGCTAAGAAAACAACAACCAAAAAAGCACCTGCTAAGAAAACAACCACTAAGAAGGAAGTGGAATGATGGTAGGTGGAGTAGCGGGTAGTCCAGTTAGAACCGCTAGTGCAGTATTGAATGTAGGCAGGTGTAAGTTGAACAGTGTTCATTTTACTTCTACTGGAACTGCAACTCTAAAAATATACGACCACAATAGCACAAGTGTTGGTTCTGCTGATGAGGTCGCACGTCTAATTCTAACCGCTAATACAACAACTGAGTTCGATATGCACGGGAGAGCAATGGGAACAGGTATTACGGCAATATTGAGTGGTTCAGGGGGAGCATACTCTTGCACATGGAGTTGATTGCTTGCCAGTTATAGATACAGATACAAGATTAATAATGACTATGCTCTTTGTTGGAGCAGTAAGTGGATTGAACATTTACGTATACGCCTTAGTGGGAACATCTTTTCCATATAGCGGAGTAGCCCATGCAGTGTTATTTGGAGTTAGCACTGTTGGTGGGATAATGATATTGAAAGTAATATTAGATTTAATTGCCAATGATTTCATAGAAGAGTTCTTGTTAAAACGAAGAATAGATGCTTATTGGAATAGAAAGGCAAATGACGAAGAAAACAGAAAGAGGGTAAGAGAATCTTTAGTTCAGTTCCAACAGGCATACTATCAGAATCAACAACAAATGCAACAAAATGTTGTAGTTCAGCCAGTAAACGACAATACTTTAAGCCCTACTTTTTTGACACAGTTCCAAGAGTGAGGGTAAAGTATGGTCGGAGAAATCCTAATGGGGTTCGATGAATCCACATTAGCCTATGACTTACAAAGAGCGCACTCTGCTGATATTTGGTTTCTAAGAGCAAGGTTCTACATTTGGGGTGCAGCAGTTTCAGTAGGAACTTTTCTAATAGGTCATGCGTTGCCGATGTTCGGTGTTAATCTATACACTATCTTTTGGGATGGGTTTGTCTCTTTTTGGAATCATCTATGGGGGTAGAGCCTAATGTCCGTGATGACGGGCTTTGCAATACTCATAGTTGAGGCTATGAACAAGATGTACCAACGTCTTCATTCTATACCGTTTGGTGTGTATGGTGCAAGCAAGGTAGGTAAAACAACATTACACCATCAGTTGAGAACGAGAGGAGAAGTCCCTTCTATTACAGATAGAACTGTTGGTTTACATCGAGCCACAAGAAAGTATGTAAAACTTGACGGTGATGCTCATACTGTAAAAACTGCTGATGTTGGTGGAGAAACTGTTTACTGGAATGAATGGTTAGAAGATATGCGTGGTCGTCATGTGAAATATATTATTTTCATGATAGATGATAGACATATGGATAAGCACTACGACATAGAACAACAATTATGTTGGACATTTTTAGTTGATACTATTTGTTCATCTTATTGGAAATTAAATGGTAAAAAAAGAAAAAAGAAACCTCATGATTACCCAATAGCCGTATCTATTTGGGCTAACAAATATGACCTATGGAAAGACAAATATGACTACAATGGAGATATAGATAAACACCCTATATTTGAGTCATTCAAACCCGGTATGCAGAAGTTAAATGATAAAGGAATACCATGTCATAAATACATTGTAAGTGCTAAATCTGATTCAGAAATGGTATATAGAGGAATCCTAACAATCATAAAGGACTACTAAGGGAGAGATGATATGTCTATGCAATTTCAGCCACCCAGTTTAATTGGCGCACAGTCAGCAAATACAGGAATGAACCCATTTCTTGACAGACTTTCTGCTGCAAGAGCGGCAGGTTCAGTCATGCTTTATGAGTACAAAAGTGTCAAGCCGAAAAAACAATTGAAAGAAATCATAAAAGTGCTTAAGCCTGAAAAGAAGAAACTGTTAGGAATAAAATACGGTTTCAAATACAACATAAAAGATAGATGTGTAGTATGTGGAACACAAAAGAATTGGGATGCAGGTGACTCAATGAGGCCACCTCTTCCTTTACATAAAGTGCGTAAAGGATATCCAATGAGAGGAACATATTGTGAGAAACACGCTCAGATACACAGACAGTATGAGATGTTAGAACAACAAATGCTTGCAGAAGAACACGGTCTTTCTTTTAGTGCTTACATTCCATCTGCAAGAAGTTTGAATCCTTTAGCAAGTGGCCCTATGACTGGGCTAAAACAAGAAGATATTACTTCTCTAACATCATTGGGTTGGACTATCAAACCCCCTGTTGCTTTAGTAGAAACTAAAGAAGAAGAATTGTTCAGATTAATCATAGAAACCAATGGAATCAATAGTAGAATGAAAACACTATTAGCCGAAGGCACTAGCGTATCATCAGCACAAGACGAGGAGGATGTAGAATAATGGGACTATTCGGAACAAGCAACAGTTCGTTGTCAACTCAAATACAAGGTCAACAACAAACTAATTTCAAAGCAATGAACAACTTACTAACACTACAAGAGAATCATGTAGAAGACTTCTTCCAGTATCATGGAGAAGCATTTTTGGGTGCTTTAGAGAAGTTAATTGAAGATGTAGTAACGCGCTCTGTAAGTCAGATGTTAACTAAGTTAGAGTTCAATCAGAGTGCAAGCGGTAATCTAACAATCGCTCCTGAAGCACTTAATGAGTTTACATCAATAACTCAAGAAAACATTGATTTAGATTTGGCTAACCTTTTGGCTACTGCTATCAATAGTGAAGTTATTATGCAGAGAAGAATGGCTAAACAACAGTACCTTGAAGCACAAGGATTCTCTTCTCCCTCTCAACCACAACCCACAACAACTCCAACGGGTATAAATCCGCAGGGACTAGACCCTTCACAAATACAAGGTGGAAATATGGCAGTCGGTATGAATAATACCATGATGCAACAACAAATGGCTTTCAGTAACCAATCAGGATATCCTGTTCCTCCTTCGGGATATGACAGTATGAACAATCCATATTGGATTGACCCACAAACAGGTCAACCAACATACACCCCACCGCAGAGTGGATTAGGTTTAGCATCAGGACTAGGTAAAGCAGTTGCATGGGCTAAGTGGTTAGCATAGGATGGGGTCTGATGGATGGTAGAAATAAAAGTAACAAGTAAAGTTGTTGACGGGTTAAAAGTAGGATTTATTCTCAAACCTAAAAAGAAAAAACAATCTGTTGATGATTTGTTTACTGATGATGAGTTATTCAGAACTCTCACTGCTTTTATCTTCAATGGCGTTTCTAACACAACCTCAATGAAAGGAGTTCGTAGATTAACGAGAAAATTAATTTCGTTAGATAATTCTGATTATCGAGGAACGGATTTAGAATTTGATGAAAAGGAATATGAAAAGTATCTTGATACGTATTTTAGTAAAATAGAGAAAGCACAATTAGATGAATTAGTTAATATGCTTGAAAATATGAATTACGTTACTTCATCAGGTAAAAATAGAGCATTTTCTTTGGGTTTCCGTAAAGAGTTGGCAAAAGAAAATATTAGACTTTTAGATTTGAGAAATGATTTGAAAGTTAGTAAGTTACTAGGTAAGAGATACGGTAAAGGATTAGATGACACTGATGTTGATGATAGTGTAAAAGATAAGAAGTCTGCTGAGAAAAGAAGAGAGAAAAAATACGATGCAAGAAGCAGTAGATTGTTAGGGGCTTTTGATAGAAGTGAACCCGCACTTTATCCATCAATATTAATGAAGCATATTACTATTTCAGGCGGAATAATAACTATTGATACAGAAGAATATTTCAAAGAAATTTTCAAGAGAGAAGGGTATGGAACAATAGGAACAGGTTCATTTCAGTTTAATGTAGGTGGAGCATCCAAAGCGACATCAGAAGATGAAAAGGAAGAAGAGGATGAAGATTCTAAATTAGATAGAGAAGCAGAGGAACAAGCATTAGAAGACTTTGGTTCAGATATGGAAACTGAGGAAGGCATTGAACAAAAAATGCTAACCAAAGCAGAAAACTATGGACAACCCGTTGACCAATTAGTTTCTCTTGCAATTTTAGATGATGGTAAATTTGAGTTGTTTGTGTTCGGAGAGAAGAAATCTTTCAATTCTAATAACAGAGATGAAAACATGGAAGATGTTTGGAATGCTATTCAGGATGTAAAGATGCCTGATAAAAAGTCATTACTTGATATCCTTCGCTCACAGAGAAAATCAGTATTAAAAGACACTATTCTTTCTTTCATTACTCCAAAAGAAAACAAGATATCCATAGGAACTGCTACTATAACGTTAAAGAGAAAAGAATGGAAAGATGAAGAGGATTTTATTGTTTGGATGACTAAAGGAGCAGGTAGTCAATCAGATAAGAAAGTCATCAAAGACGCAAGAAAACTTGCTGAACATCTTATGAAGATTGACAATGTGATAGATGTTATTGAAGGTAGTTGGAATGAGTATAAAACTGGTGTTTCTTTTGATAAATTTTTCACTTACTCAATGTCTAAACAAAGAAAAGATATGGTAAGTTGGCTTCAAGATTTCATTACAAGCATAAAAAGTGACAAGTATAATGTTGATAATCCGACACAACAAGTAACAAGAGATGTATTAGATGCAGAGGGAGAACCTGTTTTAGATGAAAGAGGATTTACAGAACAAGAAGTTGTAAGGGAAGGAAAGATACAGGTAGAGCAAACTATGGAAGATAAAGATGGTAGGATTGCAAGAGATAAAAAAGGTAAGATACGTACTAAACTAGTAGATTACGAACCAGTATATGATAACCATGAAAAACTCATAGAACTAGTATCTACATTAAGAAAACTATTGGGTAATAGTAAGATAACAGAAGGACTTAACGTTGGTCAGTTCTTTTTACAAGAAGGAAAAAGAGAAGACTTAATTTTAGAAGAATTACAAAAAGATGTATTAGATGCTCTAAAAGGAAAAGGTAATTGGCAGACATACAAAGATGAAAAAACAGGAGAGTCTGCTGAATTTAGAATGACTACAAACAAATACGTTCCAATAATCAAATACACGTCAAATGCTCCTAAGAAAATGGTCATTGATACTAAGTTAGACGGAATATCGAGTAGAGAGTTCAAGCGGGGAAGATTTAGTGAATCGAGAGTTAGAGCCACTGATAAACAGAAGAAAGAAAGAGCCAGTAAAGCGGATAAAGATGACTCCGATGAATTGCAACTTGTTTATAACGAATATATGGCTTTGAAGGAATTAATAGGAAGTGTATGAAATGAGTAAGGTTCGTTCCCCAAGTGATTTTACAGATATTAACGTAAACTATGCAATAGGAAATGGACACTATACCACACATACAGATGTTTCTAATCTTTTACAGATAAGTGCTTTCAGTGATACTACTACCCCTACGAGAGCAGAAGTAGGTAAAATAATCAAGAGAGTAGAAGAGAAAATTGACGATAGCATAAAGCAATCATTCAGACCAATAATACACCATGAAGAGTTTTATTCTTTTGATGGATGGAATAAGGGTTCATACCCTGTTCAACCTTATCGTGATTATGTGGGTTTTATTCAACTATCACAACCTAAGATTCAGAAGTTAGTTCGATTAGAAGTATGGCAAGGTGATAGGTATGTTGACTTAGCATCTGCAACTGCTAGATTAACTGTCCCTGCTTCTGTTACTAATAGCGCATGGACAATATCTCTTACTGCCGGAACTTACACTTTTAATCTCGTAGAGGGAACTCACTTCTACGATAACTTTGGTTCAAGCACAACCGCAAGCCAACTCTCTGACGCAATCAATGAAAGATTCCCTGCTAAGACTGCGAGGTTTACGGGAGAAACTGCTCGTAAGACCTTGAAAGACACTACTAATACAGTGAGCATATCTGACTTCTTTTACGCAACAGTTGATTCTGAGAACGGAGATACTGTTGTAATATCTTCACTGCTATTGGGTAACGATGGTTCTAACTGCAATATAACATCCACATTTGGAACTATCGAATCATTTACTGGTAATCAAGACTCAGGAAGAACGAGGGACTTTTGGCAAATGAAGAAAGAAGGTAAGATATTCTTCTATCAAGAATACCCTCACGTTACTAACCATTCAATCAGAGTTGCATATGTTGCAGGTGATGGTAGAGTACCTGCACCAATACATGAAGCAGCGACTAAGTTTGTGGCGGCAGAAGTAATACGACATGACGATAACTCAATCATGATTGCCGAAACAGAATCAAACATAGATTTGAAAACTAAGCATGATATTCTTCTTGAAGAAGCAAACAAGATAATTGACGGCAAGAAAAACATAATCCATTTCATAACGTGATACCATGAAAAACCTAATTTCTACTTTCGATGAGATTCTGAAAAGGGAACAGGAAAGGAATGAGATACTAAACGAAGTAGGTTTAGCAGGGTTCTCTCTAAGTGATGAGGAAGTATTCAAACACGCAGTAGATGCTTTTGTGTTAAAGGTACAAGAAAAGGCAGTGGAGGCAGTAAATGGCAGAACTCCTTGATGAAGTTACATTCGTGAAAAGACTTCTTTCTGATAATTGGAGTGCTTCTGCTTTATCACTATACAACAGTGGTAAAATAGCAACCAACCTACCTGTTCCTAAAATCATAGATGTTCGCTCGATTGAGCCACAAGAAGGAAGAAGGGTAGATGTAGATTCAAACAATGTAATTGTTATCTTTGAAGATAGTTCTTCTACCACTTATCCTACTATTGATTATGCAGTTAGAAATGAAACATTTACCTTCACAATACACATAAGAGTGCTACATAGAAGGGACTTTCCCGACAACACAACTTCAAGAGATAGACTCAGAATACTATATCGAATCGTGCGACACATTCTTGAGACAAACTCTCTTAGCCCTACCATAACAACTACATCGGGAGGCTCAACTTTTACTGATAGTGCAGAAGTAATCAAACTAACAAGTAGGAGTGAAGCCAATGATAGAAAGAAAAGGTTATTGGGCTACAAACTAAGCGTAGAGATGAAGAGAATGGGGAGAAGCATATGACGACAACCGCAATATTGACTGATGAGGTGTTTACCGGAGCAGGTGCATCTGCTACAATGATACCTGAATGTGACATATATTTGCCTTCTTGCGACCTTTCTTCTGTATTCTCAGTTGTTGATATTGAGAGTGCATCTACTGAAACAGTAGCAATGCACTTAGTTCCAAACCTATATGTTGGTTGTATGGCTAAAGTAGTGAATGCTACAAGTTCTGACTATAATGGAACATACATGATAAAGAGCAACACAATAAACTCAATCACATTTGGAGAAGATGTTGGAGATGCTGCCAATGACGACATTACCATTACAATACAAGCATTTGGTGCGCCTTCCCCTGCACCTAATGTAATAACAGGAAAACCCACATTGTTGGCTGATAACTGGTTAGGGTTAGTAAATACAATTACTCCTCCATCAGTTGAGGTTGAAGTGGGACAACTCAATCTCGCATTGGGAGGAAGCAGAAACTTCGGATACCAATTCAAGAAGGGAGAAACCGTTAGCGGTGGTTCTCTTGATATCTCAATGAGTAATGGTTCATGGCTTTACTATGTCTTAGGAGATTATACCGTATCTAATGGTAGTGCCGGAGGCGGGACTGCACATTCATTAGGAGGAAGTGGAAGCCTATTAGGAAACGGAGTAGCATTAGATACTACTGCTGACAGACTGGTTAGAGTTATTGATGGTAAAGAGTATCCTCCATCTTCAAACATAGGTAATTTGCAAATGGTTACAGAGAATACTGGCGGATACTTTGTTTATAACTTTGAAGAGAACAACGGAGATTCATTGCCTTCATTCGCATTGGAACTAACTTATGAGAAAACAGGATTAGATAATGCAAATTACTACGTTGGTTCAGAGGGAACATCAACCGATGCTACTGCAAAACCAATCAAGGATATCTATGCAAAGGTATTCACTGGATGTCAAGTAAACAGTATGACCATGAACTTTGAAGAAGGTCAAGAGTTGAAGACAAGTTTAGACTTGGTTACAAGAAGAGCATTTGATGCACCAATAGATTACACTCCAAGAAGAAGAGTTCGCACAAACACATCTCTATTCAACTACCATTCTGATGATACTAACAACAGACCATACCTTTTCTCAGGTGGTCAAATACAGTTGTATGGTCAGACTATTGCAAGAGTGAAGACAGGAAGTTTGACTATTGCAAACAACATAACTCCTCAGAGATTCATAGGACAGTCCTCAAGAGAAGTCATGTCTGCTCACATTCCGGCACAAAGAACATATGATATATCTCTAACACTACTAATTACAGATTCAAAAGTTTGGGAAGAACTCAGAAAGGAAGGAGAGTCATTAGGAACAGGTCAAAGACTCACCCTCAAGTTCGCCAAAGATTTAGACAATGCTACTGTTGATGATTTCATTGAGTTAAAGTTCAATGACTATATAACACAAAGCGTAAGCATACCGTTCCCCGAAGACAAAGGAGCAGTAGAGGCAGAAGTTACCTTAGCGGCAAGGACTTTGGAAAGTGCAACATATCAAGGAGATTGGAAGATACTACAATCTGCATCAGGAGTATAGGGGGATTTCTAAAGTAAAATAGAATCCCTATACAGTTCATACATTCCACCAACATTGTTTGTTTGTTGGTTTTTCGTTAGGTGGAAAGATATTATGAGTGAAGAAAAAATAGTAAGTGATAAGAACAGTTTGTTTGCGACAGTAAACACCGATTGCCATGTGTTGAAGGTTAGTCCTGATTCAGATGAAGTGCTGAAAGTTTGGGTAAAAGAACCCACTTGGCTACAAGTAGAACAGGCACTATCTTCTGTTATGCAGATGAGCGATACTGGTGAAATGAATCTTGATTTGAATAAGATGTATAAGTTCATGTGTCGAGAGTTCGTAGAGAAAACTGAGCCTACACTTTCTAGCGTTGAATTACTCAGATTGAATCCCTACATTGGGGCGCAATTGAAAGAAGTCCTCCCAAATCCATTCTTTGATTTACAGGAGGAGGATACAAAAAAAGCAATATGATTCGTAAAGCATTAACTGGTAGAGAGGTAGAACCCTCTATCGCCTTTAGAGTCATATTGTACTCATACTGCAAGACTTTCTCAATAAGTCCTGTGGAAGCACAAAACACCCCAATTAAATTGATGAATGAAATGCTACAAATACACGCAGAAGTAGAACATATGAAAACTAAGGAAATAGAAAGGGAGATGAAAAAACATGACTATGGGAAATCAGTCTGAGGAAAATCTCTCTAAACTTAGTCAAGCGTTTGATAGAGCAAATACTTCTATTACAAGAACAGGCCAAGCGTTTGGTGAACTCGCTAAAAGCAGTCAAGAATGGAATATCATTAGCCGTGTTCTTTCCGGCACAGGAGCATGGAGATTACAAAATCAGATTCGTGCGATTGGTAACGTCATTAACGTATATCACACAAGACAGGAAGAAGCAAGAAAGGCTACATTAGAGGCAGTAGATGCTAATGAAAAGTTAGTAGAATCACTTAAACACATTGACGAAGCGTTAGGTTTAACACAAAAACAAATCAAGGACACACCATTATTCCAACTATTTGATAAAGCAGGGTTAGACGGTATTAAAGAATACAGGAAACTTTGGGGTGAAGCAAAGTTATCAGTAACAAATGCAATAGAATCTATTGGAGACTCAATGGCTAAATCATCAATTCAAAAGTATATGTCAGGCGAAGACGGCTACGGTTTTATGGATTTCATGCGAGAACAAGCAGACAAAAGTATAGCAGTTAGGGGAGCAAAAAAAATAGGTTCTACTGCTATGAGAATAGGTAGAGGTATTAGAAATATAGGCATAGCACCTGAAACTCTTGCACTGGAAAAAAGCATGGGAACTAGGTTCAAATCCGTTAGAGGAGATATTAGCACAAGAGCCGGAAAAGCGGGTGCAAATTTCTTGAAAATGATGGGTAGTATTGCTAATAAGGTAAAGGTTTTCTTTGTTGTAGGGGCAGTGGTTTTAGGAAAAATACTGTTAGGAATTATGGCAGTAGTAACTGGCATTGCTTTGTTGGTATTCTTCATAAAGAAAATGAACTTAGTCAAACGATTCAAAGCGTTTGAAGAAAAATTCGGTTTGTTTGGTAAAATATTTGCTAATGTTCAGGAATACTTAGAAGGACTCTTTATGATGTTTAGGGGAGCATTTGGCGGTGATGGAAAGATGTTGCTAGATGGTTTTGTAAAAATGCTTAATGGATTGGTAGGAATAATTCTAAGAGTTCTCCAAACAATGCTTTCATTATTGATAAAAGGAATATTCACGGCTATTGGTGGTATAGTAAAGACGCTCGGAGGATATTTACCATCATGGTTAGGTGGTAATTTAATCAAAGGTTTTGGTAGTGATATTCAAGGATTTGGTGGTTGGCTCGGTGGTGGTCTTGCTTCCTTCGCTAATGGTGGAGTGAGTATGGGTGGTATGGCGTTAGTCGGTGAACGTGGCCCTGAACTAGTAAGATTGCCTAAAGGTGCAAGAGTTCATTCTAACGCTGAAAGCAGAAGAATGGGTGGAGGAACAATCAACGTTCATGTTAACGGAAGAGTGGGTGCTTCTGATGCAGAGATACGAGATATAGCCAGTAAGGTAGCAAGAGAGATTAACACTCAGATGAACAGACAAGCACATACGGTAGGTAGATTCTGATGGCTGAACCAAATTACAGAGTCTTCTTAGAACTACAAAGAAGAAGCGAGTTTGGCTCAGGACAAGAAAACAGAATATCCCTTCTCGCCACAGATGTAACAGTAGCCACAAACAAAACAGTATTGAACATGGGAGTTCCCTTTTCAGGTGCAGTTCGTGGAGAATCACTGAACTTAGCAATGGATGTAGGTATGGCTCAGAAGACTGTTAGTGTTAGTGGTTTTTTAGTTGAGCAAACCATCACTAAGAAAAAGGATGAAGATGGTGAGCCTACAAGTGTTAAACTAACTTCTTTTGAATTAGCCCAATTGATACATTCTTATGCAGATGCGAGTTCTTTTCAGAATGACCAAAACATAAACAGATTGGTTGTACTCATACCAAGCAGGGTGAATCACAACTTTGAGTATCACAATTCGGATACTGAAACTGATGATATAGCAGACTTACCTTTGATATCTTGGTCATGGAAAAATAGAGAGTATGATAACACATTTACTGCGGGTGTTAGTGGGGGAACAAAGTATTTCCAACCATACGAATCTACTAACACAGATGCGGCGACTCTCGGCATAAGTGGATTCATTCGTTCATTCTCAACTACTGTAAGTGGTCAAGAGTTTCCGGCGGTTCAGTTTCAATTAGAGTTTGAGGAAGCAATGGTGGTAGCGGATAACTTCTTGGATTGAGGGATAGGGATGGTTACAGTAAATGCTTATGTCGGCAACCCATACAAATTGGTTTTCCCACTTCTATCATCGGGTTATTTAGAAATAAACTACGATGAAACAGTTACTCCCGCAGGGTCATCTGCTACTGTTGTTTCAGATACAAGGGAGAGAAAAATATGGGGACATACTGGTGCGTTTACATTAGAATGTATGATAACTCCCTATGATGTAAATGGCTCTGCTAAGACAGGTGCTTCTGAGTTTGGTGTTTTGGATTCTACTAAAACTCCTCCTTATCCGAGTGATACTCTAAGCAATAGAAGTAGCACATATCAAAGTACAAGCATATTAGGAACATCAAGTGGAACTAAGTATACTGATTCTCCCTTGAAGATGATGTTATTTCACAACACGAATGTAAAATTGTATTTAGAGAACACAACAGATAACAGTTACAATCAACCTGCTGAATACAAGATTGTTGCTGAGTTTAAGAAAACTGGCGGAGATACAATCAAACTTGAAACTGATACACTTATCAAAGCGGAGAATAGATTAACAGGATACTATGACCCATATGGGTACTATGAAGGAAGTAGAACTTCTTTAACTAAATTGGATACTGCTTCTGCAAACGGTTCAGTTTTAACGCTCGGAACTGCTAGTAATGTTAACTTAGTAGGGAAAGGAACTGAATTATTCAACAGTAGTGGAGTATCAATAGGAACAGTAGTAAGCACTAATTTAGGTGCAGGTACTATTACTATGAGCAAAGCACAAACTTCTACTACGGTGTATCTTTCCCAACTGAAAGAAGCCCTTTACTTAGAACAGATGTATAAGATATCATTTGTCTATCTAAAACACGCCGCCGAGATTCATTTAGATAACCAGTTAGTTGCTTCAATGAGCCATGCAGAACCGGATGTGGTAATTCATCCAAGTGACATTAGACTATGTGGTAGTGGAACAACAAGTGAACAGTTCTATGGCGAACTATATGAAATAGCCATGTCAACGAATAATACCGTCAATGTGTCAACAACTAAATCCCTTTCTCCAAGTTTCAGTAACATATTGTTTTACTTTAGGTTTGGTGAGTAGATGGGAGCAAATGATAACACTACTGGTAGGATGTTCTATCCAATCAACTCAGGCAAGAAGAGTAGTGATATCACAAACAGTTACGCAAATAGAAATGCTGAGTTTACTGGAAATGACGCATTCAAGAACGTGAGTGTAAACCCACAGTTCAAGACAATAGGTATTCAACAAGAGAACTCAACAACAGGAAGTTCCTTCGTTAACTCTGCTAATTTCATAGAAATAAGAAACGCACCAAGAGCAACAGGAATATCCAATGATTCAGGAGATAGAATTGTTAACAGGATATTACCAACAAATACTAACTTGGATTCTTATGGTGTAAATGGTGATGAAACGAGTCCAAGTAAAATAAAGGTGTATGATTTTAACGACTCTTTCAGTGAAACTAACAGGAAGTTTGTGTATGGCACAACTCTCTATCCTGATAGTAATACAGTAGGATTAGACATTGACAACTATGATTACTTTATTCTGATAAACCCTGAAATGACTTCTGCCGGAACAAATAGAATAAGACCACACTTTGCTAAGATAACAAGAATACTATCCTTTGATGAGTTTGGTGATGGTTTAGAATTTGAACCTGCATACCATACAACCGTTGCATCACAAAGCAAGTTTGAGATTTTCAAAGGGCCACCCAAAACAGATACATCAGTTGTAGCAGTAAGTTATGGTCTTAGAGGAGATACTAATGCTAACACTTCAAAGTTTGATATTCTTCAAAGAGCAGTAAGACCAACGTTCTACTTCTACAATGATAGATTAGATGAGAAAGACCAATTGGACTATGCAGAGAAATACACTGCTACTTCTGAAAGATATTGGGGATATGGAACAGAGATATCTATTATAGGTAGAAATGCTCACACACAATACGTAAACACTACTACACAAGAGTTCACACTCAATGAAAATTCAAATGACGACCCGCAAGATTTAGATAAATTAATTCACGGCCAATCAATATTTGATGCAAATAATAATTTTATCGGGAATGTAAAAGATAAAACATATAGTGCAATTACAAACTCATTCAAAATAGACTATGCGAGAACTGCACTTTCTTCGTTTAGTTCAACTAACTCAAGAATTGCAACCATTGGGACATATAGCACTTCGGGGACACCTAATAATGTCGGGACTGCGGTTTATTCTGCTACTGGTGGTAGTGGTAGTGGTGCTACTTTCAATGTAACAGTTATACAACAATTAGGAACAAGACTTGTATCCTCTGTTACACTTGCTTTTGGAGGAACTGGATATACTGCTAGTGATAACGTTAGCATAAATGTGTTTGGTGCTACCGTAACAATACCTGTTGCTTCTGTTACAGGTGATGATATTAAAATAAAAATAGGAAAAACAATACAGAATGTAGTATTCAAAACTAAAGGTAAATACTCCAATACAATAGAGAGTTTAGGTGAAAACAGAATATCTGCTACATTGGTTGATTCTAACAGAACTTCTGATGAAGCAGATAACTCATTTGATGCAACAAGATGGCAAACTGCTTTTCCTAAAATGAAAAGACATTCTCAGGATTTGATTACTGCTACTGCTAATTCATTAGATGGTGGTCTGACTGGCCCTAACAGATACATTACATTTGAAAAGGCAGAATACAAGAATAGCAAGGTTGAGCCGAGTATCAGTGCTTCTCTCAATAGTCCTAAGAATAAACTTACAAAACTAGTTAGATTTCAACTCGTTGATAATAGTGGTCTGCAACATTTGAAAATAAAGGAAAATTCAGACTTAAAAATAAGAAGAAACCTACATAGTGGTACTTTTACTAAAAAAGAATTTATTGGTTTTGCTAAATCAATATCTTCTCCTAATAATAAAATACAATTGAGCGAACTAAATAGTGAAATTGATTTGAAACACATTCTAAGTGTTAATGATATTATTGAATTAAATGGATATCATTTTGTTGTTAATTCAATAGAAGATAAATCAAGCGATACTGAACAAGCCATTGTCATCAAAGATAGAAAGTTGAAAACGGCTAAGGTTTGGGAATCAAGTTCTGTTGTCCCTACATTTGATAGAGAGAAATTATTCTTAATGCCCTTTACTGGGGTTTTGAATTTGGACTTTGAAGGTGATACAGAAGTATTGTTAGATTCAAATGGTAACTTCCAAACTTTAACTATGAATGGAGTTGCAGTAAACAAAACAGATAGCAAACTACACAAGTCGTTTTTATCACCACTGTTTTACAATAGTCATTTAATTGAAGTAGACTATGCAGATAAGAACAATAAATATGCTAAGATTATAGATAGCGATAAGACATTTTACCAAAAATCAAATGCTTCTGCAAGTAGATTGTATTACTACAATGGAGCATTTAGTATATCAGAACAAGTGTTTAGTGGTAGTGTTGATGACTTAGAGTTTATCACAGAACAAGGAAATACAACTGTTAAGGTAACAGGTAGAGATGACACAAGTAAATTACTTGGTAAAACTATAACCAAATCTCTAACACATCATAGTGATATTGTAAAAACAACATTACCACCTACTATTACTACATTTACAAATCTAACAGGACTAACTGTTACTGCGACTAATAATATAGAACTGTTAGTGACAGGAACACCAAGCACAACCCCAAGAAAGTATATGTTGCTTTTTGATGGAGATAATAACCTAATTGGTGAGGTAACTGATTATGCCGTTCATACTGGTTCAGAGTATTGGATTCGTTTAACACATAACCTATCCACTAAAACAGCAAGTGAATTAAACTCAAGTGGATTGAAGTTGTATGACCCTTATTCCAACACCCAATACAATCAAATTGCAGGGACTAAATCTTTGCAAAGCAATGTCCTACACAGTGGAGGGATAGGTGATTTCACTTCAATTAGTGAAAGAGGTCTATCTTTTAGAAAAGGGTTGGATATTGATTACGACACTTCTTTCACTTACACTCCTTTGAGTTTAAGTTCAAATCAAAGTAATTCTTCTGCTGATACATTGGGGTATGACATTTCATCACCCATTTCAATATCAACTGATGATGCAGTATTTGCTTTTAATATTGGAAACGAAAATGGAGTGACAGTAGATAAACAGGATATAATGACAGTCAATTCCGAATTGTTTGATGTTGTTAAGGTAAGTGAGCAAGATAATGCTTCTACTGTTTTAGAGATAGCCCCTACATTTCCTATGGTGTTAGGCAGAATAGATAGTAACACTTCTGATAGTAGAGGAAACGCAAAATTGTATCTTGTAAATAACAACATAGAAACTGGTGGGTTTATCCACAGATTGCAGAACAGTGCTTCTGCGGGAAGTGGGGTGGCTCAATTCGCTCCAAAAGACACAATACGATATTGGGATTTGCAGTTAATAAGACCAAATGCCTTAGTTAGAACAGTAGATAGCATATACAATACAGGTTCAAAACCCCAAGCAATACAAGGATATGCAGTTGGATATGGTATTGATGCGACAGGAACTACAAAGTCTGTTACAGAAACACCCGACAACAAACCAATCAACGGTAGTAATACCTTAAGCGGTTGGAATCATTTAACTAATTTCTATGGTAATTATCCACTGATAACAACATATCCTTCTAATTCTGATGGTGTAACTGGGGAAACTGACATTATGTATTCTGAGTTTGAACAAATTGACCCAAGAAGTTTAACTTATGAATTACTTGCAACCGGAGATATATTCCCCTCATCTAAACAAAGACACAACAGTTTGTTCAATACAAATCACGCAAGGGGATTCAATAATTATGGAATTATGTTAGAAACATTATCAGACCAAACAAATAGCACCTCTCACCAAAAATATACAGGAACTACTTCTCAGACTTTGAAGAGGGATATACATTTTGAGTCTGCATCCATAGTAGATAGTAGTCCAGTGAACACTGACCAAATTAGAAGATGGGGAGTAATACGTTTAGTTGAGGCAACCTTTGACTGGCATTTCAATCCATTGGACTTTGACTCATTAGCAGATAGTTTTGATTCATTGAAGTATTTTGACTATGTTATGATAAGAAAACCAGTTCAACTCAGTGGATACACTTTGACTGTTTCTGATGGTGATGCCGGAGGAACTCTAACAGGACAAATGACTGCGGGTGATGTAGCCTACAAGAAAAATGCAATAGGAACTAACAGTAGTGAAAGTAAAGCAGGTTTGAGAATATTAGGTGATACTCATAGTGGTTTTGCTGCATATCGTGCTAGTAATACAACCGCAGTTAATAGTAACTTTACAGATAATTATGGGACTATAATAGCAGCAACCCCTGCTAATAACATACTAAGATTCGATGGAATAACATTAGGAACTTCTCCTAATGAAATTACTATCAAAGGAGTTGAGAGATTCAGATTGTTCACTGATGACCAAATCTCACTCAACGGTTTAGAAACTGCTACTGATGTAGGAATTTTTATTGATAGATTAAACGGGCATAAGGACATAAACTTCCATAGAAGTTGGATTACACATCCACCTGTTGATTATACAGATGCCAGTGGTAATGGATTTATGCACCAGTTGTTGAAGAATGCTGATAACGATAAATATGACCCAATGAATGTTATTCTTCCAATAGTAGCAGAAAACAAATCGGGTAATAGCGATAAGAACGACAAACTGTTTTCACCTTTCCATAGACAAGACCATTGGGGTAATACTGATACAACTGGTTTAACTTCTGCAAATGGTATAGATATGTTACATATGTCGAGAGTCATAAGTGGCTTAGTCAAACCTTCATACGGGCAAGGGCCAACTTTGGATAAAGGGGATATAGAATTATTAGGATTAGGTCAAGGAGATGTATACGCAAACTGTATTGGTTTATTTAGAAATCTTGAGGCAATAGGTGAGTCGGATAAATTTAGTAATTGGGATGATTCAGTTTCTTTGATAAGTAGTCCAATAGGTAAAACCAATGAAACTCTCATATCAATCAGCAAAAACTGGGTATAAAATGAGTACAGCCTCATTCAACTCTTACTCACATCGTTATTTAGCAGGTCAAAACCTGTATGGTTCAAATACAGATAGTGACCAACATTCAGAAACAACGAGATTGTATGAATGGACTAATTCTGATGTTGTTAATTACTCTACTGCTACCCCTACAACAACATCTAAGAATTACAAAGCATCTATGTTGGGAATACATACCATTGCTTATCCGTTTGATAAGTTGGGTAGAAACACAAATCTTAACAGAGATAATTCAAATCGTGGTTTAGACCATACTACTCAGATTACCAATAATGGAGTCCCTGATGATAATTGGGGTCAAATGTGGGCTTCTCAATTCATTGTCAAACCCACATTCAACTTAACTGCTTCTTCCAGTTTAGTGTATTCAAACTCAAATAAAACAATAACTTTCAATCTCGATGATTCTTCCACTCATAACTGGTTAAGTTTCATGCCTAATTTGAAGGGGTATTATTTGGTTTCTGAGTCATTGGTAGATGGCGATACTCTAAGAAACGCAAAACATCATGGTGTTCCGAAGTTTATCGCTAAGATAGTCAACCACACTATCTCTACTGCCCCTGACCATATTCCGGGCAATACTACTGCAAGTACCTTTGAGGCTCAACAGATTGAGTTTGACACTGCGATTGATGTTTCCTCCAATGGAGCAAATTACAGATTAATGAGGATATCAGAAACCACCTTTGACGATACTCCTGAAAAGATAGAGTTCAATGTAATGAAAGACACTGGATTGGATTACGGTTTAACTTCTGTTAACTTTAGAACTGGTAAGGGGAGCAATGATGATAAAACAGATGATAAGAGATTCCATGAAACAGTTTATTCAATGTATTTGAGATTGGATATTGATAATCCTGTATTAAATTCAGAGAGTAATCCATTCATAGAAGCAAGAAACACAACAAGGGCAAAGGTTGGTTTTACAGAAGGAGAGATAATTACTGCTTTTGTTTCTGACGGTAACACAAAAAGAAAGGTAGACTTGACTGTGAGTTTAACAAGACAAGAGAGAACAACATCTTCTACTGAGCCTTGTTTAGTGTTTACCTATGGAGGTAAATTAAATGGTAATGGAGTTGTTTCTTTTGGTGAGGTTATAGATGTTACATTAGGAAGAAAGCCAAGACTAAAGAGATTAAACCGATGTTATATTGGAACTTCATTTGACATTGGTTCTAATGTAGATACAGAGTTGAATAATGTAGTAACAGACGCAGGTTTGGAATATGATTTTACTAAGAGTAATGCAATATTTACCACGAACATAGTAAACACGAATGGAACAAACACAATTGTTTGTTTAGAGAATGTTGTTGAATTAAGTGCAGGTGATGTGATATACACTCAAGAAGGACATCTAATAGGAGAGATACTTTCCATTAACAACCAAACAATAACCTTTGCAAGCGGGAAAAAATATTACACTCCTCCCCAATATTCAAACATTATCAAATTAAATGAAAGGACTTTTGTTAGCAACATAAAACTAAAAAGTTCTGATGTTTATAGCACGATTAATTCACTAACAAGTATGAAAGGTATGGACTATAAAATACAAAACAACAAAGTTATTTTTAGAAACTTTGAAGATACTTCAAGTCTTTTGAGAAAAGAAGTAACCTTTTCAGATTTAACAGGTGCAAGCCCAATTAGCAATAACGTTTCTTTATTAGATAAAGTAAACAGAGTCATTGTTAAGGGAGATGGTGTTGAGCATGAGGTTGAGATATTCACTGATGCGGATAACAAGACAATGGTAGTAAATGACTCAACTATAACAACAGTGCAAGAAGCAGAGATAAGAGGGATTAAATTACTACAAATACATAATTCCGATGCAAGAAAAATAACATTAGAGATAAATGCAAAAGGGTTTGAGTTATTAGAAGCAGGGGATTTACTACACTTGGACTTCCCTACATATAACGTGCCAAAGGGAGATTACATAATATTTGAAATTGAAAACGTCTTAGGGCCAACTATGAGAATGACAGTTGGAACTTACAATAAAGGAATTGCAGAAAGATTGAGTGAAATATCACAAGAAAGCAGTCAAAACATTAGTCACATTCTAAGTGCAAATGCAGAAGGAAGCACTGGATACAAAGCAATATTTGAACCACTGAATCTCAAAGTAACTGAATTAGAATACACAGTGCGTGGTGGATTAACCGATTCAAATATAGGCTTTGACGATATAGCAGGTTTCACTGAAACAGTAGGGTTTGATATCGTTGCAACAGGTGAAATAGGAATAAAGAAGGAATACAAGGATAGATTCTATGATTAGGGGGAAAGAAAATGATAGCAGATGAAGGAGTATCGGATATAATAGCAAATTATATTCAAAGTAATTACACGAAAATAAAAGTTGGAAGTGGAGGTGATGCTCCATCAGAGGCAGATACAGAATTAGATTCCTTCGTTGCAGAAAAGACTGTTACGCCTTCTTTAATAGGAACTGTAATGACTTGGACAGTTGAGTTTACTGGCGCAGAAATTGGTCTTGAAGGTATATCAGAACTAGGAATTTTCAAGTCATCAGGAGATAAAATGTTAAGTCGGGTCACATTCAGCAATACAGGAGTGTTGGCATCAGCAGACACATTGACTATAACAATTAGAGTGGAGGTAGGTTAATGTCACTAAGAACTAATCCAAATTTTATCAGCACATTGTCTGCTTCTCCTTCAGATAGAATAACTGATGGAACAGACAGTTTGCATAGTGGTCTGATTAATTCATTGAATATTGCAACTGGTGGAAATAGAACAATAAACGGATTCAATATTACATTATCTGAAGGAACAACCTATACAGTTTACACGATTTCTTCGGCTACCAATACATTTCTTAGAGATGGTATAAGGAATACCATACCACAAGACTCCGCAGTAACTCAATCAATTACAATGGCCTCATCGAGTAATCCAACATATCTAATGTTGGTAATTGCGGCAGTCAAAGATGGTAATGGAATCATCACTGGTAATTCTCTTGCTTTAAGAGAACACACAGTTGCTAACAAAGTAGCCCCTCTAGTAGAAGATGATATACCAATAGCAATAATAGAAGTTGCAGGGAATAGTTCGGCAAAGGCAACAGATAGAAGAGTTCAATTCTTAGGGTATGAGCAAACAAATCAAGGTCTTACTATAATAGATAACAATGCTGAAACACTGAAAATAAATAAAGATGGAACTGTAACCAAAGGAGGAGGAACAATTACCTTCCCTTCATCAACAGGAACATTAGCACTTACTGGAACTACCATAGCGAAAACAGCAGGTGATTCTGATGCTGATGCTATTAAGTCGTTAGTTGGTTCTGCTAGTGATTCTAATGTGTTTACAGATGCAGACCATTCTAAACTAAACGCAATTGCCGCCAATGCAAACAATTACTCTCTTCCCGCCGCCACTGCTAATGCTCTTGGTGGAGTAAAAGTAGGGACTAATCTCAGTATAGATGGTAATGGGGTTCTTTCTTCTACTGATACGAATACTCAACTAAGTGATGAGCAAGTTCAAGATATTGTAGGTGCAATGTTTTCAGGAAATACAGAAACCGGAATCAGTGCAACATATCAAGATGGTGACGGAACTATTGACCTAAGCGTTACTGCATTGAATGATGATGTTAGTGTAAGTAATTTGGAAAGTAGACTACCACAAATAGACACTCCTGTAACAATAGGAAATGGTGTAGGAGTAACAATGGGAGGTAATCTCACTGTTAGCGGTAATTTAGTTGTAAGCGGTTCTACTACAACTCTTGATGTAGCAAACTTAGCAATAGAAGATAATACCATTCTATTGAATAAGAACCAAACAGGTAACTCATCTACTGATGCAGGTATAGAAGTAGAAAGAGGAAACTACACGAATGTTCAGATTAAGTGGAATGAAACAACTAACAGATGGACTTTCACCAATGATGGTAATAATTACTTCAACATACCAATAACATCAGAACTTGCAAACCCATACACACACCCAACATACTCTACTACCAACATTGATACAACTGGTGCAGAAATAGTTGATAGCATAACCACTAACTCTACTGGTCATATCACTGCAATGGCTAAGAGAACTCTAACTCTTGCTGACTTGGGATATACAGGAAGTGCAGATGCAAACACATATGTTCATCCTAACCATTCAGGGGATGTAACATCCAGTGCAGATGGTGCAACTACAATATCTGCTAATGCAGTTACAACTGCTAAGATATCGGATAGTGCAGTAACAGGTGCTAAATTAGCAAGTAATTCCATTACAGATGTCAAGGTAGACTCTAACGCCGCAATCGCACAGAGCAAAATTAACGGTTTAGTTTCATCTCTTGCCGGAAAAGAACCTGCTCTTACTATTAGTGATGGTCTTGATAGAACAAGTGCTACATTGAAGTTAGACATAACAGGATTAACCAATGAGAATGCAATAGACAGAACTGCTGACTTTATCGCTTTCCATGACAGTTCTGATGGTCTGAGAAAGGTGAACCTTGCAAATATATTTTCAAAACTAACTGCAAGTGACATTCCTGATTTGAGCGGTTCATATCGAGCAGTTGGAACTCAGATAGTAAACGCTGATATTAGTAATACTGCGGCAATAAGTGCCGATAAGATTGCGGCGGGAACAACCAACAAACTATTCACAAGCACATTAGAAGCGAAACTAGCAGGTATTGCAACAGGTGCAGAAGTTAACGTTCAAGCAAATTGGAATGAATCAAGTAACAGTTCTGATGCGTTTATTCAGAACAAACCAACAATACCAAGTGGTAATCAGATTATTGATTGGACTGCAAGTGGAGCGGGAACTATTCATGCTTCAAACTATACTAACACGACATACTCTGTTGGTGATGGCGGTTTATCACAAAAGAACTTCACAACTGCTTTACATGATAAGTTGGTTGGAATCGCAGCAAACGCAAACAACTTTTCTCTCACAAACGGTTCTGTAACTAATGCTCATCTCGCAGGTAGCATTGCTAATTCTAAACTGGATGATATAGCACAAAGCAAGGTAACTGGATTAGTCACTGCTCTAAACTCTAAGGTTGAGAATCTTGGTGATTTGAGTATAACTGCGTCTGCTTCTGAACTTAACATATTAGATGGTGTAACAAACGTAAGTGCTACTGAAATAGGATATTTGGATGGAGTCACTTCATCAATACAAACTCAATTGAACGCTAAACTCTCTTCATTGGCAGTTACAGGGCTAAGTGATATTTCTAACTTTGATACTAGTATAGACAGTGGAGCGTCAAACAGTGGATTAGCAAGCACTCTTGCGATTAAGAACTATGTAGACGGTAAGGCCACTGTTGATACTACTTACTCATTAACAACCGCAGATGGAACAGATACTAATGGAGATGATGACCCAACATTCAAGACAATCAATCTTGCTGATAATACAAGTGGTTCAGGTAGTGTAGTTCACTTAGCAGTAGGAGCGGGTCTTGGTATCTCAAGAAATGCTGCCAACAATACGCTAACATTAACCAACACTGGTAGTTCTTTAACAAAAGCCACGCTAACACCTATTCTTGCTTCCTACAATGGAACAGATACATTGAACATAGGAGATACAGATAATGATACTACTGTAAATATTCGTGGTAATCTAAATGTCTTAGGAACTACAACAACTGTAAATCAAACTCAAGTTAATGTTCAGAATGCTTTTGTCTTTGAAGGAGCAACAGGAGATGATTATGAAACAACATTAACAATCACTGACCCTACTGCCGATAGAACAATTACTCTACCAAACATAACTGGAACGGTAATTACTTCGGGAGATACATCAACTGTTACCAACAGTATGATAGCAAGCACTGCTATCACTAGTGCTAAACTTGCAAGTAACTCTGTATTAACAAGTAAAATAGCATCTAATGCAATAAGCACTGCAAAGATTGCTAATGGTGCAGTAACATCTGATAAGTTAGCAGGGTCTTCTGTAACTACTGCTAAACTCAATGATGGTTCAGTTACCGTAGATAAGATGGATGGTGTAACTTCCTTTGGTAGTGGAAGTATTATCAGTTCTGCTGAAAGAACGAAACTAAGTGGAATAGAAACTTCTGCTGATGTTACTGATGCAACAAACGTAGCCTCTGCCGGAGCAGTAATGGATTCAGATTTCAGTTCCAATGGGTTCATGAAAAGAACAGGAGCAGGTAGTTATACTGTTGACACCAATACATATCTCACTTCTTTAGCAGTTACAGGACTCTCAGATATCAACGCCTTTGATACTGATTTGAGCAGTGTTAGTGCATCTCACGATAGTTTGGCTTCTGCTAAAGCAATCAAAGCATATGTAGATTCTAATGCAGGTGGTGGAGGTTCTTTCAACTCGTTCTATCTACTTGATGGAACGGGAACAAGTGTAAACGTCACTGATGGGAAGTATGTTCAATTTACACAGGGAACAGGAATAACTGCTACATGGACTGATACTAACAGTGGAGCATCAGGCGACCCATTCGATATCACACTCACAAATACAGGTGTAACATCTAATGTTGCGGGAACAGGAATAGGTGTAAGTAGTGCTACTGGTGCAGTAACAATAACAAACACTGATTTGGGTTCTTCACAGAATATATTCAAGACAGTAGCAGTTAGTGGTCAATCTAACATTGTTGCAGATTCCAATAGTGATACTCTTAATTTCGTTGGCGGAACAAACGTAACAATAGCAACTGATGCTTCTACTGATACAATAACAATCAACGCCTCTGACACGAACACTCAGATTAGTCAAGAGCAGGTTGAGGATTATGTTGCGGGACTGCTTACCGCAGGTAGTAACATTACTCTGAATTATTCGGATAACAATGCTTCGGCAGGGACTCTTACAATAGCCGGAACTGCTAACGATGATGTATCTGTTGCGAATCTAAAATCTGCTCTTAATTCAGATTTCGGTGGAGATTTCACTATTGGTAATCAGTCAGATGATACTCTAACAGTTAGTGGTTCTCTTACTGTTGGGGCTGATTTGATTGTTAGTGGAGATACTGTAACTGTAAACACTTCAACTCTAACAGTAGAAGACCCGTTGATTTCTCTTGGAAAGAACAACTCTGCTGATTCTGTTGACTTAGGATTCTATGGAAGATACAATGATGGAAGCAATATTCGATACAGTGGTTTGTTTAGAGATGCTTCTGATAATGACAAGTGGAAGTTATTCTCATCAACAGGTAACTCAAACGCAGAACCTACAAGCACAGTGAATACAACAAGTGGTTTCTCATTAGGAACATTAGTCGCTTCTACCTTTGAAGGTGGTTTAGTTGGTAATGCTACCACTGCAACAACATTGGCTACTGCACGAACAATAGCAGGTGTATCTTTTGATGGTTCAGCAGACATAGCATTACCTTTGAACAACCTAACAGGAACACTTGCAGTTTCAAGAGGAGGAACAGGATTAACTTCTATTGCTTCACTATTGAACAGTAACGTATCATTAGCCGTTGCAGACTTGTCTGACATTGCTTCTCTTGATACAGATATTAGCAGTGTTAGTTCCAATGATGATACTCTTGCTTCTGCTAAGGCTATCAAGACCTATGTAGATGCTCAATTTGCAGGTGCAGGTTCAGGAGATATGACTGGCGTTGATATTACCGCAGGTGATGGTATCAGTGTAACTCAGAATAATACAACAAGTGGAAATTACACTGCAACTATTTCGGCATCAGGAATAACTACTGCACAGTTAGCAGGTTCGGCTCTACAAACAAGTTTAGAATCTTTCAATAACAATGATACAAGTTTGATGACTTCCGCCGCCATTGAAGATAAGATTCTATCTTATGGATATGGAACGGGTAGTGGTGATGGGGATATAACCAGTGTAATTGCCGGAACAGGTTTGAGTGGAGGAGCAAATACTGGTGATGCAACACTAAACTTAGACTTCTCTGAACTAACTGATATGACTGGTGATATTGCCGGAACTACTGAGTTTATTCTACAAGATGGTACTACTGAATCAAGAAAGGCTGCATCTGAAATAAAATTGTCTTACTTCAATAATGATGCTAATTGGAATAACTACGTTCACCCAACAGGAGCAGGTAATAACCACATCCCAAGCGGAGGAAGTGCAGGTCAATTCTTGAAATACAGTTCAAGTGGAACTGCTACTTGGGCTACTCCAAGTTATACAACAGAAGAACAAGTAGAGGACTTTATCGCCGCAATGATTACTGCGGGTAATAATATTGCATTAAACTACGATGATACGGCAGGGACATTAACCATAACTGGAACAGATACAAACACTTTCAGAACAGTTAGACTGACTGACGGAAACATACTAGGAGGAACAGAAGTTCTATCTTTCACTGCGGGTAGCAATATATCTCTAAGCGAAAGCGGTGGAGAAATAACAATCGCAACTACTGCTAATAACTATTCAATCTCATCTGATTTGTTAGATGAAGATGATATGGCTTCTAACTCAGCAACTAAGGTAGCCAGTCAACAATCTATCAAGGCTTATGTTGATTCAGAAGTATCAGGATTAGTTGATTCTGCTCCTACTGCATTAGATACATTAAATGAATTAGCGGCGGCATTAGGAGATGATGCAAGTTTCTCGACTACAATGACTACTGCTCTTGGTAACAGACTAAGAGTTGATACAAACAGTCAGGGATTAACCGCTACTCAACAAGGATACGCATTAGACAACTTAGGAATAACTGCATCATTAGCAGAGATAAACATACTAGCCAGTGGTCTATCTGCTTCTGATATACCTGCTTTAGATACTGCAAAGATTACCAGTGGAACTTTCGATGCTGCTAGAATACCAACACTAAACCAAAACACAACAGGAAGTGCAGGTAGTCTGTCTGCAACATTAGCAATAGCAAGTGGAGGAACAGGAGCAACTAGTGCATCCGGTGCGAGAACTGCTTTAGGATTAGGAGCGGCGGCAGTAAAGGCAGTTGCAACCGATGGCTCAAGCGGGGTTGCCGATGGAGAAGCAGGTTTAGTTACTGGAAATGCAGTTTATGATTACATTGCCGCACAAGGATTCGGAACTGCTACGGGAGATATAACGGCAGTAACAATACAGACAGATTCAGGTTCAGGTGCTAAAGCATCAGATACAGGCGGTTCTGCTGATTTCATATTACAGGGAAGCACTGGAACAGATGTAACAAACAGTGGAACTACGATTACTGTTGGTCTTGATTTAGCAGAGTTAGCAGATGGAGAAGATGATGTTGTTGGTAGTGCAGACGAACTAATCTACTTGGATGATGGAAATCAGAAGAGGAAACTCATTAGTGAGATTAAGTTAGGCCAATTCAATAACGACCAAAACTGGAATAACTATACTCATCCAACTCATGATGGAGATGATATAAATATTGATACAACTGCATTAACAGGTGCAACCGTCATTTCAGATTTAGACCTCAACATAACTACTGATACACTTGGTCACGTTACTGATGCTAATGCTTCAATCGCTACAAGAAATTTAACATTAGCAGACTTAGGTTTTACAGGAGATGCAGATGCTACTGATGACCAAACTGCTGCCGAGATTACTGCACTGTTAAATGATGTAGCAAGTTATACACTTGGAACAAACTCAGGAACAATTACAGTAGGTAATGACTTAACTGTAAGTAATGACTTAACTGTAACCGGAGATTTACTTGTTAGTGGAACTACAACTACAATTAACACTGCTACTGTTGAAGTCGAAGATAACATTCTACAATTGAATACTACTCAAGGTTCTCCTGATACTGCTACTGCTGCTACAAGCGGTATAAGCGTTTATCGTGGTAATGGTGTAACTCAGGCATCTTTCATCTTTGATGATGCTGATGATACTTGGGATTTGACAAATGCTCTTACTGTTGCGGGTTCAAATGGAATAACCCTTGATTCAGGCTCTATCAAAATTAAAAACAGTGGAACACAATCTTACATTGATTTCTATTGTGAAGTATCAAATGCACATTACCTAAGATTACAAGCACCTGCTCATTCAGCATTTAGTGGTAATCCTACTGTTACTTTGCCCTCTACGGCAGGGACATTAGCACTAACAAGTAGCAATATCACAGGTAATGCTGCGACTGCGACTGCTCTTGCCGGAACTGCAAATGCTAATGTTGTGTATGCAGGGCCAACAACAGGTAGTGCCTCCGCACCTGCATTTAGAGCATTAGTAGCGGCAGATATTCCTGACTTATCAGGAACATACTCTACTACTGATACAGTAGATATGGGTGATGGGTTTATTGTCACTGCTACAACTGCGGGAACTAACTCAACAATAACAGAAGGAGATACACTAACAATAGCGGCGGGAACAGGGGTAAGCACTACTGCTACATCTGATGGAACAATAACAGTTGCAAACACTGCTCCACACGTTGCAACGAACTTAAGCCAATCAAATGCCGCTAGTACACTTTCTATCATAAGTAGCACAGGAACTAATGTATTGATTGCAGAGGCAGATGGAACTAAAGCAGGTGTCATGACTGTCGCTCATCATGATAAGTTAGATGGCATTGAAGCATCTGCTGATGTTACTGACACTGCAAATGTAAAGACTGCTCTTGGTGCAGCCATGCCGAGTGATGCTTTGACCATTGGAGATGGAAATACCGCAGTTTCAATTCCGGGTAATTTGACTGTAACGGGTACTGTTACTACTAACAATGTAGAAACTGTAAGCACAAGTAACGGTGTTATCTTTGAAGGTTCTACTGATGATACAAATGAAACTACACTAGTAGGCGGTAATCCAAATACGGATATTACTCTAACATTACCAACATCACAAGGGACATTAGCATTATCAGGAGCATCAGTAAACTACAATCAATTAACAGGGACAGTTCCTACATGGAATCAAAGCACGACAGGTAGTGCAGCGACTTTAACAAATGCAAGAACCATTGGTGGAGTTAGTTTCGATGGTTCAGCAAACATAAATCTACCCGGAGTAAATACCGCAGGGAATCAAAACACTAGTGGAACGGCGGCAGGTCTTTCCTCGACATTAGCAGTAAGTAGTGGAGGAACGGGAACTACAAGCAGTAATAGTTGGTTGAATAGTAGAATTACTACAAATGCTGATGGGTCACTTAACTACGATGCTACTTCTGCTACGGCAGTAAATCACGATAGCCTAGCAGGTTTCGTGGCAGCAGAACACTACCGATGGGATACTGATATAAGCGGTACTGCTACAATTCATGCAAACAACATTCCTACACTAAATCAGAATACAACTGGAAATGCTGCAACGGCTACTTTGGCTACTAATATAACAGTCACCGCTAACAATACCACTAATGAAACAGTCTATCCGATATTTGCTGATGGTGCAACTGGAACGCAGGGAGCAGAAACAGACACAGGACTAACCTACAATCCTAGCACTGGTATATTGACTTCTACACAGTTTACTGGCAATTTAGTTGCAACTACCGCAACTACCTCTACTTCTACTTCAAGCCCCTTATTTACTAATGACAATGCAGTATCTATCACAACTACTGCAAACGATGGCAATATTGCATTAAGTCCACATGGAACAGGACAGATTAGAGAAAAGGGTCTAAAGACGAAGACTGGAACATATGTCGAAACAAGGCATCCCGATACTGGAACACCCGCAGCGGTGGATGCAAATAACGCAACATATGCACAAACGCATGGTATAACTAAAGTTCAAGGAAGCCAAGGTCAATTCGGCACAATTTCTAACGGTTCTGCTATATCAGTTACAGGTGTATTACCGAGTGGTGCAGTTGCAAGTGGTAGTTGTGGATACAGAGGAATAAGAGGAACTATTCACATTGACGCAGGGTTAACAAGCAACAACTTTGTAATGACTCAAGACTTTATCTCAAACGCAAGAACTGGTAATGGAGGGTTTACCATCACATCATACGGTATGGTGTTTGATGGACAAACAGACCCACCATTTGAGATACTATGGGATGAAGTTGGTACAAGTGATATGCCGTTGAAGATAATCAATAAGATGGGAACTTCTACAACAAACGCACTAAGAGTGTGGTGGGATTTGACTTTGTTCCCCCAAGTCTGATAAACTAATATGATATGCGAGATATAGAACATAATGGACAGTGAAATTATGGTGATGGTAAATGACAACAGATGCTAATTTTGTAGTGAAAAAGGGACTTAACGTTCAAGATGGAGATATCTCCATAAAAGGAAGTAACAAAGAACTCAGATTTTATGAGGGTTCTAACTATGTAGGGTTTGAAGCCCCTGCTCTTTCTGCCAATAAGATATGGGTTTTACCTGCCTCCGATGGTTCAACTGGTCAAGTATTGAAGACTGATGGTAGTGGTAATCTCGGTTGGGTTTCAGTTTCAGGTGGCGCATCATTATCTAACGATGCTAATAATAGAATAGTTACCGCAGATGGTTCAGGTGGTATAAATGGTGAAGCCAACTTAACATTTGATGGTAGCACCTTAGCATTAGCAGGTAAGCAGACTATTACAGTAGCAGATACAGTATCAGAAGCATTCAAGGTCACTATAACAGATACAGATAGCACTGCTGACTCCACGCCATTTGTTGTTGATGGTGATGGTAGAGTTGGAATCGGCACTGCATCCCCTGTAAGTGGTTTCGCCTTGACACTCAATGGAGATGGAACGTCATACGAGGGATTAGCCTTCCAAAGCGGAGGCTCTACTAAGTACAAACAATCAACAGATGGTTCTGCTATGTACTTCGACAGTGCCATAAACACAGGTAATGTGAACTTTAGAATGAAAGACTCAGGAGGAAACCTAAGACCTGCATTGGGTATAGAGGGTTCTAATTTTAGTGTAGCAGTGGGATACAATGGAACAAGCGGTTCAGCACTCAATCCTCAAAACACATTCCAAGTTAACGTAGGAACAGAGAACGGTGTTCAAGACAAAGACGATGGTATTCTTCTTCTCAACAGTGACCTATCAATCACAGATGGAGATAAGATAGGAGGTATCGGTTTCGCCACAAGAGATGGAAACATACCGAGTGTTACTACTGAAGCGGCGGCGGCGATTGTTGCTTATGCGGCAGAAGACCACGGTACAGGAGACAAGGGAGGAAATCTTGCTTTTCTAACATCTGCAATAGATGACGATGATGATACTGCATCTAATGAGAGAATGAGAATAACATCTGAGGGCAAGGTCATTATCGGTGATACTCCAAACTTTACTACACAACATGATAGCATATCAAAATTCACAATTCAAGGAACAGATGCAGGGATGCTCATAGAGAAACATGATGATGGTTCAAGTGGTGGCCCTACTCTTGCACTTTACAGATACTCTGCATCTGTTGCTGATAGTGATTTGATTGGTCAAGTGAACTTTAGAGGTGAAGGTTCTACTGGTAATCCATCAACGTATATATCTTTGAGAACAGAAATAGAGGATACCACAGAAGGGTCAAAAGATGGTAAGTTAATTGTTAGAGGATTGAAAGCAAACAGTCAAACTGATTTCATGTCAGTTGGCTCGACTGGTGTAGAGTTTGAAGGTGGTGCAAAGGTAGGAGTTGTTACTGATGTGACAATAGGCTCAGGCACAAGTGGAACAACAACAGGTTTCAGACTCGGTGCTAATCAAGAAGCAGGTATGGTTGCGGGAGAAGTTAGTAGTCAATCTACCGCTAACGATGGATACATCGAATTGATGAATATGGATTTAGATGCAATTACAGGAGCAAGTGGATTACAGACAATAGAACTAACAGTTCAGATAGAAGATGAAACTAATGAAGAGGTAGAATCCTTCAAAGCATTAGTTCAAGCATCAGAAAAAACAGTATTGGGAACTACTGCAAGAGCAGTTAACTTTACTGAATGGGCTATATTGTATGATGGTGCTGCAAGAATAGGGACATTGGCGGCAGATTATGATTCAAGTGATGATACAATTAGAATAAGATATCAAAATAAACAAGGTTCAACTGCAACCTTAACTGCAACCTTCTATGCAATTACAATGCAGAATAACACATGAGGTGATTAAATGGCAAGACAACCTTTCAGACGAACAAAAAGTGATGGAACGATTGATGACGGAACAGGTGGAGGAGGTGGAACACCCGGATATAAAACAGTAGATTTGGGTGCAACTCATAATAACTCATTTCACAAAACCTACGGTGCTTTTGGTGTAGATGGACAATCAACAGGTTATACTATGAATTTTTTTGGTGGTAATAATTCATGGTCAGGATATCCCTTTGTTATGCCTAAAGATGGAACATTGGATTCTATTGTTGTTCAAGTTTCAACGGCTGCATCAGACTCAGGAGATGAGATAGCCGTAGCAATCTACCCAAGTGATGCTAATGGTAATCCCGAAGGTGAAGATGCTATTGTTCATAAGACAGACGTAGATGTGACGACTACTGGATATAAGACAATAGATGCCGTAGCAAACGCTACTGTTACCGGAGGAGATATTTACTGGTGGGCTTGTTGTCCAAAGTTAACTACTTGGCCGGGAACTTTGAAGATGAAAACTTCAATAGGAGGAATACCTAATTTATCAGGTAAAATAACAGGAGGTAGCAGTAACACATCTCCTTTTTCCGGTGTTTCAAGATGGGGAACATTCAGTGGCGACCCACCCTCAACATTCGCAACAAATGGACTACAATACAAAGTGGGTTCTCCAACTGGTAGATATGTATTATTCAATTTGACTTACACATGAGGTGATGAACATGGTAGAGATAAGAAATGAAAGATACAAAGCAGATGGAACAGTAGAAGTAGAAACTTTAGAGATAACTATAACATGGGAAGAAATATTTATTGAAAGAGAAATGATGATGAAGAACACTGATTCATTTGTTCTTCCCGATAGAGGACTTACAGACTCTCAGTTATCAGATATCCAAACTTACAGACAGGCATGGAGAGATATCACTGATTATGATACTGCTGATGAGGCATATGAAAACTTACCAGTTCTACCCGATTGGGTATTGGAAAATGAATTGGTAGGTTAATCACCAATCATCTAAGTCTTCAAACATTTCATTCAAACACCTGACGAACATGGCGCAGGTAGAAAATGGTCTATTGTCTATGTTTACCCCCCCTTATTAGTGCATATTTTATTCTGTAAAATGAACTCACAAACGAAATTTTCCCCAAGCCCGAAGACTCTTGAATAGGGCGATTAACACCCGTATCCCTCCAATTGTGCATCCCAATAATCCCAATCCCAATCGGGATTTTTCTTTTTGAGATTATCTAATTCGCTATTACCCCTGCTACTTTTAACACCCAATACCAAGACCCCGTAAGTTCTACGCTAATACCGTCATCTTCCATCCCGCACCAACTGGTGCAAAAAAAATACCGAAGGTTAATTTACTTTTTGCACTTAATAGTCAATTGTTACTATTAATCACGTAATAGGGAGTATGCGAATCTTGAGGGGTCGAAATTTTTGCATAAAAAAAAGTTGACCCTATGGCCGGATTTAATTATCCGACCATAAGGCTTTACATTCCCTACATTGCCATATCTTGATTTGCTCAAGACTACCAACATAAGTTCCTTTGATGCGTTTTGCAATAGTTGGTTGATTGCAGAATCTACAAGTTTCTCTGAGAGCCATCTCTCTGCCTCTCTTCTTCAATCAACTTATCCATATACTCTTCAATACTTTCTTCGGAATATTTACTGTTTCCAAATGCAGCAAAGAAAAGAAGAGAAATCACCAACACAAATAGAAACCATGCTAACCATTCAAACGGGGTCATTACCATTCCACCTCCAATGTCTTTACGGTTTCTTCGTCAAGGGAGAATCCTTTAACCATTTTGTTAGAAACCCCATGTTTCCATAGGTCATAGACCAATTCGCAGTCCTTTAGACAATATTCTGCTACTTCTGAATATCCACCTGCTTTCCAAACTATTGGGGCATCAGCACTGTCCATTATCTTATCACTACCTAATGTATGTTGGACTAAGTTGGAAAGAGAATATCTCTCACCATACTCCTTAGAAAGTATTGCACTGGTATCAATGTATGACTCATTATCCAAATACTTCTTGATACAATAGATATCCATAGCATTCTTCAAAACAGGTAGGTCAAAGTTGCGGATATTATGACCCAAAAGAACTCCTCCTTTTTGGAAGTGTTCATCTAAATCAAACTTCAAATCAGATAATGGTTTAATCTGAACATTGCTTTTGGCTAGGTCATCTACCGCTTTGTCAATGTATATTGTTCCCTTGTCACCATCCCATGTGCAAACAGTTGATACAAGAAACATATGGGTATTGTCCCATCCTCCAATTTCATAGGAGAAGTTCTTTGTTTCTAAGTCAATTGCTAAAACAGACATCATTCATCATCCTTGTTTGATGCAGTCCATATAGATGCAATTTTATCTGCTTCTGATTGTTTAGGGTCAGGGGCATCTTTTCGGTTTTCTTTTGTTAAGAATCCTACTAATTGTGTTTCTCCGACATTCAACATTGCCGCCAATCTCCAACCTTCTGCTCCAAATGCGTTCAGTTGTTCGATTATTACTTTTGGGCCTTCTCTTACATCAAATACTAAGTATTGATTTTCTACCGTTATTTTACTCATTGGTTTTCACTCCTTTTTAGTTTAACATATCCGTATCTTCCAACCCTCTTCTCATCAAAATGTTCTGATACTTCCTTGTAATTTCTATACACTTGGGCTTGTCCTCTTCTTGTTAAAGTCATAATATGCTGAAATAGTGTAGTTTTATTTATCCATCGTTCCCCATCAATTGTTCTTGCTTCGGGTGTTTGCGATAATTTAACAAACGCTTTCTTAAACTCTCCTAGCATGGCTCTCTCTTGAAGTGACTTCCTTTCAGCCTTTAGTGCTAAGTCAAGCCACGACACAAGCGACTTATAGCATTGTCGAGTAAGATATGCGCCCTGCCTAACGTGTTTTTCAGTTACGATAAAACGCTTATCCTTGTTTTTGATAACAGTTCCCGATTCAGCAATACAAGAAATAACGGCTAATTTAACCATCATTCCCTGCATACGGGTAATGAAGTTGTTTGCAACCTCCATAACTGCGGGTCTACTATTCTGCACAAACTGTTGAAACTTGAAGGTTTCATTCTTTATTGCTTGATTGAATCCTTTTGCAAAAGTTACAGTTTTTAACGGGTCTTCACCGTTTTCTATGTAGTGTTCTCTTAGAGTTTCATAGATTTGCACAAAAGCATCAGCATATTGTTGGATGGGTTTAGCGTCATCAATAATAACACCATAATCATCGGCAATAGTTTCTCTAATCATGTTCTGTTCTTCAATAGGAACTTCCCTAATGTAGATAATAGAGCGTTGCATAGCCCCTGTTTCTGAAATAGCAGTAGTTAGGGTCTTTGGTATGTATGTAGTAGCCCATGAAGACAGTCTTGCATTGCAAGTAAACTCTCCACCTTCCAACTTCTTCTTTCTAATCCTCCAATTCTGACCCCAAAGAGTGTTCATTAGAGTATTTAGATAGTAAATGATGTTGTTTCTATGTTGTGTCTTACTAAATACACCTGAATCGTGAAACTCATCAAAGATTAGAAGACCTTCACCTTCAAGTTGACCATAATTTTGAACTGGAACGGTTACTGTTCTTGTTTCTCCTGTATCATCGTCAACAACAGTTTCTTCTTCTTCTCCCATACTTCCGACCATACCTGCATCTGTTGATTCTCCAACCTCAATTACCTGATAGCCTTCTCCTTGTCGGTTATGTTCACCAATAGTCTTGAATCCTTTCTCAAAATTATTGATATCTGTTCCATATTTACTATTCAATTCATCAAAAACCAATTTTGATACTGGCCCAAAGAAATTATACATCTCAGTCTTGCCTGTTCCTGATGTTTGCATCCAAATAACCTGAACTCTTGTGTCAATTCTTCTTTTTCCGGCAGGGATACATACCATATCCTTAGAAATCTGCCCTAAAAGCAAATAAAATGACAACATAGCGGGAACTTCGTTATTTATCGAAACTTCTACTGCATTTTTTACATATTTTTCTACAACAGATGGTATTCTACTTGCTTTTGAGTATTCTCTTCCTTCTTGAAGCGACTCAAAGTATAATCTATCTATTTCTGCTTCGTATTCATCGTCTTGTCCTAATTTTAATTCATTTTCATTATCACTCATGTTTATATCTCCATTTTTTCTTCTGAATTTAGTGTGTCGTGTATTCTTTTTGCTAATACACTGCCAATTCCATCTAACGCACACAATTCATTAGATGAGGCTTCTCCAATTTCCATTATTGAACCAAATGTATCAATGAGAGCCTTTGCTTTCTTCTCACTAACACCTTTTATCGTTGTTAGCACATCAATTCTCAAATCAGTAGTGCTAATCTTACGTTTCTTTACTATTCGGGGAGTGTAAACTTCCCTATCATGTGGTTGCATCTTACAAACTACACAAATCAATTGTGCCGCAATTTTTTCATTCTTAACCCACAATAAAGTGCAATCTGTATCCAAAATTATCTTTCCCAATGCACCATAGAACTTTTTTGTTAGTAAAACGCTCTGTGTTGCTTTAGGCATAGTAGATTTAGAATGAGAAAGATGGGTTTGTATTGCTTCTTCTATTGTTCCATACAAAATAACTATGTTGTTATCATATGCTCTATCCATGTTATCCATTTGATTCCAAAGTCTATTGTTAACAATAGATTGTAAGAAATCAAAGGAAGACTTTGCTTCAAAGCAAACATCGTTGAAAACATAATCACCAATATCTAACCATTCCTTTTCAATTTGAATATTGAGTTCGGATGCTTTTTCTAAGACTTGCTTAGTTAACTCAGAGTTTTCTCTACTGTCTATTTTTAGTTTCATCTGAAACCCTCCACTTTAATACTAATGCCCTTGCTAATTTTGTTTTACTGATTCCGACTCTACCTTGCCATCCATTTTTTTCAGGTATATTCAAAAGAGTGCAAAGTTGTTTTATTGTAAACATATCGTATAGTTCATCTTCAACACTTCTCTTCCTTTTGATAATTGATTTTGCTTCTTTTAGCCTGTCTCTTTCATTCATCTAAAATTCTCCTTCAAATACATCCACTGTTCAAATGTTAGTGGCTTCATGCATTCAGCACATTTTCCATAGTGCCAATCTGTTTGATTCCATTTTCTTCCACAAGAACATTTCAATCTACATACCTCCAACATTTTCCTACACAATACCCCTGTGCAATCAGTTTATCACAACTCGGAGTATGATATCCTTTAGAAACTATACCACTAACATACATCTTACTAGTTTCATAGTTCCAATCTAACCAAACTTCATCAAGTGAAGCAACCTTCTCTAACTCAACCATGATAGTATCAATTACCTCTTCTTGTTGCTCAGGTGAAACGTTTCTTTCTCTACCTGTAAGTAAATCTCTCCACCAATGTATTAGAAACACTCTTGCATTGTGACTTGGGTTTTCAACCATAATCGAATTATGTAGGCATGGTAGTATTGGTAAACTACCAACAGGCTTAGGCATTTCAACCTCTATGTCAGAGGCTTCAATTGGTTGTACGGTTGGGAACTTGATTCTCTTTGAACCATACTTAATATCCAACGGAACAATATTCTTTGCTGATTGCAGTATCAAATCTAAATCTTCCAACTTGTAATTGATTGGAACACAGAAATAAGACTTGTCTCCATCATAGGTAGTGCTTAGATTCATTGAGTTGGGTATTCTTCTCAAACGATTTATCTGAATCCCACTACTATCCAAAGTAGGATGGTCTTTAGCCAACTCGGTATAATACTGCTGAATGCACCGGATATCATTTACTCGCTCTCCTAGTGCAATTATGTGGAAGCCTTTACCACTGAAATAACTTCTGAACATAATGTCTTGTGATTCTAACTTCTTAGCCACTTCGACAAAATCCTTGTGAGCAAATTCAAGTGGTTTGTCATGTGCATCAAAATCCAAGAACATTCTATCCAGTATAACAGATGAATCAATCTGAGTATTATCATTGATATCCTCAAAGTCATAGACTGTCGTATAACAATTCATCTTTCCATTGAATTGGTTGAACCAATCAAGAAACTCACTTTTTGTTTTTACTACTTTTCTTCTCATCTGTGGTGCGTGTCTTAGATGACTTCCCGCCCACACTACTCTCGGAAACTTCATTTGTATTGTCCTCCTTTTTATTAAAATTAATTTTAGCAGTTGTTAGTTCTGCTTTGACTGCGTTTGCTACTGACTCCTTCAACTTAGTTGATGCGATAGAATAAAACTCCTGTCCTATGTCTTCCCATACTAAATCCAACTTTTCCTTAGCAGATAGTTCTGCGTAGATTGCATCTGCAAATCCTTCTACAACACTTGTCATATTCTGCAATTCTGCAAAAGTCCAATCTTTATCTTTCAACATTGTTTTTACTCTATCATCAATTGTTATTGTTTCATCACTCATTGTTTTGTCTCCTGTAAGAACTTGATTATTTCACTTGGCCCACGAATGAACTGTCCATCATCAGTCTCTAATGTAGGAACGGTTCTAATGTCAGAAGGTGGTTTATCTTTATCCACATCCATAAGTTGAACTGACACATCAGGGTTTCGTGCTAACCATGCTTTAACTTGTTTACATGGGATACACCATGTTGCTGACCATACTCTCATTTCTTCTTCCTCCTTTTCTTGTATTCTTCTTTCAATTTACGATACTTTTCCCACTTCATAGTAAATCACCTATTTCATCCCAAGCGTGTTCGTTCATGGAAAAACTCTCTCTGCAAAAGATGGGGTTTCTATCCCTCGCCGCAGAGTATACACATAATCCGAGAATATCTACTACTTTATTTTCACTCGGAAAAAACTGTTTCCACTTTCGTAACTCATGTAATCTCTTCTTTTGAAAATCAGTCATGTTTGAAGAGTCAATGTTTTCCTTTGTTAGAACGAATGACTTAGAGTTCCAACTAATATCAGAACCCATATAAGGTTGAACATCAACTATTATTACACTGTGTCTAAACTTATTGTCTCCTTTTTCCTTGAGAAGTTCATCCACTATCCAATTAGCCCAATCTTCATTGTGATTAGGGTGTCCTTTGTAGGTAGAGAATCTATGTCTAAAAAGAGTATTTTTGTATGTAATAATATGTATGTCTGAAAACTCCTTTTCCGGTGCGGGATAATTGTATCCATCAGTAGCATTGCGTGTAGAATACGGAAGAGTGTAATTAGTCAATAAATAACGTATGCGTGTTCCACCACCCATCGGGTCAACAACATATTCCCATTCGCAAAATTCAGGATTAGATTTCCATAATGCTTTGGAATAAGTGTTCCAATCCGGTTTTTGTTTATTCTTTTTACGCATTATAACCACCCTGTTGATTGTGCTTCATCACATATCGAATAATATGAACAGTTAGGACAACTGCGAGGTTTGTAATCTGTTGGAAATACTCCTCTCTCATATGCGTGAACTAAGTTTGCTAGTCTTTTCAAGAGCGCAGTAGTGCTTGCTTTCTTTACTTCTTCAAGGTGCATAACGTTGTTCTTGGGAAAGAACCAAGCCCAATGTGTTATCTGCTTATCTCTTGTTAATCCTAATGCTTCAATGTCTTCATCCGTTGCATTATCAAACAATAACTTGTAGAAAGCCATCTCTAATCTCATATCGGATGCTTTACTGCTATGGTTGTATTTTCCTGTTTTAAGTTCCATAGGAATATATCCTTCTTCAACTTCAAACATCCTATCTATAATACCTTGAAGATGAACAACATAATCTCTTTCTAATCTAATTGTAGGAAAGTCTTCACGCCTTATCTCAAACTTAGCATTTAGAGTTGCTTCATTGATTACAGGTAGGAAAGAATCTAATGTTCCTTCTTCTTTAGCATCTAAGAATCTATTTGCTTCAAAGGAAGCAATAGTCTCATACATATAACTCATCTCATCTAAAGGAAAGAGAGTGTAACAATAATTCAACAACTCATCAGATGAAAGGTTCTCAGCCTTAGCAATATCGAACTCGTTGAAGAAGTCCTCTCTTGCATTGTGAACTAAAGTCCCTTGATACATTGCTTCTGTTGTGTCTTGTGGTTTTTGTTCAATATAGTTGAACTCATATTTCTTAGGACACCATTTGAATCCCATGAATGATGATTTAGTTATCTTAAGTATAGGTAAACTATCATCACCATAGGTTTCAGGATTCCATTGGTATGTGTATTCATTTGTATTACTACTTGGTTTGCTCATTTCTTATTCTCTCCATATATTTTTTTCTTCTTTCTATTGCGTTCAATTTTTCAACGGTTGAACTACTACCTTTACGAACCTTCTGTCTTTCTTGTATTACCTTATCTATTTCTTCTAAGTTATTAACAATGCACTTGTTACACTTACAACCTTCTCCACATTCAGGTGTATCAGGTGCATCAATCAAACCCATTTTAGGCATTCCTTTTTCTACGTATACCTGATAACCTATTACATATTTAGGTTCATCAAACATGATAGTTTGGGCTACAAAGTCTTTCTTCAATTCAACTGCTTCTCTTGCAGAAGTTACTTTTCTTGGTCTAAACTTTCGATAGAGTTTAATTAATTTATCAACTCTTTTTTGATTAGACCACGAAAGGGATTTGTATATTCTTTTCAAAACCATTCATCCAACTCCGTTTGGTTATTATCTTTCATTATCTTTGTTACATCCCAACCCATTGCTTCATAGATAGGCTCTGCCTTGCTTACGATAGAAGAAGCATAGTGTCTGTAATCAGGTGTATATCCTTCTAATTCAGCATAAGTGTTCTTTGAAATATATCTTGGGTTGACATATGTTTTATTCATAGGATGATAATAAGTATCTGTTACACCAACTATTTTTAGATACAAGTAAGAATCTTCTATCTGATTATCAGGATTCGTGTAGTTGTGATAGATTACTCCTTCTACACCTGAACCAATAATCGCTCTCTTATCTCGTAATGTTACATATGTAGGGTTATTACAACAAACTTTCATCGGGTCATTAACTAAATCCATTAGTGATATCTTAGGGTTCTTTCTCTTAGAATAAAAGCCTTCTTTGGCGCAATTACTACATTTTACGCTGAATCTTTCTTCACGGTATCTACTTCGTTGTGCTAGTTTAGATATCTCAATATCTCCACTCAGAACTTTTTGATACTCAGACTGTAAGAATGAAGTTATCTCTTCTTCTGACTGTTCCTTAACCCATCTGTCTAAGACTTCTAACTGAATCTCTTTAGCAAGAGGAGTAATTGCTACTCTCTTTGCAGTGAACCCCGTCATCGTGAATTGTAACTCATCAAGAAACTCTCCATCTTTCCATGATATTAGACCTGCATTTCTGTTTTTCTTACATCCTACACCCAACGTTTTGAAGAACTTCTCAAACTCTAAGGTTACAGGATGTTCCTCTAACCCTAACAAGTTTGGAAACTTCTCCCTAACATGGGTGTTAAGAATCTGTAAAACATCTTCTGCTTTACTAATATCATCATCTTCCATCTCTACATAGATGGAATCTGTATGTCCATAAACTACTTTCATTTACATCACTATCCTATACAAATATTTACTTTTTCTGTTTGCATTACTTTCAGGTATTAACAAATCCTTTCTATCTAAATTGTGTTGAGCAACAATTCTACTAACAATGTAGTATGTGTTTTTCTTTGGTGCGGGTAATCCGAAAACATTACCTCTCCACCCAACTGAATTATACCATCCACTTTTTTCAAATATGGGTATTTTTATTCCATCTTGTTCTATAACCTCTACCTTTTCCGTAGATTTATTATTCATTCTCGCCCACATTTTACTAGGTGTTATTACCACTTTCTTTTCTACATTATTAACAATCTGATGTATTACGATATCATGGTTAGTTAGATTGACTAACTTTACCATTATAGTTCCCTACCCTTTTGTCTAAATATAAAGGCAAATATTTTATCTATTACACTGCCTAAATACCACATTCCGTATACTAATACTAAAGATAGTATTGCTAATTTTCCTAATATTACAATTGTCTCTATCATAATTCTCTCACCTTGAATGCTGCTTCTCTAATGGCCTCTCTTGCACTTGCAGTAATGCTTGCGGCTAAATCAACGTTAGCCCAACCAAATCCCTGATATGCAATAATACCGTAAAAGGAAGCCATCAATCTCTTTACTGCTAACTGGTTGTTATTCCACTTGTTAAACTCAGACTTGTCTTTAGCGTTCTTCATGTTTTTCTTGTATTCATTACGCAGTTCTTTGAGTTCCAATACTGCTTTTGGTAAAAGGCCCAACTTATCTGTTTTGAAATACATCATGTTCTCTTGCTTAACATCAGAGAAATCTCTTGGTGTAGCAAGATTGACTGCAAACTCTGTCGGTTCAAGTGAAATTGTTTCCCATGAGATATTCCTTGACACAATCATGCTTGGATATAGACCCGCAAAATCAAATGCGGCAACATTGTTGTGAATACCATTTGTGCCTTCTGTGAGGGGATTGTATATCATAGCCCCGTCATAGTCCTTGCGTTCTCCTTTGCGCCCCGTAGGGGCTTTCCAAGAGGCATTACGCATGAAATATATTCCACCCATGTTACTCGCATAGAAACAAGCATCGAATGGAGCAATCAAAAGTTTCTGCAAAGCCAAAACCGCATCAATACAATGGTTGTTCTCATCAATCTTGACTAACAACTCAACGTCTTTCTCAGCGTATTCTAAGTAAGTGTCTGCATCTTCTGTCCATGCTTTCTTGAAGAAGTCATTCTTATCAGGGAACTTTTCACTGACTAACTTCTTCTCGCCTAAGATTGTCTCTGAAACATAGTCCAATGCAAGAGAAGGTAATGTTCCCTTCTGTGCATCATTCCATTGACGCTCAAAAACCAAATCTAAGGCTACTGTGATAACACCCTTGATTGGTTGATTGATAGGTGAGAACCTTTCTACTCTTGACTTCCAAATAGTAGGTGAATTGTTCTTCCAACCAATACCTGTAATCTCACCAAACGGTGACATCACTCTTGGGTCTAATTCATGGTGAACCATACGTATCAATAACTTAGGCAAGTCGAACTTCCAACCGAACCATGAAACAAGCATATCAGGTTCTTTGTCAACAAACATAGCCATGAATCTTGAAAGCATATGTCTTTCACTTCTACACTCAATCAATACACTTGACTCGTTATCATCAAACCTATCTCCTTTGAAATCCACTACATAGGGATACCAAACAAACGTGTAATACTTCTCATCAAAGTTATCATAGACTACGATACAAGTAATCTGCTCATCGTAATCACCGCCTTGCATCCACTCCATATCCCAATACCATTTTCTTGGTCTTTGTTCAGGAATAGCATCGAGTTCGTCAACTGCATATCTGTAATAATGAGCAACATCTGCTTCGTATGTATCAATACCCATCTTATCTAAAGCAACTCTAATGTCCTTAGCATATCTTGGATGGTTAGGAGTCCATGTAACTTTGTCTAAAGGTTCACCGTAGAGATTGTTTTCTTCTGTTCTCTCAGAACTTAGTTCTAATCTAAAACTACCATGATTGTCTTTACAGGGTATAGATATACTTCTATCAACAGTCCCTCTATCAACATAGAAGTATGGTCTAAACTCTGAATGGGATACAACCTTAGATTGAATCTCTCCATCGGTGTTTCTCCACCTTACTCCTATTCCTTCTTCTAAATTACATATTATCATTATTTCACCTATTACCTATGTATGGTGCTTTCAATAGCATTCTTGTTGGTGTTACAAACAATACTGGTGCATCGTCATTGATGTAAAGACGAACTGTTCCCTTGAGGAACTTAGATACTTGACCATTGAACTCAACAGTAGCATCTTCACCTTCTGACATTGTAGTTTCAATAATTACATCAAACTTATCGGTTATGCTTTTCCTACTTGACATGATTAGACTTTCTTCATCTTCATCATAATCAAACTTGTAACGTGCAAGTCCAACAACATCACAACTCTTACTTGCTGAAAGTATCTCATCTTCTGAGATAACTACCTCAGTCTTGTATTCTGTTTTACCGAAAGTAGGCATACCTTCACCCATACTGCGTAGTGTCTTGTGGAAGACTTCTCCTCTACTAATCATATTGGGTGTTGGGTGTTCTTCTACCAACGGCACTCTTGCGATTGAACTGTCATTCTTTATGGTAAGATAATCTCTAAATTCTAAAGTGACTATTCCAGTAAATCCCTTGAGATACTTTACAGTCTTCTCAATATCAATTACAGTCCTACCACTTCTGAACAACTGTCCTTCTTCAAGTCTCAAGCGTATAACTGCAATGTTGATGTTATCTGCATTGTATGCTACAAGGTAATCTCCTTCTACTTTCAACACTGCATAGTTACTAACCTGACCATTCTTACAGGTATCTCCACTATTGTATTTGCCTTTAACGGCAATATCTTCAATTAATTCTCTAAATGTATTTACTTCTAATTCTATTTGCATTTTAATCATCTCTTTTTGTGAAGATATCCCTACCCCTCTCGGAGTAGGAGATACCTTCTTTGTGTTCATCCCCAAATGAACTTCTGTTCTTTTCTCATGGTCAGTATCTTTTCTGAACATGAAGGGCAGAAAAATTGGTTCTTACCCAATGTTTTCAAGAAACGCCATCCCTCTACTTTTGCTACTTGTTTTATTTCAGTAGAGTTACGTGCATCAATTACTTTCAATGCAATGTTTCTATTACAACTTATTCTCTGTCCCTTTGTTATGGAAGGATGACCAACACATTCCAAATGTAACATTGTTGTGTATTGTCTAATCCTTTTAACATCCATCCAGTCTTCTTTCTCATCCATCATATTTCACCTGCCTTTATCTCCTCAACACCAGTCCAATTGATTTCACCATCTTTGATAGATAAAACCAATCTTCGTGAACCAATCAATTCAGGCTTTCTTGCACTCGCCTCAAAGAGAGCATGGTACTCAGCACCATTCTTTCTAATATCCCGATTCATTCGTATTGTGGAAGTAAAAATATCTTCTGTTGAAGAGTGCCAATTAGCCTCTACACCGACAGGATTCGGATTACCCGAATACTTATCTTTAGAATGTGCAATAACTATTCGATGACAAGGCATCTCTAGTATTTGCTTATGTAAGAAGTTCTTGTAAGGAGTGTTTCTATCACCCCAAACATAAGGAGGTTGCTTGATAACTGCATCAGCATCCATCTTGTGCTTTTCACGCATCTTTGTTTCACAGACATCTGTAAGTAGTTTATCTGCTCCATCAACAATAACGGCTTTTAGTTTGCCTTCATTCAAACATTCCATAGCCATTTCATAGAAAGTTCTTGCATTTTCCATAGTAGCATCAAAGTCAACTAAACTGTCTTCCTTACGCTCTATTGGATTATCAACAACGATGTTATCTATGTTCTTGTAGTGATTTCTTTTCACATCAATAGCACGATTATCGAAATCAAAAACATATACCTTCATGTCGTTTGCAATATCTTCTTCTGTTAAGATGTCCAATGCAATAGCAGTCTTAGCGGTTTTGGGTTCTCCCCAAATTCCAAGACACATGAAAGATATAGCAACTTGTGCTTTATGCTTTATCTTTTCCAATCTTTCTTTCTTTCTTTCTTCAAACGTTTTTGTTGTTTTAGTATTTGTGTTCCAACTCATTATAATCCCTATTCCTATATTCTACTAACGGATTTCCTACTGCTTCCAGTATCTCATTCAATCCCTTGTAGTCTACTTTTATTCTGATTTCTTTACCTGATAGAGTATGTAACTTAAGCCAATACTCATCAGTCTTGTTTTGGTTTTGTTTCCACGTAGTAAAATCTACGTTGCTCGCTCTAATTGCATAACTCTGACCATGTATAACACTGTCATCATCAGCATAAGAGGTTATTTTGTATTCATCATAATATCCTTTGTTCATGTTTATTTCTCCTTTTTTGTTAAGAGGGGGCATTGCACCCCTAAGACCAACAATAAGTGTATGGCTACACCTTTACGTAATCAGACTGGCATCCAGTCATCATCGAAGTCATCATCATTCTCATCAATGTGAGTGATTTCTTCGGGGCTTCCGCCTCTTGCCTTTGTCACAAGAATACCTGTAACGTTGATGGAGATGGGTCTTAGGTTTCCATCTTCATCAGTTCCTTGTGATGTTCTTCCCACAACAACCACATTAGAACCTGTACCGAAATCAATTTCGATGTGTGGTGGTGTCCAACAGGTAATGGAGTCATCCCATGAAAAGTCGGCAACGTTCTCCAAGTTGTAATCCGACATATGGAATAACCTGTTTCCATTCTTTGTTGGGTTCATGTTAACAGTTGTTACCTGACCATCAGTGAAGATGTATCTATCGTTATAGTTGGTTTTGTTCTGTAACTCATTGTGAGCCAATTCCAAATCAACCACTGCGAAGAAGTTATCTCCACTATACTCCATAAGAGATTCCCTTATGTCTATTGATGACATATCCTTCTTACGGGAATCATCATCAGCAAGTTCACTGTTGTATACAAGACTTCCAAGAGTGTGAGCCTTGCCCCCATGTATCTTAGTTCCATCACTTGAGTTTATGATACATTCAAAGTGAACCCACTCAAACGTCTTAGGATTAAACTCCTTAGATGCTGGCCCTTTGTAGTTGAAGTAGTATTTACCCATGTTACCTTCGACTTCACCAATAAACACTGCTGACCTTCTCCACTCGGAAGCAGCCAGTGGCTTACCATAGCGAGCCTTGTTCCATTCAGCATCGTTAGTATCAAGAGGAACTACAAAAGTCCCATCTTCCATATCTACGTTGTTTGCAGGTAGGCTTACCATTACCTTCATCACTTCTTCGCCTTCTCTTACCATTCTTGCTTCATACTTACCATCATCAGTTGGAGTGAATACTGCAACTTGTCCTAAGTTGTATGTTCCATCTCTATCTCTACGATAGTCTGCAACTATTCTCTCATTCTGCATAGCAAGCATATCTCTTGCTTCATCCACACTTACGAAATAACCGAATGCCGTCTTATACCATCCACCGGATGAACCCGATGTGTTAGCAGGGTTGGCGTTCTTCTGCGCTCTTAACGCATTGTTGTAGAACTCCTTCCACAAGTTCAGAGCCAACATTGGCTCTTCACTCACATTGACGTTGTTCTTGGAACATATGTCCTCAAACCTCGCCAACGCATCTGCTTCGGTATAACCGATAGCATCAGCAGTTTTCGCTATTGCTTGTCTTACTTCATTTTCATTCATTTTTCTTTTCCTCCATTTGTTGCTTTCGCTTTCTTTCATATTTTATTTCCACTAATCCTTCTGTCAGCATGACTAAGCCACACATTATCCAAAAGAAATTGGAATCTACGCTGATGTAATTTAGCGTGTTTAGTATAGGTAGCACAATCAGCAGTGCGCCACCTAACGCTATTATCTCATATCGAAGTAGTAGATGTTCTACATCTTGTAGGTCTACTACTCCGTCTTCGTTAAAGTCTAATTTTGACATTACCATCTTCTCCTTCTTCTTCCTGTAAACTCTACTCTCAATACAAATCTCAATAAAATATACGCAAGTAAAATTACCTCAATCATTATACCATCTGTCCTATCATCCAAGATGCCAATACTTTGGGAGTCATATTACTACTTCTCCATTCGGCTTCCCCAACTACACGGAGTAACTTGAACTTAGACTGTCGCCCTAAATCAGTCTTCAAAATAATATCGTGTAAATTTACACAGATAGTTTTCATATCAGTAGACGTATGTATCAATTTATGCACCTTCTCCAAAGCATTAGTATGGTTATTCTCGATTATCATGTTTATTATTTCAGAGTATGGCTCTAGGCTCTTGTCTATCTGACTTTGTAGGCTTCGGTTTGATGAGGATGAAGCCTGTAATTCGTTAATCCCTCGCCTCAAGTCTCCCTGTAAATAGGTAATGAAGGTTTCTAAATCCTCATCTGAATGTCTATTAATGTTCTCAGAATCCAAAATATTTCTCAAAATACCGAACATATTCTCAGAAGAAACTCTCTTGAATCCATAATTTGCACATCTTGAAAGTAGGGGTGAGATGATTTTGTGTCTATCGTTACAAGTAATGATAAATCTACAATTATCTGAATATCTCTCCATCACTCTCTTGAGTGCATTCTGAGCATCCTTAGTCATACCATCCATCTCATCGAGAAGTATAATCTTGAATGGGGCTTCACCCAATCTCTTAGTTGTTGCAATATCTTTAATCTTGGTTCTGACAGTTTCTAACTTTCTATCATCAGAGGCATTAATCTCAAAGAAATTACCTTCCTTATCCTCTCCTAAGATATCATTCACTAATGAGATAGATGCGGCGGTTTTACCTGTTCCCGCCAAACCATACAAAATCACATTAGGCATATTCTTGTTTAGCACCCAATGTTCAGCATCGTGAACAAAGTTGCTCTGTCCTACTATCCCACTCAAAGTGGTTGGTCTATATTTTTCTACCCATAACATCATTCTTCACTTCCTCTAATTGATAAATCACCTAATAGATGATACATTTTCTGTTGTTTGATATAATTCCTGTGATAAGAATTAACTTTTGCAGACATATTCCCATACATAAAGGTCAAAAATTCTCTATTTTCTTCATTTACTTCATTGATAGAATACCATCCTTTTGAGCCATGTCTTCCATTTTCTCTTACCAAGACACCTTTCTCTACCATTTCATCAAGTCTGCGTAGCACTGTTAATCTTTTACTACCCATACCTTGTTTCTCAAGCCAATCGAGTATATCTCTAACACTAACACGGCCTTTGGCATCTATTGCCAATAAAATTTCCATTCTTTGTTCTGCGCCTAATATTTTTGAATAGGCTCTAAGTTTATTTCTTCTTGCTTTTCTAATTTTGATTCTTTCCATTTTCATCATCTTCCATTATCATTAATTCATTTAACCAATTGTCATCATCATTATCTTCTTCATACTCTTCTTCATCTGCAAGAATAGATTGCATTGGAGAGATGTTTGCTAAGAGAAAAGCATCTTGTGGGTCATGACCACAATAAATCCCATAACAATATGAACAAGTAAAGGTTCTATTGAAGTTAGAAACACCTCCTTTTTTATTGAATTTAACATCCACATCAATTGGTAGCCCACAATCAAAACAATCTAACTTAGTTTTCTTATCCTTTAGTTTGATGAACACTCTTGTAGATTGAGAGGTTTTACCACTTTCAATTTTCCAACGACCCCTTACTACGATAGATGGTTTATTTTTCTGCCAATGGTCTTCTATTGCTTTAAGCATCAATTGGCTAAAGAAGTTACTATCTTGATATCTATTCTTTTTTATTTTTCCTACTTTCATAGTTTGTGACGGTTGCACATCTTTCAACATATGTCCCGGTAATGGAACGATGTAATCCATTACATCATCCATGATAAACGGAACGTTATATGGAAACTGCTCCATGAAAGTAACTAATACTCTTCTACATTTATCGTGGTTATAGCGAGTAGTTCCTCCATATGTTCCCATTAGAACCACGCTCCTAATCCCTGTTGTGGAACAATCCTATCTGTTTTCTTTCTCCTTTTCTTTTCACCTAAGTTTAGAAGTCTGCATTCTGCATTATTGTATTTGGTTTTAGCAAATTGCTTGAAACTTTCATCCTTCAATAAGTCCATTAACAGATAAGACTCTTTAGGTTTTAATCCAACTCTTCTTGATAGACTTGGTAACTTAGAATAAGAACCACGCTTAGGCATCTGCATCTTCCTCGCCATTCTACCATCATGTGAGTACGCTAAAAGTTCGTAGAAGTAATCAGTATTCCATCTTCTCTTAACTGAAAAATCAACGAATGATAGTTTGTTTGGATGTAAGTTAGGTGCAAGCCAAGACAATAAATGAATGTCTGAGGGAGTAGATAACTTCAACATAGTTGCAACTTCATCCCTATCAGGATTCTTTAGATATTCTCTAACCATAGGGTAGATATCAATAACAAACTCCTTTGGTTCATCTGCTCTTGATGTTTCAACATCATACTCTATCTTCTTGTTTGCTCTTTTTAGTTGACACAATGAAAACAAATCTTTGGGAACTGACTTCTGATTATCAGAAATTAATACCACTTGTCCTCGATATTCTAACAGAGTCTTCTTGATTAATTCCGTTTTAGGTTTGTAGTGAACCTCATCAATTATTATTCCTCTTTCTTTAGGAATACTAAAGTTATCTTCTATGTTATATTCATTAGCATACATTACTATTGCATCTTCTGATACAAATGACTTGGCTCTTTTCATCTTGTTTAACGAAGCATTACCTACTACAATCATAGGTTTAGTCTGCTTGTGTTCCATTGCCGTTTTTATTAGACTCATCTATTCTCACTTCCAATATTTCTTTGTAATTATTATTGCAGTCTTTGCAACTTATCATGGCTACATACCATAACAATTCATTTTCTTCTTGAATACCTATTTCGTATCCAAATGTTTTACTCCCACATTCTCTACAACCTTCAAGTTGTAATCTGACCATGTGATGAGTTGCTATTTCTTCTTCGTTCATATGTTCCGTTTCTGCTCCTTCTAACTTCTGTTTTAGAACTTGAGTCCTACAAATAGTACATAATGCAAAATTATGCACAGTCTCGTTCTTGTTACAACGAGAACAAATCATTCAATCAACCCCTTGAGTCTAAATATTTCATCTAAACCCTTAGCAGTCAAGTGTTTTTTACTTTCAACGTTTATTAGAATTAATAGAAAGGTTAACCACGTTTCTTTACTGTCTTCTTTACCTGAATAGATAATATTAGTTTCATCTAAAGCATCTTGCAAGTAAACTTCTTGAAAATTACGTATTTGGTCTATTCTGCCTATTCTAAGTATAGGTCTTGGTCTTACTTTTGATTCAGACTCCTTTAATGTAGAATAAATACCATTTTGAGTGAAAACTCTCTGTAATTTACTAAGAAGAAACATATCTCCTCTAAAATCAATAGAGAGTTTGACTTTGTATCCTAAATCATGACGGCTATCCTTGTTTATCCTGACTATTGGTTTCGCTAACACTGCACATATGCCTGATACTGCGTCTTTATTCAGCCCTTCAACGGATATTAAGTTCCACATAACGCTTCGTAAGCAATTTAGCACATAATAATTTGCCCTAAGACATCATTTGTATGTCTAAAATCGAGTTACAGTCTTTCGGGAACTTGTCGTTACGTATCTTTACAACTCTTGGAAACCGTAGACCATATTCACCTTCGCTATCTTGAGTAATAACATCACAAGTAACCTCAAGAACAATTCTCGGTAAGATATAGAATGTATCTCCTGAATACTTCTCTACAACTTTCTTTAATTCAGTTGTAAGATATGCTAAATCTCCATCGGAAAGTCCTGTTCCTACTGAACCAACAGATTTGTAGCCACTGGATGAAGATGAATCCAATACAGATATGCCAAACGTGCCAAACACATTCCTTCTCTTACCATCACCATATTGAGCAGATGTAATAACAACATCCAAATCAATTCGTGGTGGTTTGTGTTTCAACATTGAATTACTTCTCTTCCCCGCTTGATAAGTAGCATTCAAATCTTTAATCATTATACCTTCAAATCCATCATTGATAGCCATGTTATATGCTTTTTCTACATCACCGTCAGTATACGCTCTTACTCTATTCCATGAAGGAAAATCGGGTAAGTGCATTAACCTCTCACGATATCTCTGTTCAATTAACGGAACATCCATGTAATGTAGAATATCAAATATCACCATATGAACTGGACAATCTTCAACTGCTTTCTCTATATCTTTGGAATGCACTCTTGTTGCTAACTTCTTATGTTCAGCCGGAACATCAGAGCCTTGACTCACAACTGGATAAATCTCAGTGTCTAAAATGAAATTATGAGCGTTAAATGATTTAACTAAATCTACAACATCAGGGTATTGGTATGTTACAATCTTACCTTTACGATTGAAGATTATCACACTATCTCTATCTCTATGAATTTGATATCTATTACCATCATACTTTACATCTATAATGTAGTCATCAGGTAACTTGTATGGGGCTTGGTGTTTCTTTGCTAATGAGCAAGGGATGAACTTACCAACACCTGTTATACAAGGCGGTTCATTTCCATTTGAAAGATATCTGTATATTTCGACAGGGCTATGAAACTTGACGTATTTATTGATATCAGAATTAGGGAATCTTCTCTTCAATAGACTTGTTACTGCTTTTTCACCCACACCGTTTCTTGGGCTTCTCAACCAATATCTCAGAAACCATTTCAATTCAAGAGCAGACATATCATTTGTTCTTTCATTGAAAACAGTATAAGCATCACTATTGATGGAAGAACAATCAGTAACTAACAAACTATGTAGTTCTTTCAATGTTATATTAGAATCAACGGTAAACTCATCGGATAGGAATTGCATCATTCCCTCAGACAAATCTCCCCAAACGTCTGCTTGAGTTTTTACCTCATCTTCAAACATACCAAAGGAATTGGCAATCCAAGTTATTGCTCTTTTCTGACCAATGTTATTCGCATCATATTCTAAAGATAATATCTCAAGAAGAATATGGGGGTCTTTGAAGGCATTCAAGGATTCGTCAATAATACGAATCTTGTCTACTGTTCTATTTTGTTGTTCTATTGCTTCACACATTCTTGCAAATCTAATCAAACTCATTCTCATTCACCTTGTTTTTTATTTTTATTAATGCTTTCAACAATGTGTCTAATTCACCCATGTTGATTCTAATGCCCTTTTTGGTGGGCTTACCATCACTATACCATCTCACATCTACAACTTCTGTCTTCCAGTAATTACCTGTTTTAACTAGTAATTCCATTGTAGCGTTTCTTGGTATTCTCGCTATTGTTTCAAATTTATCACTCATTCATACCATCCTTCCTTAAATCTATTCAAATCTTTCAAAGTGGTAAATGTTCTAATTCCCTCTACATCATCTATCCTCGTAGCAATGTAGACAACACCCCCAATACTACTTATCTTAATTATCTCATAAGTTCTATTTTCAGGATGTTCAAACACTTCCATTGTCTCAATCTCAGGAACTAAACCATAAGTCTTAGATAACTCAGAACTAATCGAACTTAAGTTGTTAGCCACATACTTCACAATCAACGCTTTTTGGATTGGAACTTTAGCATCAACAACCAGTTTAATTTTACCTTGCATCTCGCAGACCTTGCATTTATTTCCTTCACAGATAGGACACTGTATCTCCGCAGGTAGCGGAGCAGGGAACTGAACAGTCACCGCAGGTTTACTCATTCTCTACCATTCCATACACGATATGTTGCACTGTAATCAACGGTAACATCAAACGGATAAGATGGGAATACCAAAGAGACATTCCCAAAACCGTATGCGAAACCACTGTTCCAAGTGTAACTTAGGTTGTCTATGGTTTGGTGGTAATATCCTGAAACATCATATGAGTAATTGTTGAACCTAACAGTATTGTTTACTATATCAAAACTTAGATGGGTCATGTTGTATGTGAAGTCTCCACATTCAATGAATCCATATGTAACGTTAGTATCCAACCAAACTGTTTCGTATGTTGTATTATTCATATCCTCATGTAAGTATGTGAAAGAACCTGACACTGTAACCCAATCAGGTTCAGTGGATACAACTTCTTCCTCAAATACTTCTTCGGGGTCAGGTATTGTGCAACCTGCAAGTAAAACAGATATCATCAGTAAAGCCATTGCTTTCTTCATTAGAATCACTCCCAATTGTTTTGTTCTTGGTGTATGTCATGTGCAGTTTGTGGCTCAACAAATGTTGGGTCAACTGTTTCTGTTTGAGGGTCAGCATACAATGCTGCCTCTAACAGATGCGTAATAACATCCTTCACTGTTTTTCCTTCATCCAATGACATTTGGACTATTTCTTCAAACATTTCATTTCTTTCCAGTTCAATCTTAAACATCTTCATATTTCTTCATCTCCGTAAAACTCGTCTATTGATGGCTCAGACTCGTTGCCAAAGGCAATCTCGCCCTGCACATGAAGGTTATCATTCTTTTTCTCCTTCGCCAAATCCTTCTCATGTTGTATTTCCATCATAATAACGAATGCTCTTTCCAGTTTTTTGTTGCTAAAATCAATGGGTTCGCCATTACTAAGCATACAATCTTCAAGTAATCCACGCATATGGAATACTAATCCGGCTAATTCTTTATTCTCCTTGACTAAGGTTTTAACTCCCTTAGCAAGACTTGTTGCATTTTCTATCATCGTTTGTCCTTCTGTTTTCATAATATCTTCTTCCTATCAATTGTGAAGTCTGCTACATCTAACAGTGCTACTCCTTCTTTGTCTGCTATATACTGACCAGTATCTCTAATCATTGCATACAACTTACTCAAGTTAGCACCGATACGGTAGATATCTTCGTAGTCGTTTACTATTGTGTCAATCTTCTTTTCTAATTCTGCTACTTTTATTTCTAAATCTTCTATTCTTTTGTTATACATATTTTCATCCTCCATTTACTCACCTATGTTCAATACTTTCCATTTGTTCCATACTGCTTCATCCATTTTAGCAGTGAATATAGTTCCACTTACCATGTGTATGTCCACTGACATATGCCAGTCTTCGTCAACTTCAACTAGTGAATGTGTGTATGCTGATACATACTTAGGGTTAAGTGTAGTTATACCTGATTCAGTTTCTAATGAAACTAACAACTGTAACTTATTATCGCTTAGTTTTGGGACTATTGACACAATCATTCCTCCTCTTGGTGTTTCTCAGGGTCTTGTTCTAACAATCCATAGTATACTTTCTTTGCACGAATTGTTTCAGGTTCGTATGCTAAATACTGATTGTCTCCAATAACAATTGCAGACTTTAGTATAGGCTTCCATGTCTTGATTGTCTTCCAGTCTGTTCCACTGAAATAAGCACTACCAAATGGGTGTGTGTGAATCCAACACTTAATCGGTATTCTCATTGGTGCGCCATTCACTAATTCATCTTCATGTCCTTCAAAGGATACGAATGATGCTGAACCACTGCTGATATACAAATCATCTTTATCATCAACAATAACTTGCACTTCTTTGTCTCCAAGCATCTCAGTTGACATCTTCCATATCGCCCAAATGAACGCTTCTGTTTCGTTGTTTGGATAAAGGAACTCTATCTTATCTTTGAAGTCTTCAAAGACTTCTCGGATATGTCCCTTCCAATCAAACTCTTCCTGTTCTGTTACTTCTATTTCTTCTTCCATGTTTATTCCTCTTCTGTTTTTTTCATTTTTGCTGACGCTTTCTCTAATTGTATCCAATCGGAAAACGTTAGACTTCCATTTATTGTTCCATCAAGTAATGCTTGTTCATAAGAATCTCGCATTTCCTGAAACTTTCTCCCCATCTTTCCCATTCAAGCACCACCCATTTCTTCGGCTATCAAGTCTTGAGCATTCTCAAACTCATGGTATGCCTTGTGACCTGCAATGAAACCACCTGCATGACGCTTAGTTCCTAAGAACTCTTCACCACAAACAGGACAAGTAACCTTGACTATCTCTGCTTGCTCATAAAATCCATCAGTGGATATTGCAGTTATCATTTCGCCTATCATATCTTCATCTATGTTTTCTATTTCTTCGCTCATGCTTTCACCTTCAAATAGTGTCTCAGTGGTTTTATTATTTTAGGTGTCGAGACAACTTCTTTCACCTTCTCCTGTTTTGGTATGGAGATACCGGAAAGGACTCTCCTTCTATACTGTTCCTTCCACATAACTTGAACACAATCATCGCAGAACCTTCTGCTATCTGCCAAATGTTCGGGAACAGGTTCATCCTCTTTACCACAAAGAGTCTTCCCCAATATAGAGAAATGAATATACTTCATTCCTTAGCACCTTCTTCTATCGTTTTCATTATCTTCTTATCAGCATATCCGTAAGAGACATCCATACCAAATCCCATTTCGTGCATTAACTGCATCATCATGACCATTCTATCTTCAATGTGATGTGGTGGGTCACATGGTTCACCATCTACATCATACTGAACTGCTATTGTGTAGTATTTCTTACTCATGTCTCTTTCTCCTTGTATGCCGGATGTTTCTTTGGTAGACGATGTAATCTACTTGTGATTAGTTTCTGAATTTGACGTGCAATTTCTCCACTTCCATCATCCCAACGCTTCACTAATCTAGGGTATTTGTCATCATCTTTGTATTGATGAACCATCTTCTCTTCTAATTCAGACAAGTCAATCTTATCCATTAGATGTTTAAGCACTTCATACTCAACGTGTATCTTTGAACCTGCTCTCATTCTTCTTCACCTCTGTTGACTAAAGCCTCCATCATCATTTCAGGAGTAACTGTTTCATTTTCTTCAACTAACTTATATCGAATTTGACGTTCTCTAAGTAAACCTTTACCAATAGCAATTGCTTGTTGTGTATCGCCGAGTCCCAATCTTGTAGGGATAACAATAAGGCAATCACAAACATCACAACATCTACCTTCAAACGGTGCGGCGTTGTTTCCTTCGCTCCAAAACACCTTTCCGTTGTGGTCTTTTCTCTGCTCAATTTCTCTTTCGCATAAACTGCATTTCATATTATCATCTCTAAAATAAATGCAATATTGATTATCACTGATACACCTAACATAGCAACGGCCTTAGCGTATCTCTCTTGTGTTTCTACATGACTATTACGTAAGCGAGAGTAGACATCAAAATATGTGTGGTTGTAAGATTCTTCTACATCTTCTTTGGTTTCTGTCATACATTCAACACCATCTTGTCTGCAACGTTCTCATTATCAACAAACCATCTCTGTATCCACTGAGAAGCAACACCTGCAATTGCAATCTGCATACAGTTCACTTGTTCAGGGCTACCATCCCAATCTCCTCCTTGACAGGAGAACGAACCTTCTGCACCTGCTAACAAATCATCAACAAGATTCTCGTTAACTTTGTAGGAGATTAGTGCGGCGTTTCTGCCTTGCGCTCTCAAATCTAACCACTTGAGTTTAGCGTCATCACCATATCCTTGACGGTATAACATTCTTCTCACGGCTAAGTTATCTGCACAACAGATTACCAAATCGTATCCTTTCAGTTGCTTTTCTACTAAAACCAAAAAGGGTTGCTCATCTACTAGTTTCAAACCATTGACCTTCAATCTTTCATTGACGGCACTTACTTTGGTTTGACCAACTGTATCAGGTATGAAGTTCTGATATGTCAGATTCTTCTCTTCTAACTTATCATCGTCAAACACTGTTATGTCGTATATTCCTATTCGGGAAAGGAAGTCAATCAAATAACTACCAATTCCACCTGTTCCTATTACCATTATCTTTCTCATTGTATATTCCTCATTACTATTACATTTTGCATTATTTCATCTAATCCATATAGATGGATATTCTTTCTTTCTATTCCCAACATCTCAGAAATGGTATCAGTGTGAATGCGTAGCGTTACCTCTGATACACTGAAATATTGTTTTACGTCTATCTGTCTTATTGGTGTGTCTGTTAGTTTACCTGCTATCCAAAGTGTTGTTGCTAATTGACTATCAGCAAACCTCAAATCTCTTTCATTGTATTTGTTCTGAATGAACTCTACAAAGTTGAAAAAATCTCTTCTATCTCTAATAGAAACACAGTTTGTTTCAAACCAATCTAAGAACCCTGTTACCATGTTAGGTATATTTCTCTCAGCGAAGATGTGAGACTTCCTGTAAAACTTAGCAATCTTCTTCGCAGTTCTTACAACTCTCTTCATCTCTACTCCACTAGTTTTAACAAAATCTTTCAGTGAAACATTACCATTATCATTCAAGATAAAGTATGCTAAACCTGCTGCCCTGTCTTCTATTGAGTGTCCCCGAAGTATTTGATGTTGCATCAGTCGTTGATATAGATACACCACATGGTCAGTGTCTATCACATCACCACTTTTGTATGGCGACATGAACATAACACACATACGATGTCCTTGAGCATCAGTTCTGCCATGATATCTAGTATCAGAAGTAATTCTCGTATTCAGAAAACGTAACCTATGTTTTTTCGTATAGTTACTTCGGTGGTCACGCCAACCACCAACAAAAGAACCCAATGTTTTGTTGTTATCTTTATCATGTATCCAATTGTTCCTATTACCATTTCTGTCTTTACGGGATTTAGGGCTAACTGTTTCCTCAAAGATATCGCAGTTCAATACCAAACCGCAATCAGAACAAACAGTGTAGCCTAATCGCTCATCAAACTCAGTTGAGAATGAACCACATTCAGAACACTTCATCGTGAAGCCTCCTTCTTACGGGCAATGTATAGGTTTTCCTTTTCCTTAGTCCATGAGTTGAGTTTTGTCCTATCTAAACGATAGTTCGGGTTTTCTCCACGTTTAACTGCTTGACCCACCATTTCTCTAATAGTGTATATCTGATTAGCAGTTGAAACATCATTCATCAAGGCCAATGCTCTTGCAGTTAGTTGGTCGCCGATACTTGAGTTCCTATGGATGTTATCAATACAGATTGGGCCATGAATTTTATGGCCTTTCCACGTATTAGTTCCAACCATTGTTGTTTTATTACCAATCATGTAAGTATTTACATTTTGATGACCTTGTTTCATGCCCCTTCTTTCATCAGTGACAACCCAATCAGCAACTTTACCTCTAACAAAGAGAGCCTTATTCAAGGGGTTCTTGAACTGTACTAAACTAATCTGAGGATATTCAGCATCCATCTCATGTAGTAGTTGGGTTGCTCTATCTTCAACCATGTTCTGCTTTCTGTTTTGCATTAACCATGCTACACATAGTTTTCTTTGGATATCTGTTGGTTCTTGTCCCATAAGCAATGACCATAACTTGTCGGGTGTTGCTCTATACCAAACCTTAGACTTAGATTGGTTGTGTCTAAATGTATTCAAGAACACATTCAAATCTTTTAGATTAATAGCCCCCCAAACACCTTCTGATATTTCCAATGCACATTCATCGTTGCTAATCAGCCTTGTATTGATTAACACTTCTTGTTTTGTTCCTTCGTGATAGAAATGATATGGAGAACGATTTTCAATAGCATGGAGAACATTAGGAGGGAAGTGAATGACCTTCTCTATGTAATCATCCATTGTGTCTACATTACGAACAAATGCTCCTCTCATGATTATTTTAGCAAGAGTAACTGCCAAATCTTTCTTTGGTATTCTCTTACCATCTATATGATGTTGAGTTCCTTTTCTACCATATACGATAAAACACTCTCCATCTTTGTATTTGAATCCCAAAGTACACATATAATTCTCATTTTTTGTTTTAGGGATGAAGTTTAATGCAACACTATCTGCAAGTAACTTCTGAACGGGGTTATCGTATTTACCATGTTGTAGAGAGGGTCTTGATGATTGAAGTGAAAACTCACCAAACTGATTTAGGTTCTTTGGTTTGTATCCTACACTTCTCTGACCATCATCTGAATGCTTAACAAACGCTCTATACAAGGATGTGAAGTGCTTCTTCTGTCCTGTTCTGAACAAGAAACTACTCGTTACCCAACCCTGTTGGTCGCCCACTGATGGGATTCTGTATTTTATTTTCATTATTATTTTCCTCCTTTTTCCAATAATCAGTATCACCATAATTGTGATGATACCAACAGTCTCTTTCGACTGCTTCTGCAAGTTCTTCCATTGATTTGAAAGTTGAGTGTCCCCCAACTACAAGACGTTTCATTCCTCTGTAAAGATAACTGTAAGTGCAGTTACCTTCCTTGAATAATGAAAACTTGTAATGTAGTTGTGAAACTTGCGGGACACTGCAACTTTGTTTCATCTTGTTTTCGTAAAATAAGAAATCTTTCTGTTTAATTAAAATCTCAGATTTCACAATTTCCACCGGCACAGGCGAGTTCGCCTTGTAGGTTGGTGGTGTCCTCGTATTCTTTAACCTCACTCAAATCAATTGGGTGAAGTGAGTTAACAAGATTATTGTATATGTCTTCCGATATTTCTTCCATCGGTGCTTGTTCATATGTTCCTCCGTCATATGGTAAGAAAGCCATACCGTTGTAGTATTCTCTGTTATCCCAAAGCCATTCGGTTACTACTTTCCACTCTGCTTCATGAACATATACTGTTGCTGATACATTGTGAGAATTATTCCCACGAACATGACCATTTTTTACCCATTCCTTTGAAATTACTTTGATTCTTTCAAGCATACCAATAGCACTTTCATCACTGCGTATGATTGCAGATTCATCAGGTATCTTTTGTGGAATAGTTAGAACTGCATCCCCATATGACATTCTATCATCTTCGATAAGGTCAGGTAGTTTTTCAACAAGATAAGGATATATTGCTTCTCCTTTACCTATACGGATTCTTCTTGCGAAGTATTCTCCATACCATGCGTGAATACCACTTGATGTGCCTAAAACACAACTTGTTGTTCCGGCAGGTTTGACACAAGTAGTTCTTGCGGCAGAATTGATGCCTAGACGTTCAGCGAACTCTTGGTTAGTTCCTCTTACTAATTCTGCACCTTGCGACAACCAACTATCTTCTATCTTCTGACTAGCAATACCAGTCATTGACACACCGATTAAAGCATCCTTCTCTGTTGTTCTTTTCCATATACCTCTAAGATAGTGGAAATCAGTGTATGTTGCTTGTAGTGTTCCCAAGAAAGATGCTGCCTCAACTCTACTGAGGAAGTCTTCTCTCGATTCTACACTTGATACGTTTACTTCACAAAGATTGCAGAATTGATATGGTCTAAGAGCAATCTCACAACAAGGGTTAGTTCCCCAATCCTTGTCATTAGAGAGATAAATTCCGGGTTCACCACTACCGCTCTTTTCTATCTTCTTCATTAAAGACTTGAATGTATCTTCGTCTAACTTATGACGTAGTAGAACTGCTGAGTTATTTGCTCTACCTCTCTGTGGGTTTAGTTCCCACCAGTTACCTGATTTACATAGAGCCATTTGTTCATCATCAGCACTGAATAGGCTGATTAACGCCGCTCTACGAATACCACCTGCTAACACTGAATCAGCAATATGGCAAATCATATCGTGAACTTGTATAGGAGTCATCTTATGACCATTAGGCATATCTCTCAACATACCTTCAATGATTGTAAGACATATTCTAAGTGGTTCAGGGCCGGGTGCTTTTCCACCGCTTGTTTTCAGCCTTGCACCTTTTGGTCTTATGTCTGAATAATCGAATCTTGGACTTGCTGTTCTCTTACCTGTATAACTGTTGAAAAGAACCTTAATTGCATCAGCCCAACCTTCTATTGAATCTTGAATCTTATATCTGTAAGTTCTATCAGATAGTGGTTGTTGAATGTGTGGTAGTTTAGCCACATGATGTTTCTGAACAGAATAACCTACACCTGTTCCACCTAATAGTAAGAACATTGCTTCACTGAAAGATGTAAGATTGTCAATTGGCATATATGCACAATTGTATATTCTGTTCGGTGATAGTTCAACTGGCTTACCTGCGAACTGCATTGAGCGCATTGAAGGTAATACTTTCTTCGGTATTACAAATTCATCATAGACAGAATTTATCCTTGCTTCAATAACAGTTTTGTTAACTTCGGAGAGTGCCATTGTCTTGATATGATTAAGGTGCATATCTCGATTTCTGTTACAAATCTCTTCCCAAGTTTCCTTTCTTTGTTCTGCTTCATTCCATTTTGCGTATTTGGTATTAACCACTATTTCTGATAAAACTTCATTTCCTAATTTCATTTTCTCTCCCTCTCTTGAGTGTGTTGAAGAGGGCATCTCACCCTCATGGCATCTTTCCCGATGCTAGGATTATGTAGGCTTAACCTGAGCCTAATAATAGTTACCACTCATGCATATAAACACCCATAAGTGGGTTACGTATTCCGACAGTTTACTTGTTAATTTTAACAAGAGCCACCGACAATAGCAGGGACAAGGTTAACGGAATCAACGTCTGACCAATCAATGTTTGTCACATTTTCTCGGCTTACCATATCTCCGTCAACATATACCCAATGAGTTGGGTGGTCTGCTATCTGTTCAATCATTTCAGAACTGGTTACTTCCAGTTCTGTGTGGCCTGTTTCATTCAATATTCTCAGTTTCATTTTCATTACCTCTGTTTTGTTTTTTGTCTACTGTTGTAGTTGTTGTTGAAGAGTCGCAATCGTCTTGTTGAGTTCTTGAACTCTACCCGAAAGGACATTTATTGTTTGCTCGTAGTGAGCGCACAATGCCATGTACTGTTGCAACTGGCCTATTGCCTGTTGAGCAGTTTGTTGGAGTTGAGCGTTGTTTGCTTGCATTGCTGCAAGAACCTCACCCGCATCCACCTCTTCTTCTGTTTGCACTTCTTCTTTTTCTTCTTTCTTCTTACTCATTTTTTTCATCTCCTATCATTTAATAATGCGTCAATAAACTTCGATGCACTCTCTTTTGTTAGTGAGTCTGTTTCTCCTTCATAACCAAGTTTCCTTAGATAATTAACTTGCTTCTCAGTAGCAGGTGTCTCCTCCGCAGTATTGGCAGTATTGTCTGTAAAGAGTATACGCTTTAACCATTCGGATTGCTTCTCTGTTGGTTCTGCTCCACGAATGAATCTTCTCTTCATATCTCTAAGGAAGTTTCTTTCCCATCGGGTAGAACCGTGTTCATGAGCATCGAATACAGGTAGTCCAAAGTAAAGACAGGCTTCAAGGAACTTACGCTCTCTCCAATCTTCCTCCATAAGACCACGTATCTTATCCTTAATCTCTAAGTCGAGATTCTCTAGGAACTTCTTTCTATCCTCAACATACTTATCCTCAAGTTCAATTTGTTCCAAGTAGTCATCAATTAGTATAGAGAACAAGTCCATGTCTCTCAGAAGTTTGTCATTAGGATAACCTCTTGTGTTGATTTGAGCCTTCTTGTTGTCAGGGTGATTCCACCTCCAAACAATAGAAGCCATCTTGTAGTCTTCTCTACCATACTTACCTGAACCAGTTTTTCTGATGTAAGTTACAGGGCGATACTCCTTCAATTCACTATCATAATATTTCTTTCCAGTTGTTCTTACGTTCAACCTCAAATCCATATCCTTGATTTCATTGAATAACTCAGTGAAACTATCACCGTTCTCATCCCACCATGCTTCTTTGATTAGAGTTTCAACGGCTTGCTTTTTCCATTCCTCAATCTTTTCCTCTGTAATAGCGGATAGTGGTATGTTCAAAGTTTCAGCCATGTGTCTGAGAACCATCCAATTGTTGATACAGGTAGAACCTACAATCTCCAATGTTCCATTCTCAGTGTTCTCAATCTCAAAGTTGTAAACAATATCCTTACCACAGAGACAGTGATGTGGATGGTTACTTGGGTGATTCTCGATAATATGTCTATGAGTTCCATACATTGTCTTACGCCAAACTCTACCAGTTATCCTCCACTCTTTCTTTGCTTCTTCGTAATCGTCTGATACAGACAAATCAAGAAGCCTTCTTGTTAGTGCCGGATAGTGGTGACTTGTTTCAGCAGTGTTATCTACTATATGTAAATCAGTTACTCTGTTCATCTAAATCCATCCTTTCGTGAAGTCTCTGTTCTCTTAGGTAACTATCAAGAAGCATATCTATCTTCTGAAATAGTGCTTCGGGTAATCCCCCGATAGTTTTCCTGTTTAGAGATAGCCAAATCAATTGGTTCTGATTTAGAACTACCTTCACTTTATCTTCGTCATTCATTGTTATTACTAAGGGTGGCATTTCATCATCGTTTACCAACCTAAATTCTACATTACTTTCTTTTTGCATCATTCTTCTTCACCTTTCATATTCATATTTTGACCTGTACTTCTTGAAATGGGTATTCCAAGATTTTCGGCCATCAATCTTGCATGGGATGCAAGTGCATCAGAACCCACACCTCTTGCTTCTAATGTTTCTATGATTCCTACTTGTCCCATTTCGCCCATTTGAATCAATGCTTCTTTTACTGTATTTACCATTGTTTCATCTAATTTTCTTCTGCTTTCGTTCATTTTAATTCCTCCTTATTCATACATCATCTGAGTCGCCGTTAGTTGTCCACTTAAACGGGTTAATTATCTGATATACTGTTCCTAATATTCCTAACATATTCTATTCCTCCTTCTCATTGTGCTTGCGACAATAAACAAATTCTGTTTACTATCATCCATTCCCATTGCTTTATTCAAAGCCTCTGCTTCTGCTTTGGCTTCTTTCTTTTCCATGTGCTTGAAATCAGGGTGGTCAATGGGTCTGAAACCCTGTTCATCTTCTATGCACATTACAATCTCATATTGGTTCACATCATTGTTCATATGTTTAGCATAGTAAACATATCTGCGACCAGTCTTATCATTGTCTAATTTTATTTCATCATTCACTTTCATATTCTCCCTCCTTCATCTATCATTTCTTTTATTATGCCATCCATTGTTACCATGATGACGTGCATTGCGTCTTCCAAAATCTGTTTCCTTACAGGTTTTAGTTCAGGAAGACCTTCGTATCCTTCTACCATATCATTGAAGCCATTTCTCATCTTATCTATGTTGACTGCAATTTGCTCGTAGATATCCAACTTTCTCGGTTCAGGCATAATCCTCAACCTCAGTGTGTAACTGCTTGAATCTATATCTCATCTTCTCCATGTTCTTTCTTGTGCAAGCCGTAACAAAGTTCTGACCTCCACGTAGAAAGATAACCAATTTGAAGTATTTCTGTTCATCTCCATTAGTTACCTGATTCACGAAAAGGTTAGCGAGGCTTTCTGTCTCCTTCAATGAAGACCATGTAAAAGCCTGAACGTCATTGAGACTAACTATTCCGTTTATGAATCTAATATACTGCTTATCCGGTTGTCCCATACCTTCTCCCCGATAGCCTCCGGTAGTAATATTTTCTTCTTCAACAATCCCATGAAGTCGAAAGAACTCTTTTTCTGCGAGGCACAAACAAGGTTCTTGTTCATGTTCACCTAATTGAGTTTGAATTACTTTTATTCCCGTTCCTGAACAAATGTTACATTTTTCGGTTTCTTCCTGAGTTCTCTTCCACAGTTTTTCATTAATTTGTTTATTTCTATTCATTTTATTACTTCCATTTATTTCTATTATGATAATAATTCAAATAAACTACTTTGTGTAAATTATTATCCAGACTATATGAACTCAGACAAAAAATAGGGCATTGTTTGAGTTTTTTTACAACAAGTTGTTTATTTTGGTCGGGGAGTGATATGCGGGAGAGAGCAACGTCTACTTTGGGAGAAATCTCACTCATTACCGTAGCAAACCGACACGAATGTTACATTAAATTAACAACTACCCACCATTTGTGTGTACCACTTAGGCGGATAGTGAGGCCACTTCCATGAAGCGAACCACTTCTTGTCATGAATGTAGTAGGCACGATATTTCTCGACAACTGAAAGGTCATCGAAGTTCTCAACCTTTTGCCTACATAGTTGGTTGGGGGATATAGCAACTGCAAAGGGTGTTAGCCCAATGTCAGGAAGCAACTCCTCAACCTTATCGAAAACATCGGAATACTCTTCCAATGTCTTTGCGACTTTGTGTGTGTTACCAGTATACCAGTAACGTTTTGCGTATGTGTCAAGCAATCCTTCAAGATGGCTTCTCAACCATTGAAAGTTTTGTCTTGACTCTCTAGCCCAAATAGTGCAAGGATGATTTAGCATTACAGGGTCATAAGGACTATCCAATCCTAAGTGGTCTGCAATAGTGGACATCATTTGCATTGATTCCAGTGGCATCTTCACGGAATGTTTGTCTATTACCAAACTTGCCGCAACTTTCGGGTCTTCATCAAGAACGAATATATTCATTCCTCTTCCTCCTTTTGTGTCCAATGAATACCCTTAGCCAATTCGTAAGCATCCCATGCTGTATTGTAATCTCCCGCTTTAGGTGCAAACTCTTCCAACCATTCGATATACTCGTATTGAGTGTCTAGTTCTCTCTGCAATCGCAAGACTTCTTCTAAGAGAAGTGGTGCGTCTGCTACCAATCGTAGGTCAGGCTCTTGTGTCATAGACATTGTACCACAAATGTCAACGATGTCCACACCCTTTGTGCCATAATGCCAATGAATTGCTTCATGGTTGGTTAGAATTGTACCATCCCAAACCCACGGCCCTTCTGTGTGTCCCTCGTACTTGTCTGTGTCAATCATTCTTCTTCACCTGCCATGATATCCACATATTGAGTGCGAACAATATCTTCTAAGTTCTTGATTCTCATATCCATTCTAACTAAAATAGTACGCACCGATTCAAACTTAACATCGTACTCGTCTATCTTATTATCATAGGACTTCATCAACTTATCCAAGAACTTTGACTTCTCCTCAATCTTAGCATCATTCGCCTTTCTGCTTCCTTTCCTTTTACCTGTATCGTGTTCAGGACAGAACTTGAGGACACTTACATTCGTTCTAACATAGAANGGTTTGTTGCATCTATGTCCATCAGGCATTACGTGTTGACAGTGATTGTAAGGCATCAAAACGCCTCCTGTATTTCCATCCACTTACTGTGNGTTAGTTTGTGGGCTTCTTCTTTCTTAACGAAGTCGTCAACTGTGCCTATAATTTTCACCAATCTTTCGTATTCAAATTGGTATTTCTGAAAGTCATCTTGAACTCGTTGGATTTCTGCAATCAAGTTCGTTATTGTATCCCCAAGTGTTTCGCCTTCAAACTTTGAAAGTTCGGGGTGGTCTGTTGTTTCTTCATCACTCATCACTCATCACCTCTTGGGTCATTCGGTTCAGCAATACTTGGCGAATAAACATAGGGCGACATAAACGATTCTTGTTTCCAATGGTAAACAGGATAGTTNTTNTTTCTAGCCCAATCATATATCTTTGATTTGTTACTTGTAGTAACGTCACGTTCATGGTGCAATATCTGACCACCCAAATTAGGCGAATCAAATACTGACACTTTCATNTGCGTGTGGTATTTATCTGTTACAACGTGGATAAAGGTATCATTTTCCACGAATCCATATTCATTTACTTTTTTCATTTTTATTTCTCTCCATTTTCATTTGTTGGGTTTGAGCAAGAAAGTATAGGTTGTCAATGGACTGACCCCCCTTCACCATATTCGGAAGTCTTCATACTTTTTTATCTTGGCAAACTTGCCCCACAATCCCCACCCAACAGTAGGGGATATGAGTGTAAATGCGAAGAAGTCTAGGTTCAATGGGATTACCCTAATGACACCTTTACCGATGTTATCAAATGCATAGAAAAACTGGCTTTCTTTAGACTTTTTATTTGGCAAACTTCGCTCTAACCTATGGATGTTATGAAAGCACCCCCATAAGTTTGTGAGTATGTTGGGAGTGCAGTTTTACCTGCACCCCCGTATATCAGGGTTTGAGTCCTGATTATTTTTTGGTGATATTTGTGAGTGTGTGTTGTGGGGATGAATAACGTACTGTGCCGTCTATCTCGGAGAGCATACAAGAAGTCAAGGTAACTTCTCCGATTTTTTCACCGCAATGCCGACTACTCTTTTTTATAGCGCAAAGTAACTCTATGGTATGTTCATAGTGTTAGGCAACTCATTAACTAGGCTTTCTTCCGCTAGGTCGAAAACTTTCGCTAAAGGCGAACTCCTGTATCTTCTATTCAATTAGTAATAGAAACCCACAATCCCAACTGTGCTGCTACTCCAAATGTTACAATCGAAATCATCTTTGGCAA
>FUFK010066684.1_pt1 | contig 101854 bp, 96 predicted proteins | sample 1021851 | NCBI WGS metagenome assembly FUFK01 (sample SAMEA51879418, study PRJEB19060) | metagenome
CAGGCGTTCTCGCAGCTGGATTCGTCCAGCGCCCGGCGCTTCGGCGGCACCGGCCTGGGGCTGGTGATCGCCCGGCGCCTGGCGCAGATTCTCGGCGGCGACCTGACCGTCACCAGCGACCCGGAGCAGGGCAGCTGCTTCTCCCTGGCGCTGCGCGTACGCAGCCGCGCCGTGGCGCAGTCAGCGCCGCCGGAACCGAGAAAGGAAGTCACCCAACTGAGCGGCCGGGTGCTGCTGGTGGAGGACAACGACGTCAACCGGCTGGTGGCCCGCCGCATGCTCGAGCACCTGGGGCTGGAGGTGGCCACCGCCGGCGACGGCGCCACCGCCCTGGCGATGTGCGCGGAGCAGCACTTCGACTGCCTGCTGATGGACGTTCAGATGCCGGTCATGGACGGCCTGGAAGCCACCCGCGCCCTGCGCCGCCGCGAACGGGAAGCCGGCCGCGACCCGGTGCCGATCATCGCGCTCACCGCCAACGCCATGTTCGAAGAACGCCAGCGCTGCCTCGCCGCCGGCATGGACGCCCACCTGGCCAAACCCTTTCGCCGCCGCCGCCTGGCCCGCCTCCTCAGCCGCTATCTGTAAACCAAGCCGGGGCGGGCAGGGCCTTATGGGGGCGGGCTGTGGAGAAGGCCTTGTGGGGAGCGGATCTTGTGGGAGCGGGCCTCGCCCGCGAAAGGGTGGCTTTTAGCCACCCGGCAGGATCCCAGAGAGGCTGTTTGGGTGCTGCCGTTAGAAAGGTCTCTGAGATCCTGCCGGCAAGCTTTGCTTGCCTTTCGCGGGCNNGGCCCGCTCNCACAAGGNNNGCTGCNCAAAGGCNGCTTCGCNGGATTNCNGAGGNCTCTANTCCTTNGGCTCAACCCGNGTCACAGTGGCNTCAAACGCCCCATCNGCCACTNTGGTGGTCACGGTATCGCCGGGNTTCACNGCCGCCACCGACCGCAATGGCTGCCCCTCNANNAGNGTCAACGAATANCCCCGATCCAGGGTCGCCAGCGGGCTNGCNGTNTGCAGCCGCCGNGCCGCGCCGTCCAGGCGCTGCGCCAGATGCCGCTGCTGATGCCGCANCGGCACCGGCAGGCGCCGCTGCAGNTCGTGCANCCGCTGCGCCTGGCGCGCCACCTGGGANGCCGGNGACTGCTGGCGCAGGCGCACGTCCAGCGGCTGCCAGCGGCCGCGCAGCAGCGCCANNCGGTGNNTNAGNGTGCGCGCCATGCGCGCCTGCAGCTCGTCCACCTGCTGGCGGGTCTGCTCCAGCTGCCGGTTNGGGTGGCGGGCGTGCAGCCGCCGGGCCAGGCCCTCCAGCCGCTGGCGCTGGCCGCGCAGGTTCTGGACCATCAAATGCCGCTGGCGGCGGCCCAGCACCCCCAGGCGGGCGAGCAGGGCGTCGCCGTCCGGGCTGATCAGCTCCGCCGCCGCCGAGGGCGTGGGCGCGCGCACGTCGGCGGCGAAATCGCACAGCGACACGTCCACCTCGTGGCCCACCGCGCTGACCACCGGAATCGGACTGTCCGCCACCGCGCGCACCAGCGCCTCGTCGTTGAACGCCCACAAATCTTCCAGGCTGCCGCCGCCGCGCCCCAGCACCAGCACGTCGCACTCGTTGCGCTGGATCGCCAGGGCCAGCGCCCGGCGGATCTGCGCCGGCGCTTCGGCGCCCTGCACCGGGGTGGGGTAGATCAGCACCGGAATCGACGGCGCCCGGCGCTTGAGCACCTGCAGCACATCGCGGATCGCCGCGCCGCTGGGGCTGGTGATCACCCCGATGCGCCTGGGCCACGCCGGTAGTGGGCGCTTACGTTCCTGGGCGAACAGCCCCTCGGATTCCAGCTTCGCCTTGAGCGCCTCGAACTGGGCGCGCAACGCGCCTTCACCCGCTTCCTCCATGTGCTCGACGATGATCTGGAAACCGCCCCGCGGCACGAACACTGTCACCCGGGCGCGCACCAGAATCTGCTGGCCGTCGCGGGGCTGGAAGCGCAGCAGGCTGTTACGGTTCCGAAACATGGCCGCGTTAACCTGGGCGCGGTCGTCCTTGAGGCTGAAATAGATATGCCCGGAGCGCGGCCGCGCCAGGTTGGAGATCTCGCCCTGCAGCCAGATCAGCGGGAAGCTGCCCTCCAGCAGGCCCTGGGCCTCCAGGTTCAGGCGGCTGACGGAATACGGTTCGGTGCGCGAAGAAGTCATGCCGCGCAATTTACGGCGCCAGGGCGCCAGCAGCAAGCGCCTCTGGAATCCTGCCGGCCGGCTTTGCCGGCCTTTCGCGGGCGGGGCCCGCTCCCACAGGGAGGTTTTAGCCGGTGACCCGATTGCTGCTGAGGGCGGTATTGTTCTATAATGTTCGGCTTAATTTAACGGAGCCCCTGGTTCGCCCTTGCGCCGGCTCCTACCTGCCCGACCCGGCTTCCCGGCCGGCGACAGCCCGGCGCCCCGGGGTCCAGACTCCCCTCAGTTTCTCTGTGTGCCAAGGGGTGCAACATGCTCAGAATCGCCCAAGAAGCACTGACGTTCGACGACGTTCTGCTCCTGCCCGCCCACTCCGATGTGCTGCCCAACGAGGTATCGCTGAAGACGCGCCTGACGCGCAACATCGAGCTGAACGTCCCGCTGCTGTCCTCCGCCATGGACACCGTCACCGAACACCGTCTGGCGATCACCATGGCCCAGGAAGGCGGCATAGGCATCCTGCACAAAAGCATGCCGGTGGACGATCAGGCCCGCCAGGTGCGCGCCGTCAAGAAATACGAGTCCGGCGTGGTCAAGGACCCGATCACCATCAGCCCCAACGCCACCGTGCGTGAGCTGATCAACCTCACCGACGCCCACAACATCTCCGGCGTTCCGGTGGTGGAAGGCCAGCAGGTGGTGGGCATCGTCACCAGCCGTGACACCCGCTTCATCACCGACTACGACCAGTCCGTGGCCGACATCATGACCGGCCGCGACCGCCTGGTAACGGTGCAAGAGGGCGCCAGCGCCGACGAAGTGCAGACCCTGCTGCACAAGCACCGCATCGAGAAGATTCTGGTGGTCAACGACGCCGGCGAGCTGCGCGGCATGATCACCGTCAAGGACATCGAGAAAGCCACCCGTTACCCCAACGCCTGTAAAGACAGCCAGGGCCGCCTGCGCGTCGGCGCGGCCGTGGGCACCGGCGGCGGCACTGAAGAGCGCGTCGCCGCGCTGGTGGAGGCGGGCGTGGACGTGATCGTGGTGGACACCGCCCACGGCCACAGCCAGGGCGTGCTCAACCGGGTCGCCTGGGTGAAGAAGCATTTCCCCGAAGTGGACGTGATTGGCGGCAACATCGCCACCGCCGAAGCCGCCAAGGCCCTGGTGGAAGCCGGCGCCGACGGCGTCAAAGTGGGCATCGGCCCGGGCTCCATCTGTACCACCCGCATCGTCGCCGGCATCGGCGTGCCGCAGATCACCGCCGTCTCCGAAGTGGCCGCCGCCCTCAAGGGCACCGACGTGCCGCTGATCTCCGACGGTGGCATCCGCTTCTCCGGCGACATCGCCAAGGCCGTCGCCGCCGGCGCCCACGCCATCATGATCGGCTCCTTGCTGGCCGGCACCGAAGAAGCCCCCGGCGAAGTGGAACTGTTCCAGGGCGGCTACTACAAAGCCTACCGGGGCATGGGCTCCCTGGGCGCCATGTCCGGCAAAACCGGCTCGTCCGACCGCTACTTCCAGGACGCCGCCGCCGGCATCGAAAAACTGGTGCCCGAAGGCATCGAAGGCCGGGTGCCCTACAAAGGCCCGATGAGCGCCATCGTCCACCAGCTGATGGGCGGCCTGCGCGCCTCCATGGGCTACACCGGCTGCGCCAACATCGAAGAAATGCGCACCAAGCCCTACTTCGTGAAAGTCACCAACGCCGGCATGAAAGAATCCCATGTCCACGACGTGACCATCACCAAGGAAGCGCCGAACTACCCCGTCGGGTAAGGGCCTTGTGGGAGCGGGCCTCGCCCGCGAAAGGGTGGCGAAAGCCACCCGGCAACACACCAAACTTGAACTGGCCGGCTCACCCGCCGGCCTTTGCATTTAAAACACCGGCCCAAACCCGGGCCAGAGCGGACAAAGCCATGCAAGACATCCACGCCCAACGCATCCTGATCCTCGACTTCGGCTCCCAGTACACCCAGCTGATCGCCCGCCGCGTGCGCGAAATCGGCGTCTACTGCGAAATCCGCGCCTTCGACGCCACCGCTGAGGACATCGCCGAGTTCGACCCCAAGGGCATCATCCTCTCCGGCGGCCCGGAATCCGTCACCGCCGCCGAGACCCCGCGGGCCCCGCAAGCGGCGTTCGAGCAGGGCGTGCCGGTGCTGGGCATCTGCTACGGCATGCAAACCATGGCCGAGCAACTGGGCGGCTCCGTGATCAGCAGCGACAAGCATGAATTCGGCTACGCCCGCGTCACCAAGGCCGAAGGCAACCGCCTGCTCGACGGCATCGTCGACCACGAAGAAGGCGGCCAGGAATGCCTCGACGTCTGGATGAGCCACGGCGACCGCGTCGGCGGCATCCCGGAAGGCTTCACCGTCACCGCCACCACCGACAGCTGCCCCATCGCCGCCATGGCCAACGACGAGAAGCGTTTCTACGGCATCCAGTTCCACCCGGAAGTCACCCACACCCTGCAAGGCGGGCGCATCCTCGAACGCTTCATCCGCGAGCTGTGCGACTGCGACGCCCTCTGGACCCCGGCCAAGATCATCGACGACGCCGTCGCCGCCATCCAAGAACAAGTGGGCGACGACGAAGTCATCCTCGGCCTCTCCGGCGGCGTCGACTCCTCCGTGGTCGCCGCGCTGCTGCACAAAGCCATCGGCGACCAGCTCACCTGCGTGTTCGTCGACAACGGCCTGCTGCGCCACGGCGAAGGCGACCAGGTCATGGAAATGTTCGCCGACCACATGGGCGTGCGCGTCCTCCGCGTCGACGCCGAAGACCACTTCCTCTCCCGCCTGGCCGGCGAAGCCGACCCCGAGAAGAAGCGCAAAATCATCGGCAATACCTTCATCGACATCTTCGACGCCGAAGCCGCCAAACTCAAAAACGCCCACTGGCTCGCCCAAGGCACCATCTACCCGGACGTGATCGAATCCGCCGCCTCCAAAACCGGCGGCGCCCATGTGATCAAGTCCCACCACAACGTCGGCGGCCTCCCCGAGCACATGAAACTCAAGCTCGTCGAGCCCCTGCGCGAACTCTTCAAAGACGAAGTGCGCAAAATCGGCCTCGAGCTCGGCCTGCCCTACGACATGGTCTACCGCCACCCCTTCCCCGGCCCCGGCCTGGGCGTGCGCATCCTCGGCGAAGTAAAGAAAGAATACGCCGACACCCTGCGCCTGGCGGACCACATCTTCATCCAGGAACTGCACGCCGCCGGCCTGTACCACAAAACCAGCCAGGCCTTCGCCGTCTTCCTGCCGGTCAAATCCGTCGGCGTCGTCGGCGACGCCCGCCGCTATGAATACGTCGTGGCCCTGCGCGCCGTCGAGACCATCGACTTCATGACCGCCCGCTGGGCGCACCTGCCCTACGAATTCCTGGAGAAGGTCTCCAGCCGGATCATTAATGAGATTCCTGGGATTAGCCGGGTGACGTACGACATCTCGTCTAAGCCGCCGGCTACGATTGAGTGGGAATGATCTGATTTAGCCTGCTAGTAAGGGCTTACTTAAAAGGCCGCCGGCGCGGGAGTGTCGGCGGCCTTTTTGCGTCTTGAGGGAAAGTGTTGGTCAAGATATCAGGAGGCGGCCTGCGGTGGGATTTGTAAGCGGCTGATTTTTCTGCTTTTATTTCAAGTCATAAGGAATCAAAAAAAGGGGTATGACGCCGGCGCGTTCATTGGATATTCGAGCTGGCGTCATAATTCCTGTTAGCCATATGAATGAAGCCGAGCGTTGGAACCACATTTTGTCTCTTGATGAGGAGCTTTTGAAAGGCGGGGTCATTCTCTCGGAATGGTGTTCTTTCATTGTCCGCGAATCTGATTCGGCCTTTGTGCATGGTGCAAATCTGGCATCAATACTGACAGCTGTTTCCGGGATCGAAACTTATCTGCGTTCGGAGTACGTCAAGAAAGAGCGGAGCACGCTTTTTGAACTTACCAATGATGCTCCCATAGCAGACGATCTTCGCTCTGACCTGCACATACTTCGAAAATATCGGAATAAGTGGGTTCATGTGAATGACCCCTGGGATCATCAGGAGCTTATCGACACGCCGGAAGAGGCCGAGAGAGAGCTAGAAGAAATGGCCTTGTTCGCGGCTAGGGCTCTACGAAGAACAATCTATGAGAATGAGGGGGTGTAAAATGGCTAACAATCGCAGGCACAGCGACGGCTGCGGACGTTAAATTTTAGGAGAGGCTTATGCCGTTTAGGCTATATCGAATAGCAGTAGTGTTGAGCGTTGTCTTTCTTGCTGCCTGTACAATAAACAAGGCGAAGTATACGTCAGGTATCATTGGTTGCCCTGAGCGCATGATCACTATTGCAGAAAGTTCTGGTGGGTTTACTGCGAATACATGGACGGCAAAATGCGATGGCAAGACATTTTACTGTACGTACGCCGGCCTTGGGAACGTCACCTGTAGTCCTTCAATGATAGATCAATAGCCTCGGATAATATAAAAAATGCATTTTTACAGCCTGGTTTACCGTTACGTTTCAAGCCAGCCAAAATACGGGCGTTAGATTTACCATGACCCAGTTTGATTACTGGTTAATTTCCACTCTTTTGGCTTCAGCCGCGTTAGTTCTCGCGGTTATCTCGTTGTGGCTGGCCCACAATAATCGAAAGAAGCAGCGACTACCGAATGCCTTGTCCAAAAAATTGGGGGGATTACGCTGGTGCTGGAGGCGCGCGGCAAATATAGCGATATGGCGATACTGTCTGGCCATCAAGCGCTGTTGATCAACTCCTTAGTTTCTGGTGACTTATCTAAGGAGCGTGCAAGAGCCAAGAGCGCTCTTGCAGTGGCATTAGAGAACATTGAACGCTGTGACGAATTTTGTATGCACGCAAGAACGTTTGATTTCGACGCTTTTGAAGAAAGCCCCGCGTTCGCTCTAGCAGCGGAAGAAATGCTGGCAGATGCTACGGCAGCACTTATTGTCGAGAAAGATGCGTTCACTGATCTTCAAGACAGTCATTTGCTGTGAGTAATTTAACAAGGCCAAGCACGACGACGCCTACTACATTGCGGCTTCGCCTCCATTTCGTAGCCGCGCATGTTGGCTGGCGTTAAGAGCACAGGGTAACCAAGGAGCTGTCAGGATGAGTGTAATAAAACCCGGAATCTTTTCACTACTCGTATTTGCTGCTTCTTTGGTCGAGGCAAATGGTGTGGCTACGCCTATGTCGGGCACATTTCTTTATGCCGCGTGCACTGAAGCAGAGACAGATGAGTACGCTCGCGGGTTTTGCGATGGCGCCATAGATGCGCTTTATAGCTCGATGGAAGATTGGTGTGTTCCGAGAAGTGTTACACATGGAGAAGTAAAAAGGCAAGTTATAGCCGAATTGCTTAGTGAGCGCCCGGAGGTATCCGTCAGCGCAATGGATATCGTTGAGAATGCAATTCTACACAAATGGCCGTGTTCATAATGTCGTGCTTGGCTCTTAACAAGCGCAGCCACAGCGACGGCTTTTCCGTTGCGGCTACGCCTCCACTACAAAGCCACGCGTGCTGCGGGCGTTAGCGCCAAACTCAGTTGATAAAGTGAATAGGATGTCTAGATCTTTTCGAACCTATAAGCACATGTGGATAGAAAGGAAGCTTTCTAAGTTCGAGTTACAGGGATTGTGTGGTGCATTAGTCCACGATACCAAATTTGATCAACAGCTTAAGCCATGGCAATTCGTGAAACCTGTACCAGAGAGACGTTTTAAGCTAGGGAAAATACCTCAAGAGCCAATTGTTAAGCTTTCCAAACGCATTCATGTTGAGAATTTTTTTCGAACTGGCTCATTGCAGCTGGGATCATTTGACTACTACAACTCCTATGATCATCCAGAAATTGGCGATATTGAGGAAGGCTTGGTAACTCTTCTGGCAAAAACTCCCTTCGGAGTTATGGGTGGAAAGTATGGTTCTGGATATAACAACCGTATGTTTTGCACGTATCTCGGAAATGCTGATCGAAAGACAATGCAAAGGTTTGGCTATGATGATGGATTTGTAATTACTCACCCCGCTCAATTTGCAGAGGCTATTGCAGAGTCAGTGGGAGCAAGATCTTTCACTTTCGGTCAGTGCCTTTACCGCCCACACAAAGCGGTACTTGGGTTCCCCGGGAGTGATGTAGACCGTCACCAGCTATCACATAGGAGTGGCGAGATCGTGAAAGCGGGTAAATATTTCATCAAACGAGACCGTTATTCGCATCAGCGGGAGTTCAGATTCCTGTGGGAGTTGCCGGAGGATGTTTCAGGCGCAGAAATTTTTGATTGCAGTTCGGCGAGACAATACTGCAAGCCTCTATTCTTGAGCTAACAATCGCAGGCACGGCGACGTTTTTTATATTGCGGCTTCGCCTCCATTCCAAAGCCGCGCATGCTGCCTGCGTTATACGTTTTCTAAATCGGAGGATCATTCTTGAAATTCGAGAAAGCTTTTAATCCAATCGAGGGCTTTGATCTCCAAGTTTTGAATGACCCAGACTTTAAGGAAGACTCGGTTCGTGAAGAAATAATTTCCCCGATACTTAAAGCTTTAGGTTATGGGATTACAAAACCCCACAAAATAATACGAAGCAAAGGCCTGGAACACCCCTTTGTCTCCGTTGGCAGTGCCAGAAAGAATATTATCTGCATACCTGATTATTTGATTGAGGTAGAAGAGAGGTATGCCTGGGTGCTTGAAGCGAAAGGGCCAAACGAAAATATCGTATCTGGGAGGCACGTTGAGCAAGCATATTCTTACGCCATACATAGCGAAATAAGAGTGCCTTTGTTTGCCTTATGCAACGGCAGAGAGTTTGTGCTTTTCCACATCAGCAACGAAAAGCCAATTATTTATTTCAAGATGAAATCACTGCCGGTCTATTTTGAAAATCTCGAAAAATATCTGGCTCCGAAAAATGCTCTGAACACCGAATTTAAAATAGCGAAAGATCTTGGCTTGCACCTCAAGAGGTTAGGTTTTCAGGATCTTAACAGCATTATATTACCCGATGTCCCTATTAGATTCATTGCCCAACTTGATCCCGACATGTTTACAACGGCAACGGGAACAAAAATCGAAGGCAGCGACACCTACGCCATGTCGCTTGATTTCGATGAAAAAATACTGGATCAAATGAGCGGGAAAATTCCGAGCCAGGCAATAGAAATGCTAAAGATCAGGGGAAAATCCGAAAGACAAGCCGTCCAGTTTCCAGATGGCAGTTACAAACTAACTCTAGACTGTCGTGTGGGAGTTGATCTTCAAGAGAACTCGGACGAAATATTTTTACCGTTCATTGTTAATCGAGTGCTGTAGTCGCATAACAACTGGTTCAAATCGCTCGCTGTAGCTCCCCCGCTTTAGTGGAGACCTTCTCCTAAAAAGAGGAGGAGGTTAATGCCGAGATATAAGCATCCGAGTGGAAGCAATGAGGGCTAGGTCTTGCCTTTGCATACCCCGCTGACGCGAGAAGCCCCGGCGCAAAGCCGGGGCCTTCCCTTCACTCGCAACGATCCCGAACAATCGAAAGCCGCCCATTCTCTACGGTCACGGAAACGGGCGTATCAATGGTGAATCCCGCCTGTTCCAGCCAGGTGCCTTTGAGAAGAAGAAAAGGGATGATCGGGTTGCCGCTGTAGGGCCTGCTTTTCAGGCTGTAGTCCCGGTGGCCTTTACGGACTTTCAGTTTGCGTTGTTTCATGGTCTTGCTCCTGTTGTGCAATTTCTAGGTTGCGTAAATAGGGCGGTCGGGAGGCTAGAAACAGCAACAGGTACTGCTCCGACTATTTCCTGCAAGCAGGTGTTGTATTCGCCGGACCTCCCGGCCATTACGTCCCGGATTTCGGGCACAAAAAAGCCGCAATGCTTCCGGGGTGCGGCTTTGCCCGCCTGTTGGAGTTTCTAGGCTCCTGAATCAAGTGTACCTTCGTGTAATGTACTGTCAATATGGCCAGTGCGGATGATTAAGATAAGGAGGTTGCGTGAGTGACATCGTCATTTTCGAGGAGGGCGCCGGGCCGGTGGAAGTGCGCCTGGAGGGCGAGACCGTCTGGCTCTCTCAGAAGCAGATGGCGGAGCTGTTCGGGAAGGACCTGCGCACCATCAGCGAGCACGTTGGCAATGTGTACGAAGAAGGTGAGTTGGGCCGTGAGGCAACTATCCGGAAATTCCGGATAGTTCGCCAGGAGGGCAGCCGGCAGGTTCGGCGCGCGATTGATCACTACAACCTCGATGTCATCATTTCCGTGGGCTACCGCGTCAAATCCCAGCGAGGCGTGCGCTTCCGCCAATGGGCCACCCGCGTCCTCCGCGAACATCTCACCCAGGGCTACAGCCTCAACGAGCACCGTCTGGCCCGGCAAGGCCTCGCCGAGCTGGAGCAGGCCGTGGAGCTGCTCGGCCAGACTCTGACCCGACAAGAGCTGGTCTCCGACATTGGCCAGGAAGTGGTCGGTCTGATCCTCGGCTATGCGCGCACCTGGCGCTTGCTCCAGGATTACGACGAAGGCGCGCTGGGCGTGCCTCCCGGGGCCCGCCCGGCCCGCGGTGTGCTGGGCGTGGATGAAGCCCGCCGTGCCCTGGATGCCCTGGCTGGCGAACTGCGGGACAGGGGCGAAGCCAGCGATCTTTTCGCCCGGGACCGGGATGATGGCCTAGCCTCTATCCTCGGGAACCTGGAACAAAGCATGTTCGGCGAGTCCCTCTACGGCACCCGCGAGGAACGCGCCGCGCACCTGTTGTATTTCGTGATTAAGAACCATCCCTTCTCGGACGGCAACAAGCGCTCCGGCGCCTTCCTGTTCCTGCTCTACCTGCGCCAGGAAGGTATGCGCCTGACCTTGAACGAGCAGGGCCTGACCGCCCTGACGCTGCTGATCGCCGAAAGCGATCCTAAGGCGAAGGATTTGATGGCTCGGCTCGTCATGAACCTGATTGCGGATGACAGCAATGTGGCCAGCAAGGATGAGACGGGTACCGAATGAAGGAGTCCCACTCAGGGCTAAGCCCACGGTTGGAACGGTCTCATGGCAAAAAACGCGACGCCCGGCACCCGCAAAGCCCCGGCCGGCACCCTCACCCGGGGCCACAAAAAGAAAGCCCGCACTCGGCGACAACTGCTGGACGCCGCCCTGCGCATCTACGCCCGCGCCGGCGTCGGCGACCTGGCCCTCAACACCCTGGCCGAAGAAGCCGGCGTCTCCAACGGCACCGTCTACAACTACTTCCGCTCCCGCGAACAAGTGCTCGAAGCCGTGGGCCTGGAGCTGGCCGTCCAACTCTCCGAACAGATCCTCACCGTCAGCGAAGCCGTCGACAGCGGCGCCGAACGCCTCAGCATCGCCGTGCGCACCTTCATGAACAAAGCCCGCACCGACCCGGACTGGACCCGCGCCCTGATCACCGTGGTCCGCTACGCCGAAGGCATGCGCTCCACCCTCGCCACCTACCTCCGCGCCGACCTGCAAGCCGGCCGCCGCCAAGGCGACTTCCACTACGCCCACGAAGAAATGGCCATGAGCATGGTCATCTCCGCCACCCTGGGCGCCATGAACCTCCTGGTGGAAGACGGCGAGGTGGAGCACGCCGACCGTATTGCGGCGGAGATGGTGCTGCAGGCTCTTGGTGTGGCGCCTGAGAAGGCTGGGCGGATTGCTGGGTTGCCGTTGCCTGGGGAGGGTGGGTAGCTGGACTTGTCGCAGCGTAAGGGGGAAAGTCTGCGATTTATCTTATTTGGCGAATTAGTAAGGGCTTACTTAAAAGGCCGTTGGCGCGTGGGCGTTGGCGGCCTTTTTTTGTTTTTGGGGGCAGAGAATTGGCCGAGACGCCAGGAAGAGAGGGGCTTGAAGCGTTTGTCAGTGGCAGGCTTTTCTGGTTTTATTTTGTGTCAGGGGAGAATCAAGGAAAAGATATGACGCCGGCGTGTTCTTTGGATATTCGCGCTGGCGCTCTAATGCCTGTTAGGTAACCAAAACATGAGTGAGTGCCAAATCAACATAGATTTATCCGACGTCATCGCTATTTTGGCGGCTCTTGTGGCTGGCTTGTCAGCTTTGTATGCACGATGGGCCTGGCGAGAGGCAAAGAGAGCAAATGAAATCTTACTATCTGGCCACAAGAAGGAAATATATGATGCGTTCTTTGAGCTAAAGATGCACATGCAGCAAAAAGCTGAGTTCGCGGAGCTCTCTGAAGTCTCCAAGTTCTATTACCCATCAAGAAATGCGCAGTTATATCTTTCTAAAAGCCTGGCTGAAAAAATATCTAAGTATTACGAAGCATGTTTCTGGGTTGCGGATATCCACCATAGTAGGAGTGGCTATGACGGAGAGAGCATGGAGAGGTGCAAGCCCCATATTGATACTGAGCAAAAGTTGGCTCCCGAAATTGATAAGGCTATTTCTGAGTTAATCCGGAGTGCAAATGCCTAACAATCGCAGGCATTGGGACAAGATTTCCGCTGCGCTCCAATTTTTCCCTTGCTGCGGGTGTTAAGAGTACATAGGAGACTCAGTGAATACTGAAAGAGCAGAAAAAATGCTGGCACTTCAACTTGACTGGGTTAGAACAGCTGATTCGAAGGTGCCACCGTTATTCGCGATAAACGTTGCCATGCTGGGTTTCATGGCAGCCTTAATTAAGGTGCTTCCAGCATGGACCATTCCTGCAGCTGTTGCATGCAGTATTTCGGCTATCCCGATACTGCTTAGCTTGGTTTTTTTGGCGCTTGCCATGTTCCCTCGTTTAGATGGTCCTAAAGAGTCAAATGTATTTTTCGGGGGGATTTCGAAGCAATCAGAAACGAAATTCAAAGAAAACTTCTTTAGGGCTAGCGACTCAGAAATTCAAGATGACTTGCTTGGGCAGGCGTACCGAAATGCAGAGATAGCAGGGAAAAAGTACGCGAACGTTAGGCTTGCTTTTATATCCACATTTTTTAGCGTATTGCCTTGGATTTTTGCAGTCTATTTTCTTTACGTATAGCCAGGAATCGGAAATGTCTTTAAAGGATGATCTCGGCGCACAGGTTAAAAAGATATTCAAAGAGCAGTGGTCAGAGAGAGATGGGAAAGTTGTTCCTGAGCCAGGTGATCTCAAACTTAGTAATGATGCTGTAAAGCTAGATGGCGTCGTTCTATACGCAGACATGTCTGAATCCACAAAGCTAGTGGACTCAAGAAAAGCTTCTTTTGCCGCAGAGGTTTACAAATCGTTCCTTCACTGCGCCGCGAAAATAATACGTTCAGAAGGCGGGGACATTACCGCCTATGACGGTGATAGAATTATGGCCGTATATACGGGCGACTCAAAAAATACATCTGCCGCTAGGGCCGCTCTTAAAATAAATTATGCAAGGATTCATATAATTAATCCCGCGCTCAAATCGCAGTACCCGAAAGCTGCGTACGAGGTTAAACACACTGTAGCAGTTGATAGCTCCAAGCTTTTTGTTGCTCGCACGGGAATACGAGGATCAAACGATTTGGTATGGGTTGGAAGAGCGGCTAATCATGCTGCAAAGATGGGCAGCTTATCCAATGTCTACCCATCCAGAATAAGTTCAAATGTGTACGATATGCTGCATGAATCAGTCAAATTTTCCAAAGGGAAGCCGATGTGGGAAAAAGTAACTTGGACCGGCATGAATCGCACAATATACAGGTCTACTTGGTGGTGGCGCATCTCTTAAAAAGTCGATCGACCCCTCGCCTTTGGCGCCGGACGCAGAAAAGCTGTACCGGTTATTGAAGCGATAAGCGAAACGAGCCTATGGAAAAGAGACTCAATTTCAACGACATTGAAGACCTTTTTAATAAGGCTCTATCTCTGGCTCTCGAAAATAGAGAGAATGATCTCAAAGATAAAGACCTTGAGGACGTCTTCATAAAGGTTTCAGAATCTATTGATCCGGTTTCAGATGAAATCTCTGAGATGCTTTTTCAAAGCCTTAGAGAGTCGCAGGGCGATGTTGTTGAGGATTGGGAAGGTGTTTATTCCGACTTTGAAGTACGCCATACTGAGTTGTGGGAAAATGCATTAAGCAGCCTCCATGCATTAATAATTGCTTCGCATGAAGTCGGAGAAGCCTTTGCTAGAAAATATCTGGAGCAAGAGCGAGGCAGTAAATTGTCTGTGCTTGTTGCGTTGCACGCGAGATCAATTCAAGTAGCAAATGAGGTGCTCTGCTTGTTGAAATCGGGTTACGCAGACGGAGCGCACGCTAGATGGAGAACTGCACATGAAATAGCTGTTGTCGCGGATTTTCTTGCTAGTTGCTCTGAAGTTACAGTGAGAAAATATCTAGAGCATGAGGCAGTTGAATCATATAAAGCAATGCAGCAATACCAAGAACACGCCGAAAGCCTGGGGCTAGAGCCGTATTCAGATAGCGAAATAAGTAAGCTTGAGGATTTGAAGGTCTCACTGGTCAAGAAATACGGAAAAGAGTTTCTCGGGTCATACGGCTGGGCTGCAAGAAAGCTCAATGTGAAGAAGCCGAATTTTTACACTCTCGAAGCTGCTGTTGGGATAGAGCATTTGCGTCCATATTATAGGATGGCTAGCCATAATGTTCATGCAAACCCCAAAGGGATAAATTTCCGTCTCGGTCTATCCGATGGAACAGAAATGTTTTTGTCTGGTCCTAGCAACTATGGGCTGTCTGATCCAGGGCAGGGTATTGCCATCACGTTGGGTCAAATTAATGTCTCTTTGTTGCGCGCGAGACTAAACCTCGATGGCTTGGTGTATTCAAAGGTTTTGATGAAGTTTGTCGAGCTCGTTCAAAATGGATTTTCAATGGTTGACCTTGTGATGAAGGAAAACACACTTAACAAAAAGGCCAACGAGGACGCTTCGCGCTAACGCGCTTGCGCCTGTTACCGGAAACGTTAAAAGAAGATATCTGAAGGTTTCAGGGCGGCCTTCCTATTTGCCTTTAGAGTCTCTCTTCATCGGATATGAGAGAAGGCGGTGTCAGGGAAAAGACAGGATCTTGCTACGAGGCTCGCGTACTAACGGAGCAGAGTCGCCTCAAATCTCAAATTGCATGGCTCACCCGGCAAGTGGTGGCTGTCGCGGGCTCAGAACAAACGTGTAAGTGCGGACGCGCCCTGCCAGTTCATTCACTAGCCGGATGTGTCTCATGGATTAGCCAACCAAACCTCCTGCCACGCTGAAAATTGCGAGGGCTTTATCCGGTAGCGGGCGAAGTTGCCGGCGTGCAAGCTCAGCACTTCATTCTCGGCCACTTCCCGGAACCGCTGCCGGTCTTCTCGCGGAATATGCTGTTCCGCCCATTGAGCAATGCGGTGGAACGCGGCTTTCTTGTTCAGCCGCTCAAGCACAATACCCTGGACCACTTCCTGCAATGCCGAGCGATATTTTAACCGGAACGGGTCGGGTTCGCCGAGCGATTGTCTGACGGCGGTGTAATGCGCCGCCGACCGCTCATAAGCCCAGATGAACACATCCTTGAGCAGGTCGATCCGGTTCAGTTCATACACGCCGAGCATCGCTTCGGTATAGATATCAGCGGGCACCTCCGTGAAGGAGAGGGGGATCAGGTTGGCTTTGATGAAGGGTATATTCGCCGCCAGCCGGGAAACGCGCTTGTTCACGTCGTCGAACGGCTGCAAATACGGCAACTGAACCATGATAAAAAACGCCTGCTCGAAGGGATCGGCGATAGCGCTGGCCGTCGCCAGGATCTGATCAAAATAGTCTTCAATCAGAGGCGGCACTTCGAGGGGATGAAACACGGACTTCTCTATGCCAACCGCGATTCGGCGCAAGCGGCCTGTTGCCTCCGGGTCGGCCAACAGGTTGTTGGCCAGCAATGCATGGAGATTCAGGATCGTATAGCGGTTGAAGCCGATCTCCTCCGCCGAACCCACCAGAAATTCGATGGCGTCCTTGTGGTTCAGGATCATTTGCGACTCAACGTGCGCCTTACCCGCCGTCTCTTCCCCGAAGGCGATCAATCGTTTCGTATCAAGCAGAGAGTAGGTGTTCCCCTCCAAGCGGCTGGAGTTCCACGAAAGATCGATCAGCAGGCGGTTCAGAATCTGTTTCGCATAGGTGCCCGCGGGCCGGGGCCCTGACGGCGGCGTGCCGATTTCCCGAAGATGCGCGCGCTCGGCGGGTGAAAGATACGCCGTATGGTTGGGCCGGTACTGGTTAAGGAAGCTGTGTTGATACCCCGCCGGCTTGCGTGACCGAAGCGGCTTGCGCAAGGCGTTCTGGATCTCAGCGGCCTGGCGGGAGACCGGTATAGCGCCCGCCGCTTCTTCGTGGGAGGGTTCCCGAACGCTGCTGCTCGTCCTGCGCTCGGTATCCGCAGGGAAGTATCGGACCCACCGCTTTTCCCCGGTCTTGATGAGCCGGCCCGCATTCACCAGGTGTTTTAAACGGTACTGGAGCGTGCGCCGGGGCAACGATTGCTCAAGAGCGTCCAGGACGGCTTGAAGGCCGACACCCTCGGGGTGGGCGGAGACCACCGCCTCAATGTCCTGTAGCGCCTTTTCAGGTATGGGCTTCGCCATGATCGAATATGTTGCGCATTGGGGGTTTATGCGCAATTAAAGCACGCATATTCGCAGCTATCAATGCTATGCGCAACTATTGTTGCGCATAGGCTCAAGGGCAGCTCCCGTGGAGCAAGACGTGCTGGCTGCAGGATTCGCGGTTCTTCACGGTCTCCGGAGTCCAGCACCCCCAGGGGGTGTTTTACTGGGCCATGGAAGACACGGCGCCGGACGCTTGGGGGGGCGGGTCATTCGTCGCGTGCAACCCAAATCGCGTCAGCAGGATCGCGATCTCCCGCCATTGGCGCCCGTCGATTTTCTCACCTGGGTGGGACGACGAAGCCCGTGTCGGGGTGCTGTGCCTATTCGATCCTCAGAGTGAGACCTATCTGCATACCGGCGGCACCCACCCCAAATCCAAGGTCCTGGATACCGACGGCTGGCTGGCCCTGAGTAAATTTCCGAGCTAGGCCGACCAACGCGACCTCATCCGGGGCGAAGTGCTGGCCATGAATCTGGCCACCCGGGTAGGCATCCGCGCCGCGCCGGCACGGGTGGAACTGATCCAGGGCACCGCCGTCGCCGTGATCCGGCGTTTTGACCGCACGACGAGCGGAGGCCGCCTCCCTTACGTATCCGCTGCCACCATGCTGCAGACCAGCGGGCGCGACGAAACGCATGCCTACACCGAACTCGTGGGCGTACTGCTGCAGGCGGGTTCCGACCCTCTCACCGACATCCACGAACTGTGGCGGCGTCTGGTTTTCAACTTCCATATCTGCAACACCGATGACCACCTTCGCAACACCGAGCTGCTCTACGACGCCCGCCGGCGCGGTTGGCGTCTCGCGCTGGACTTCGACCTGAACCCCATGCCAGGGGACCGTCGTGAAAGCAAAAATCTGGCTCTGGCCCATCGTAAGAGGGTCTTCTCAGAGCTCGAGTTGTGTGATATTTGTCACATTTTGCAATAATTAAGACATCTGAAGGTAGCCTGGAACCTGGAGGGGATATGGAAATCGAGATTGATATTGAAGGGGTGGTCGAATACTTCAAGGAAAGCCATATCGGTTGGATCCATGAGCAAATCAGGCGGCGCCAGGAGGACGGCCAAACCGTATGTGTCATCGTTCGCGTAAAAAGCCAGGATATGGAGTTGGCCTTTGGCACCGGTGCTTGCGGAGGTGGGGGTGGCGGAAAGCGATTAAATGAAAAAGAGAAAGACGCGTTAAAGTTATGGCAAGAAAGCGGACTTTCTGAGCAGGTAATAAACAGCGGTAGGTTGGTCGCCTTTCTGCAGAGATTGAAAACGACCTTGGGGTGATGAAGAGAGGCGGCTATGAAAGTTTTCATAAGTTCAATTATTTCTGGGTTTGAAGAGTATAGATCGGCGGCGAAAGAAGCGATCGAGACCTTTAGCTATAAGCCGGTAATGGCGGAAGATTTTCCTTCTAGGACAGATTCTCCGAAGCAGGCTTGCCTGTCTGGGGTTAACCAGTCAGATATGGTTATACTCATACTGGGTGGAGAGTATGGCCCCGAGCAGAACCAAGGTTTGTCCGCAACTCATGAAGAGTATAGGCAAGCTCGCGATGGCAAAAATGTCCTTGCTTTTGTGCAGAGCGGTATCCAACCAGAACCTGCGCAAGAGAGATTTATAAAAGAAGTCGAAGACTGGGAAGGTGGTTTATATAGAGCCTCGTTTAGAACGGCGAAAGATCTTAGGATGGCGGTAAGTCGTGCGCTTCATTTGATGGCGCTAGAAGAGGCTAGCGGGCCCGTTGACGAACATGAAATGATACAGCGTGCGACGCGACTTCTCCCGGATGGCAGCGCAGGCTCTAGCATAAGAGTTCCAGTTCTGAATTTGGCTATTGCAGGTGGTCCCAAAAAGAATATTTTAAGACCAGCGGATTTAGAGGCTAGGTCGCTGGAGCTCGAATTGCATCAGCAAGCGCTGTTCGGGGACTGTGCATTTTTTGACAAATCCGAAGGGTGTCAACGCAGGTTTGATAATTCCTTACTCATATTAGAGCAGCCTTCTGGGGCGGCGATTAGTCTTAGCGAAGATGGCGCCGTCCTATTAGCTATTCCCATTAAGGAAGAATACGGTGGAGCTTCGGACACCATAGCTTCAAGTATGCCTGTGCTGATTGAGGAAGCGGTAGGGAAAACTTTAGAGCAGGGCCTGTCATATGTGTGTTGGCTGTTGGAATACATCGATCAGACGAGACGTCTTTCGCAAATTACGATTATGTCCTCTATAAGCGCTCAAAACATGATTGCCTGGAGGACGCTGGGCGAACATAAGGCCAACCCTCAACAAGTCAATCTGGGTATGGGGGTGTTTTCGGAACAAGGTAAAGTGGTCCATACGACTCAGAAACGAGGAAGTCTACATCTAAATTACCCAGCGGTAGCCGAAGATCTTCTTGTTTGCTTGAGGCGAGAATGGAAAAGATAAAAGAGAAATATAAGTTTTATCGTGCTGCCGGGATGGATCCATATGCGGTGGCAGGAAAATGGTATTTCTTTTATTAGATGTTATTGAAATGAATGCAGTGCCAGTGTCATATAAAAAGTAAATACGATGATAAAGACGATAAGGGTCCGAAATTTTAAGGGCTTTCCGGGAGACCGGCATGTTGTTATTGACCTTTCCAGAGATAACAGGCCGATTACGGTTTCCTACGGCCTCAATGGTGCCGGGAGTAGCCCATTACCTTGCAGGCTGGAGGCATTGCCCAGATCCTGGGCCAGTTCTAGCAGGCTGAGCTTGCGCCGTGCTACTTTCTCATCGGTCTTCATATCCAATTCCTTTTATTTTGTAGATAACGTCTGCTAACGTTTTCTTTAACCCGCCAGGGAGGATGGGGCCACCGCCTCTAGGCGCGGTGGACTGTCAGGTGAATACCGTCACTACACAAACTAGAGCACGAAATAAGCATCAAGAACTCCTTCCTCACATTAAAGATAGCGTCATGGGCAAGATGAAATTTAACAATCGCAGGCACGGCGACGTCTTTTTCATTGCGGCTTGGCGTCCATTCCAAAACCGCGCATGCTGCGGGCGCTGGGGGGCTAATCCTCGACATACATCTGAGGCGGAGCAGCTAGGATTCAGTGGGGAAGTTGAAGAAGTCGGTGCCAATAATGAATGATAGGAGCGTAACAAATACCGTTTCCACTGGTGGAGGCGGGACGTTTTTCGAGCAGCACGTAGATGCGCTGTTTTTAGCTCTTCTCCTTGTGCGCGCGCCGCTTCCCGTCCTGAAGGGCTGCCAGGTTGAAGAGGTACATCTTCAAACAGAGCACCTCGGTTGGCAGACTGACGACGTTCTAGTGGTTGCCGCCAGACCAGACGGTGTGGTCCGTCGGCTCGCGATGCAGGTGAAGCGTCGGTTCACGGTCAGCGAAAAGGACGGCACCTGCAAAAAGGCCTTTGGTGACTTCTGGGCCGACTTCAGGGGCTCGGAGTTTGACGCGGCGAAGGACCGGTTTGCCCTGGTAACGCTGCGTGGAACGGATGTTCTTCTCGACAAGTTCAACAGCCTCCTGGATTGCGCAAGGGCTTCGGCTGACGGCGCGGATTTCGTGCGAAGACTGGAGGTGGATGGATTCCTGTCGAAAACGGCGCGAGGATATGCGGCAGCAATCCGAAAGATCATCGAGGGCGCTGGCCCGGCTGCGCCGACAGATGAGGAGTTCTGGCGCTTTCTATGCGTTCTCCATGTCGTGAGTTTCGATCTAAACACCGCCTCCGGACAGACGGAGGCCTGGATAAAGGCCCTGCTCGCCGCCTCTGTGAACGAGGTCGACCCGCTGGCGGCGGCAGAGGCGAGCTGGGGGGAGCTACTGGAGCTGGCTAGCGCCGGTATGCCAGCCGCAGCGCATTTTCGCTATGAAGATCTTCCCGAGGGATTGCGTAACCGTCACGGGCCGATTGATACGAGGGCGGCTCAGGTTATCCGTGCACTGTCAGAGCACAGTGAGATCACGCTGGACGGGATCAAGGCCACAATTGGGCCGACGGCCGAGATCACGCGCGACGCCCTGGCAAATCAGGTGCTTGAGGCGCTCAACGAGAATCAGGTGGTCTTAATCTCTGCGCCGGCCGGATTTGGGAAATCCGCCGTCGCTAAGAGCTGTGTGCGGCTGCTTGGTGAAGAGCTCTACTGCCTCGCCTTCAGGGCAGAGGAATTCTCGGTCAGCCACATCGATCAGACGTTAATACAGGCGCAAGTACCGACGAACGGGACGGAGCTGCTTGGAATACTCGCAGGGCAAGGCCGGAAGCTGGCCATCGTGGAGAGCGTTGAGCGGCTTCTTGAAGCCTCCGTGCGTGATGCCTTCGGGGACCTACTTAATCTCGCGCAGAAGGATAGAAGTCTAGGCCTGTTGCTGACGTGCCGAGATTATTCGCTGGAGACCGTGAGTTCGGCTCTCCTCAGTGAGGCCGGATTGCGGTTCAAGATTGTCGAGGTTCCACCTCTCACAGATGACGAGCTCGCGCAGGCGGTCGCGGCTGTGCCGCAGCTGACGAACGCGTTGAAGCATGAGAGCCTTAAGCGTCTTCTGCGCTCGCCCTATCTCCTTGATAAAGCCGCACAGATGGATTGGTCGGCGACAGAAGGCCTTCCCTCAGATGAGCGGGAGTTCCGGCGGAGATGCTGGGGGGAGGTGATCCGACGCAATGCTGCGGCTGCTGAAGGAATGCCTCAGCGGCGGGAACGTGCCTTCGAAGAGGTGGCATTGCGAAGAGCGCGTCAGTTGCGACCGTTTGTTGCCGTCGGAGACCTGGATGCAGGCGCTCTGGAAGTTCTTCGAGCCGATAGCCTTATCGTTGCCTCTTCTGAGGCGAGTTCCATGGTGGCGCCTGGCCATGACGTGCTTGAGGATTGGGCGATTATTCAGTGGCTTGGAGAGCGCTGGGTTCTGCATGAGTACGCTGCGGCCCCCCTTGCGGAGGACGTCGGCGGATTTCCTGCCATTCGGCGGGCCTATCGGAAGTGGCTTTCGGAGCTTCTTCGGTGTGAGACCGATGCGGCAACCGACTTTGTGCTTTCTGCGTTCCGCAATCCGGCGCTTCCGGGCTACTTCCGTGACGATACGCTCGTTTGTACGCTGCAATCCTCCTCGGCCCGTGATTTCCTTGAGCGCCACCAGGAGGCCCTCTTCTCAGACGGGAGCGTTCTGCTCGTGCGTGTGATCCATCTCCTACGCGTGGCCTGTAAGGCGCCCCTGTGGTGGTTTCGCGACACGGCCCCAGTGCCTTCCCAGATGCTCGTTGCTTCGGGAGAAGCCTGGCCGGCAGTGCTCGAATTGGTTCTTACTGGGCTTGATGACTTGTTGCCCCAGCACACGCCGATTCTTCTGGGGCTCATAGAGGACTTTGCGAGCTCGATTGACTGGCGTGAGCCAGAGCCGAAAGGCTTCGAAGAATCCGCCAAGATCGCTTTCAGGCTCTTGGGAGGTCTCGAAGGCTATCGCATGGGTGACATGAGAAAGCGTACGCTGCAGGTGATTGCGAAGGTGCCAACGGGGGATGCAGAGGCATTTAGGGGGCTGGTTGATCGTGCGATGGCTGATGAGCGGGGCGACCGTCTCTCGGATGAGGTATCCGAGATTCTTATGGGCGGAATCGACGGCTGGAACGCCTGTCGGTTACTCCCGGAGGAGATTGTCCGCCTTGCGAAGGCGAGGCTCTTGCTCCACGAGGAAGGCCCAGACGCGGATGATTGGCATCGCGGAAGCTCGATCAACGTAGAACCTAGCTTCGGGTTCGATGAGCACGTGCATCTCGATTACTTCCCCGCGAGCTCGATACGTGGCGTGTTTCTGCCGCTCCTGCGCCACCATCCGCGGCGGGCGGCAGATTTCATCATTGAGCTGCTGAACCACGCTGGCAGTTGGTACGGCGAGCAGCGTTGGCCCTACCATCGGCTTGAGCCGGCTGGTCAGATAACGATTGAGGTGCCGGACGAGATTGCTGTCACGCAGTGGGCAAATCCGAGGCTATGGAATCTCTACCGGGGCCTTTCAGTCGGTCCGTACGTCCTTCAAAGCGCCCTCATGGCGCTTGAGGCATGGCTGCTGGAGATCTGCGATCTGGAGGGTGTGGATGTCGAGCCCTGGCTTTTGAAGATCCTGAGGGAAAGCAACAACGTGATGGCGACGGCTGTCGTTGCGAGTATCTGCAATGCCCATCCCGAGAAGTCCGGTCGGGCAGCGCTGGCGCTGTTGTCCTCACGAGAGCTTATCTGGATGGATAGAGCCCGGATCGTTCAAGAACGAGGGCAGTCGGCGATGCTCGGGATTTTTCCCAGCTTCGGGATCAACCAGGTCTATGAGGACGAGCGGAAGAAGTCTAATGCCTTGCCACATAGGGGGCATGATCTGGAGGCCCTTGCGGTTAAGCTGCAGCTTATCGAGGAAAGGCGGGACGCGGTTTTCGAGATCATCGATCGACACCGGGCGGCGGTACCGCCGGCAGAAGAGCAATCCGAGGAGCATCGGCTCTGGCGGCTGTCGCTCCACCGGATGGACGTCAGGGGATTTCGTGCGGTGGAGGAAGCAGAGGTAGAGCCAAGCGCGGAGCCGGCCTCTGAGCAGGGCGAAACGAGAGAAAAACGTATCTATCTGGCGCCGGGTGAAATCGAGCCCGATGTTCAGGAGCTCATCGACCAGCATGCGCCGGTCGCCGCGCAGCAGGAGCGAGACCTCTCGCTCCTGAATTGGGGGAACGCGGCCTGGGAAGGCCGGGAGTCAGCCCACCTGGATATAGGCGACTGGGAGACGTTTCTGGCGCGTGCCCGTGCGTGCGACGGAGAGCCCGAACCTGAGGATTTCGCGCGGGGTGGACCGGGTATGATCGCGGCCGTCTGTGCGCGCGACCATTGGGACGAGATGAGCCCGGAAGATCAGGTCTGGTGTGTCGAAAAGCTGATCTGGGAGATCGAGCGGGAATGCGACAACGAGGATGAGATGACGCGGCATAGCCGCGGGGCCTTCCAGCCGGATAGACAGGCTGCCTACATACTGCCTGGCCTGCTGGGCCGTGATGTGCCGGACAAGCAAAGGGCGCGAATCCGGGAGGTGATAGCGAAGGCTTTGACGCACGTGTCTGACGAAGTGGCGGCATATGCGGCGGAGGGCATCGGGGTCTTCTCGATGGGAGACCTGAGGCCCTTCTCCGACGGCTGCGTAGCCGCAATCGCGGCGGGAGCGCGGCTGACCTCCGAACGGCTTGTCGAGGAGAGAGAAAAGCCCTACGAAGAACGGCTTCGCTCTCTTGAGATCCGCCGTGAGGTCGTACCGACGGTCCGCGCAGCGATCATCAATCAGAGCTGCGATCTAGCAACAAAGTTGGACGGACTCGGCCTGGATGATTGGCCAGGGAAGCAAGCTGCAGCGACGATACTACAGATATTCGGATACCAGGCTGATTCGGACGTGGCAATCCGGTTTCACCGGCGCATTGCCCAGTCGATTGTGTATGTCTGGGATGAGGAGCGAGAAGATCGGGAGCGCCATGGTCGTCGTGACCATGAGTTTGAGCAGGATTGTTTTTTGCGTATTGCGCGGTTCGCTCTGAAGCTGCGAGCAAGCAAGGCGCGCGATGTCTGCGCGCCGTTCTTGACGGCGGTTGAGAAGCATACCCGGGATACCTCGCGCTTTTTCAAGAAGCTGGTGATCGAGGAGGATCGATGCGCCGGGGAGACATCCTTCTGGGCTCTCTGGCAGGGTTTCGCAGATGCGGTCTGTGCGGCGCCCTGGGTTGATCATCTGGACCGGAGCCATGGGCATGGGAAGGAGTTGGTGAGTGCGATATTCCTGGGCGGAGGCTGGAAGGAGAACATACGGCATTGGCGCAGGCTGGAAGGTCAGGCGCACCGCATTGATGCTTTGGCTTCGCTGTTCCGTGGGTCTGCTACCGCGCTTGAAGCGTATTGCCGGTTTCTGCACGACATTGGGGAGACCTCGCTGCCGCAGGCATTCGTGATCGGGGCGGACTCCCTAGCGGCTGGAGAGCCCGGTGCTATGTTGTCCCGCCAGAACACGGTTTTCTTGCTGGACTCTCTCCTTCGCAGATACATCTACGCGGAGCCGCTCAGGCTGAAGTCAGATCGAGCGATCCGAAGCGCTGTGCTTTCACTCCTTGACCACCTCGTCGAGGCGGGCTCGTCGGCGGCGTATCGAATGCGCGATGACTTTGTGACACCACTGAGCGGTAGTGTTAGTAGATAGGCTTGTAGTCACCTCTCCATTCTGAGCGTGGGCTAGCAGCGTCTACTGTACCGGGGGAAGTCCAGCGTGAACGAGACGTGTCTAGTTTGTGGGGGGGAATATCAACAGTTTTCCGCGTCGCTCCAGATATTTCGTAGATCGCGGCGTTAGTCGTGAATATAGAGAGGGATATATATGCCCAAACAAAGCTGGAACAATTTCAAGAAAATCCATGCACAGTCTATTTGCTTCTCTGCGGGAGTTTCATCGAAGATTTCATCCAGAAAAGGGCCGGCCTTTGACCGAGCAGGTAACAAGCTGCCGACTCCCTATGGCCTTTTCTTGGAGTGGGCCAGGGCTTCGTTTAAGGGCGACTGGGCGTCGCTCAAAATCCAGGGGGGATTTGCCATTCTTGTATCTGATCCTGCAGATGCTAATAGGGTGGTAAAAGCATTCGGAAAGCTTGGCCAGGCGAAGAGAACAAGGCTCTCTCCTGTTACTCAGCAGATTGGATACCGGGATCAAACATATCCGAAACTAGCCAAGGCATTCGGCTATGTGCTGTCTGCTTAACAAGGCCAGCACGCGACAAGCGCGTGCTGACGGCGTTGCTTAAACATGTTGGCTGTTAGTCCGGTCTTTATAGTTGCTAACGATTCAGCAACGCCGATTTGATTGCCTCCGCTCCCTTCCGGTAACACACGACCGCAAGCAGCTCAGAATCAACCCAAACTCCCCAATAGCGGCTCCCACGATAGTGCCCAATCTCAATGTTCGGCTTGTGCTTTTTCATGATTCCCTCCATGAGTTTCGATAATACTTAAAGTCATCATAGGGTATGGGGCCTGGATATGCTACTTATAGTGTGTAGATTTATAGTCATCTATGAGAACAATTTGAAATATGACTACTCGTATTGATGACGCACAGAGGAAACTGGGTACCGTGATCCGAGAACGGAGACGGGCCGCCGGTATTTCTCAGGAAGCTTTTGCGACCGAGGTCGGCATCCATCGCACCTATATCGGTGCGGTGGAGCGGGGCGAACGCAATGTCTCCCTGGCGAACATCCTGCGTATCGCCAGGGCGTTGAACGTCTCCGCCGCTCAATTGTTCAATGAGGCGGGCCTTTAGTTCGTACGCAATTCAAAGGCTTTCTCCCCAAGCTCCCCGGTCGCCACCCCACCAGGAGACAACCATGATCATCTCCTCCACCCACGATTACCGCCTCGCCGCCAAACGCCGCCTGCCGCCGTTCCTGTTCCACTACATCGACGGGGGCGCGTACGACGAGCACACCCTGGCGCGCAATGTGGCGGATCTGCGCGATCTGGCGTTGCGGCAGCGGGTGTTGAAGGACGTGGGGGAGGTGGATCTGTCGGCGCGGTGGTTCGGGGAGGCTGTGAGCCTGCCGGTGGCGCTGGCGCCGGTGGGGCTCACCGGGATGTACGCGCGGCGCGGCGAGGTGCAGGCGGCGCGGGCGGCGGCGTCGCGGGGCGTGCCGTTTACGTTGTCGTCGGTGTCGGTGTGTCCCATCGAGGAGGTGCAGCCGGCCATCACGCGGCCGATGTGGTTTCAGCTGTATGTGCTGCGCGACCGCGGGTTCATGAAGAACGCGCTGGAGCGGGCCTGGGCGGCGGGGGTGCGGACGCTGGTGTTCACGGTGGATATGCCGGTGCCGGGGGCGCGCTACCGCGACCGGCATTCGGGGATGTCCGGGCCGTTCGCGGCCTGGCGGCGGATGCTGCAGGCGGTGACGCACCCGCGCTGGGCGTGGGACGTGGGGCTGCGCGGGCGGCCGCACGATTTGGGCAATGTGTCGACCTATCTGGGCCACCGTACCTTGTGCTCAAGGGCATTCTCGACCCGGAGGACGCCCGCGAGGCGGTGCGCTTCGGCGCGGACGGCATCGTGGTCTCCAACCACGGCGGGCGCCAGCTCGATGGCGTGCTCTCCTCGGCCCGGCCCCTGCCGGCCATCGCCGACGCCGTGCAGGGCGACCTGACGATCCTGGCGGATTCCGGCGTCCGCTCCGGCCTGGACGTGGTACGCATGCTCGCCCTGGGCGCGGACGGCGTGCTGCTGGGCCGCCCCTTCGTCTACGCCCTCGCCGCCGCCGGCGAGCAGGGCGTGGTCCGTGTTGGACCTGATCGCCAGCGAGATGCGGGTGGCGATGACCCTCACCGGGGCGCGGGCGGTTGGGGAGATTTCGCGGGAGAGTCTGGTGCGGGCGGATGGCTGAGACCCGTTTGACAAGTGTCACGTGACAAAATACGGTCATCGGCATGATCTGGAGGTCTGCGATTACCACTGAAGTGAGGTGATGACGATGGCGATTTCCAATACCACCGGTATCCAGCGTAAGCCGACGCATCCCGGCGAAATGCTCCGAGAGGATTTCATGCCGGACTATGACCTGACGGTGGCAAAGCTTGCCGAGCGCCTCGGCGTGTCCCGGCAGTCGGTGAATGAGCTGTTGCGCGAGCGCCGCGCGGTCAGCCCGGAGATGGCGTTGCGGCTTGGGCGGTTGTTTGGCAATTCTCCGGAGTTCTGGCTTAACGCGCAGCGCGCCGTGGATTTATGGGCCGCGTCACGGTCAGTGCAAGAGGAAGTGTCGCGGATTAAGCCGCTGGATGCTGCGTAAGCTGCCATGCGTGACGACTACGATTTTTCCAAGTCAACGAAGAACCCCTACTCCAAGAAGCTGAAGAAGCCGGTCACGACCCGGCTAAATGAAGATACCATCGGGTACTTTAAGAATCTGGCGGAGAAGAAGGACCTGCCGTAAAGAGACGGAGTATTTTGGGGGTCCAGGGTACAATTGGACGGCACCCCAGTATGCAATCAGACGCTCCTTTGGCCGTTAACACCTAATCAAAAATCGAAGGCGAGAGAACCGTCGCCTTCGCCAGGTACTCGATATCCCCGGCTTCCATGCCCGCCGCTGAAAACAGCTCTTTCCAGTGTTTCTCCACCACCTGCTTCATGGCGTCGACGCACTCGGCGGCTTCGTGTTCGCTCAGGCCAAACCGTTCCGCCTGGCTGAGGGCGTTGTTGAGCGTGGCGGCGCGGCCCTGGTGGCCGACGGCCATGGCTAGGTCCGCCGAGTAGCCCAGCCGGGGCTGGGGGCAGATGTCGTAGCCGGGTGTCAGGTCGAGGGCGGTGCCGTCCCAGAAACAGGCGTGGTTTCGGGCATGGTCGTCGGTGTTGCCGATCAGGATGTTGAAGACCATGCGCCGGAAGAGCTCCCGGCCGTCCCGTTCGAAGTCCCTGGCGTATTGGCGCAGGACGTCGGCCAACTCCAGGTAGCTGGCTTCGCCGGTGCGGACGGCGTATTCGTCCAGATCCAGCAGGGTCATGGCGCTGAGCATGTGGCGGCGGGTCGGGTGGCCGGTCGCGTGGGTGTCGCGGTCGAAGCGGCGGACCAGCAGCACGTCCTTGCCGGAGACTTCCAGGACCCGGGTGTCCGCCACGGTCAGGCCGGCTTTGGCGGCGAGCCGCATGGCGCCGTGTTCGGCGGCGATCATGTTGAGGGTGTCCCGGCTTGAGCTGAATTTGGCGACCAGCCAGGACTTGTCCCGCCGGAACAGCACCTTGGGCCGGGCGCCGCCGATGCTGGTGCCGTGATTCAGGGCGGCGTCCAGGTCATCATCCAGTTCCTGGCCGCGTTCCATCCGTTCCGCCGCTTCCAGGGCGTCCGCCAGCGGGCGGATCGGCTTGGCGCGGGGCGCGTAGGCGTCCGGTCGGTCGGTGGCGTCCAGGGCGCCAATGCGGTCGGCGCCGGCGCCGAGTAGATAATCAATCTCCCCGAGCTCGCCTTCGAGGCGGTAAGGGGCCTCGCCGGTGGGGTCGAGGGTTTTGGCGATGTCCCGCTGGATGATGCGCCGCCCCCAGGCGTCCGGCGCCGCGTCGCGCACGGCGCCGCTAAGCTCGTGGTCGAGGACGTAGGGCTCGCCGGTGAGCTCGCCCAGGGGGCGGCCGGGGATCGAGAGCGGGATGGCATCCGGCCGGGCCAGGTAGCTTTTGCCGTAGCGGAACACATACTCGGCGCCGTCCCAGGCCAGCACGCCGCACACCACCGGTTCCGCCTGCCCCGGTGGAAAGAGCCAGAGGTAGGCGCGATCAGAAATCATTGTCGACGTCCTGCGGCCGGAACCGGCGCCGGCTGGTGGGGCGGCGCGCGCCGGCGCGGTTCTCGGCGACCCGGTAATACCCCGTGGGGGCGGTGTGCCCGGGTTGGGGCAGGGTCGCCAGCAGGGGCAGGTCAAGCAGCCACAGGGCCGCCACCACCAGGCCGACGTCGACCTTCGGGTCGCCTTTTTCCAGGGTGCTCACGTGTCGCCGGTCCACCTTGCCCAGGCGCGCGCCCAGGTCGGTCTGGGACCAGCCGCGCGCTTTGCGGGCCTCGGCGATCAGGGCGCCGGTGTCGCGCAGGGCATCGAGAATCTGGGCCTTCTGATAAACGGGAGAATCGACTGTCCTGGGCATTTGATCATTAAACCGTACAAAATGGCGTTGAATGTACAGTATGGCGTTCCTTTTGATTCGTCAAGATGTTTTCTGCGCGTGATGTACTTATAGAAGTGCATCGTTCGACTTTTTGTACGCTTTAATGATCAAAAAGCAGTGGCCAGCGAGCGGGGTGTGGCGCATCTGCTGGACCTGGTCGCCAGCGAGATGGAGATGGCGATGACGCTCACCGGGGCGAGGGCAATTGGGGAGATTTCGCGGGAGAGTCTGGCGCGCGTGGGTGAGTGAGCCCTGACTAAGGATACAATTGGACGCAGCCTCACTATACAAATGGACGCGCCATGCTCACTTCTCCGTCATGGCTCTCAAACCGGCGACGACCCGCTCAAACAACCCCGCATCACGCCGCGCCCGGGCCAGGGTGATCGCGCCCTGTATCCCCGCCACCACCTGCTCGGCAAGGGCGTCGGCGCTGTTTGCATCGTGGCCCCGACGGCGCAGGGCGCCGGCGAGCGCTTCGATCCAGCGTTCGAAATATGCGTTCACGGCGCTGCTGAATCGGTCCCGCGTGTCCGACAGCGCGAAGGCGCCCACCAGGCACACCCGCTGCCCGGACTGAAAATAGGCGGAGACCGCCTCCCACATGGCGTCGATGGCCGTTTGCGCGTCCGCTTCTGAACGGAGGGGGGCGAAGATTTCGCGCTCGAACCAGGCCTCGATGTCTTCTAAAACGGCCGCCGCCATCTCCGCCTTCCCGCCCGGGAAAAAGTGGTACAGGCTGCCGCGGCCCAGCCCGGTCTGTTTAGTGATGACCGACAGGCTGGCGCCTTCGTAACCGTGCTCGCGAAAGGCCTCCCCCAGCAGAGGAAGCACGTCCGCGCGCTCCATGACCATGCGCGCCATGGCTCAGAGCCCCAGATCGCTGAGCCCGGGATGGCCGTCCGGGCGGCGGCCCAGGGGCCAGTGGAACTTGCGCTCGGACTCCGCGATGGGCACATCGTTGATGGACGCGATCCGCCGCCGCATCAGGCCCTGGTTGTCGAACTCCCAGTTTTCGTTGCCGTAGGCCCGGAACCACTGCCCGCTGTCGTCGTGGTACTCATAGGCGAAGCGCACCGCGATGCGGTCGCCGCTCCAGGCCCAGACTTCCTTGATCAGGCGGTAGTCCAGCTCGCGATCCCACTTGCGACGCAGGAAGGCGACGATCTCCTCGCGGCCTTGCAGGAACTCCGCCCGGTTTCGCCAGAGGCTGTCTTCGGTGTAGGCCAGTGACACCTTTTCGGGGTCGCGGCTGTTCCAGGCGTCTTCCGCCATTCGCGCTTTCTGCGCGGCGGTGTCCTGTTCAAAGGGGGGAAGGGGTGGTCGGGCCATCTTGAATCTCCTGTTGTGTACCAATCGGAATATACTTGAACGATTGGTACAGAGCAAGATTTCGGGCTACCTCGGAAGCGCCTTTTGTGCTGGCGACCGAGGAGATGGCTGACACCGATCCTCTTGCTTCTCTGACAGCATCTGCCGTTTTCGCTGATTCTCCGTGGGGTCTTCCAGAGCGAGTATGGGGAAACCTGTCCGATGAGGTAGTTTTGAGAAAGTCATGAAAATCGTAGTTTTAATATGATAATAGGGAGTTTTCTAAATTGCAGGCTGTTTTGGAAAAGCGTATAAGTCGTAGTATGGCTACGACAGGACGTAACAAACTAAATGCGCTCTACACCCGGTTTGAGCCGGGCGCACCGCTGATGTCGGAGGATCTGGCGGCGCTGGGGATCTCCGCTGATCTGGCGGTGCACTACGTGCGCGCCGGCTGGCTCACGCGGCTGGCCCGTGGCGTCTATTGTCGCCCCAACGAGACCCTGGCGCTGGGGCCCTGTCTGGTGCTGCTTGAGCGCCGGTTCGAGGGGCTGCACGTGGGCGGCAAAACGGCGCTCGATTGGTATGGCGTGCGCCAGTACGTTGCCCAGCAGCCGGTGCTACAGCTCTATGGCTGGCAGTCCGGCCAATTGCCCGATTGGTTTACTGATCGCTTCCCTGCGGAGTATCACCGGAAGCGGCTGTTTGATGAGCGGCCTGACGCGTTGCGGCAGGTGAGGCCGTTTCAGGGAGAAGCCGGCGCGCCACGGGTTTCGACGCCGGAGCGCGCCTTGCTGGAAATGCTCAGCGATGTGGGTGTGCGCCAGCCGCTGCAGGAGGCCCGCGAGTTGATGGAAAGCAGCTACAACCTGCGGGCCCGGGTGCTGCAGGACCTGTTGGAACACTGCACGAGCGTGAAGACCGTGCGGCTGTGCTTACAGCTCGGCCGCGAGGGTGAATTACCCTGGGCGGCCAAGCTTGATCCCGCCAGGCTGCCCACCGGCAGCGACCGGCCCTGGGTGTCCCGGTCCGGCGATGGCCTGTTGGTGCTCAAGCCATGAAGTCCGTTTACCTCGACACCGCCCGTCTGCTCACTCAGGTGGCGCCGCTGGTGTTCGTTGATGACACCTTTGCCTTGAAGGGCGGGACAGCGATCAATCTGTTCGTCCGTGATATGCCGCGCTTGTCGGTGGATCTGGACTTGGTGTTTCCCGATCACACGTTGCCGCGCAAGGAGGCGCTGGGGAAGATCAACGCAGCGATCCGTCAGTCGGCGGAACGGTTGGAGAATCAGGGCTTTCAGGTCCACATCCCCAAAGCTGACGCCGGCGAGACCAAGCTGCTGGTGCGGAGTGGGGCCATCGAAGTGAAGGTGGAGACCAACTTCGTAATGCGCGGCACGGTGAAACCGGTACAACAAGCCTCGCTGACGGCTGCGGCCAGCGACGCTCTGCTCGCCGATCTGGATACCCCGGTGGTGTCACTGGAAGACCTGTACGCCGGCAAGCTGGTCGCGGCGATGGATCGCCAGCATCCCCGCGACCTGTTCGATGTGATGCAGCTTTTCGACCATGAAGGGATTACGCCGGGCATCCGTCGCGCCTTTGTGGTGTATCTGGCCAGCAACAATCGGCCGGTTCATGAGGTGCTGTTTCCCCAGTTCAGGGATATCCAGCACGACCACACCCACAACTTCGACGGCATGACCGCTGAACCGGTGTCGCTGGACGATTTGTTGACGACCCGGGAACGGTTGGCGCGGGAGCTTCAGCACGGCTTGGACGACAACGAACGGCGATTCCTGCTGTCCCTGGTATCCACTGAACCCGAGTGGTCTCTGCTGGGCATCGATCACCTCGATCAACTGCCGGCGATTCGATGGAAGCTTCAGAACCTGGCGAAGCTGAAGAAAAACAATCCAAAGAAGTTCGCCGAACAAGCGGAGACGCTGGCCGAGCGGTTGGACGCCATCGATTGATCCCCCGACGATGGCGTGAAATGCGTTGCTGGATTCGCGTCTGGCTAAAGTTTATATAGCACCGGAAATGCTCACTCTTGGTGACCAAAAGGCAATTTCTATAAACCGTCCTCTGTTTGTGTGAGTCAGCTCCTAGCGGCTCGCATCCGGCCGCGCCTCCACGCTCACCATCATGCTGCGCTCCAGCAGCCAGCCGCGCAGGCGGCGGGGCAGCAGGTTGGTGTAGACGGCCACCTTGTTGAGCAGGCCGGGCACGTACACCACCTTGCCGGCGTACATGGCGTCCACGCAGAGCTTCGCCACTTCGGGGGCGGTCATGATGCCGGTCTGTTTCTTCACGGTCTGGCCGGCCTGGTCCAGGAAGGGCGTGAGCACGCCGCCGGGGCAGGCGGCGGTGACGCTGATCGGGCTGTCGCGCAGCTCGTAGTCGAGGATCTCAGTGAAGAAGCGGACGTAGCCTTTGGTGCCGGAGTAGGTGGCGTATTGGGGCGTGGGCAGGATGCCGGCCAGGGAGGCCACGTTCATCAGATAACTGCGTTGCCCGTGGGCGCGGGCGCGGTTGATAAAGCCGTGGCTGAGGGTGGTGAGCGCGGTGACGTTGAGGTCGATATCCCGCTGCAGGCCGGCCAGATCCTGGTCGGCGAACGGCGCCCAGAAGCCGGTGCCGGCGTTGTTGACCAGGACGGTGAGGTGTTCGTTGTGCTTGGCGAGGGTGGCATCCACGTCATCGAACAGCGCCCCCAGACTCTGCCGGTTGGCCAGATCGCAAGCCAGGGCGGTGGCGGTGATGCCATGGCTGGTGGCCAGTTCATCGGCGAGCTTGTCCAGCAGCTCTTTGCGGCGGGCGACCAGGATCAGGTTCAGGCCGCGCGTGAAAGGCATTGGCCTGAAAGTACAGCCTGAAAGACACCAGTGCGCATAACTGGCCGGCATCCGGGGACGATCACGCCCGCCGGGAGCCTACCAGCGCGAACAACGCCCCCTGGGGATCAAATCCTTTCACGATAAAGTCGCCGCCGGGAATCTCATCCGGACCGTGAAGGATTTGCCCGCCGTGTTCGGTGATGGCCTTAAGCGCGGCGTCGATGTCGGCGACACGGAAGTAGTAGTGCCACATCGGCACCGGCATGTCGTCCGGCTTGGGCATGATGGCGCCGATCAGGCCGTTATGGCGGATAAATTCGTAGGCGCCCATCGGGCCCAGGTCCATTTCACCGTCCTTGGTCCAGCCGAACGCTTCGAAGTAAAAGGCTTTCGCCGCCTCGGGGTCTGAGGTGGCCAATTCGTTCCAGGCGCAGTGGCCCACCCGCGGGCGGTCGGAGGCGAACGCCAGGCTGGTGTCGTCGCTGTGGCCGCGCATCACATAGAAGGGCGTGCCTTGCGGGTCGGTCACCATGGCGAGCCGGCCCACGTCGGGGATGTCCCAGGCGGGCATTTGTACGCTGCCGCCGAGGGCGGTGACCTTCGCCACGGTCTGGTCCACGTCGTCGACACCGATATAGCCCAGCCACACCGGTCTGGCGCCACACTGTTTCATCTCTTCAGTGAGCGGCATCAGGCCGCCAATGGGCCGCCACTCGCCGGTGTCCTCGTCGGGGGCGTGGAGAATGCGGTAATCCACGCCGGGCTGGCCGCTGTCGGTGACCTGCCAGCCGAGTAAGTTGCTGTAGAAGTGTTGGGCCGCGTCCGCGTTGCCGGTGGCCAGTTCGTACCAGATAAATTCGCCGTGTTGGTTGGGCATGGTTCGCTCCTTATCGGTGGTGTACCCGATAGTCGATCCGGCCGGTCAGGAATCGACGGAGTGAGCGTCCTCTTTTGTGCCACCACTATGGGCTCTATGTCCGGGCCCGGCGTGCATCCACACCCCATAGCCCACCGCCAGAACACCGAGGCCGCCACCCAGCAGGCAGACACCGGTCCAGCCGTAGTGTTGGTAGGCCGCGGCGGAGCCCAGCGAGCCCAGGGCGCCGCCGACGAAATACAGGAACATGTAGCCGGAATTCAGCCGGTTCCGGGCGGCCTCATCCAGGTTGAAGATCATGTTCATGTTGGTGATGTGCACCGCCTGCAGCGCCAGGTCGAGCAGCACGATCCCCGCGATCAGGGCGATCAGAGAATAGAGCCCCAGCCCCAGCAGCACCCAGGACACCAGCAGCGCCACCACGCCGAGCACCGTGAGCCGGGCGCCGTGGCCCCGGTCGGTCAGTACGCCGGCGTGGCGGGCGGAGAGCGCGCCCATGGCGCCGGCCAGGCCGAACAGGCCGATGGTGGCGTCGGAATAGGACCAGGGCTCGCTGGACAGCAAGAAGGCCAGCGAGGTCCACAGCACGCTGAACATGGCGAAGATCAGGCAGCCCAGCAGGGAGCGTTGCCGGTGCAGCGGGTAGCGGGCGAACTGGGCGAACACCGAGCCAATCAGCTGCCCGTAGTGCATGCGGGCGGTCGGGGCGTAGCGGGGCAGGGCGCGCCACAGGGCCAGGGTGTTGAGCAGCATGAGCGCCGCCGCCACCCAGTAGACCGTGTGCCAGTCGCCCAGGCTGGAGAGCGCGCCGGCCACGGTGCGGGCCAGCAGGATGCCCATCAGCAGGCCGCTCATCACCGTGCCCACCACCTTGCCGCGCTGCGCCACCGGCGACAGGGTGGCGGCGAACGGCACCAGCACCTGAGCCACCACGGAGAACGCCCCCGTGATGGCCGTGCCGACCAGCAGGGCGGCCAGGGATCCGGCGCTGGCGCTGACCACCAGGCCGGCGGTGGCGAACAGCATCATGGTGACGATCAGCCGCCGGCGCTCCACCAGGTCGCCGAGCGGCACCAGCAGGATCAGGCCCAGCGCATAGCTGGCCTGGGCCACGGTGACGATGATGCCGGCCCGGGCGTAGGACAGGCCGAGCTGATCCGAGATGGTGTGCAGCAGCGGCTGGGCGTAGTAGTTGCTGGCCACCACCAGGCCGGTGGTGGTGGCCATCAGCAGGATCAGCCAGGTGCTCAGGGCGGATTCGGTGGTGCGCTCGGCGTGCCTCATGGTGCCTCCTTGGATGAGGGCCGGAAGTGTCGGCCACTCGCTGCCATCGGGCAAATGCATTGTTATGATGCCAGCCATCGTTTTTTGAGATGTCGATAAGCGCTATCTGGTTCAGCCTCCGCCGTCGCGCGGCCTTCACGCAGTCACCCTGCTATAGTGGCGGCCCCACAACAAAAAGCCCGGCGAACGCCGGCGGCAAAGGGAGAGAGACTACGTGTTTAACCACATCATGATCGGTTCCAGCGATATCGAACGTTCCAAGCGTTTCTACGACGCGGTACTCGGCGTGCTCGGCGCCGGCGAGCCGATTCGTAACGAGACCCCTGCCGGGATCGTGCGGCTGTTCTACCGGCACGACGGCAATACCCTGGCGATCAGCCAGCCCCTCAATGGCCAGCCGGCCACCGGCGCCAACGGCGGCACCATCGGCTTCAAGTGCGGGTCCCCGGAGCAGGTAAAAGAGCTGCACGACGTGGCGGTGGCCCACGGTGGCACGTCCGTGGAAGATCCGCCGGGCCTGCGCGAGAGCGCCATGGGCGCCATGCACCTGAGCTACGTGCTCGACCCCGACGGCAATAAGCTTTGCGGGCTCTACCGCGTTAAGTAAGTCCCCCCGTTCGCTATCCAGCCGGATGACTGCCATGCTGCGTTGATTCGCCGCACAGGGAGTGATTCGGTATGGAAGTAAAAGCGTGGTGCTGGCGGAGGGTCTGCTGGCGTTGGCGCTGTTGATCGGCATGCAGTTCGCCATTTCCTGGTCGAGCACGCGCATGCCGTGGCTGCGCCGGGTAGTGACCGGCGAACCGCGCCTGCTGTTGCGCGATGGCACCATGCTCGACGAGGCGCTGCGCGATGCCCGCGTGACCCGCGAAGAAGTACGCGCGGCGGTGCGCTCCTCCGGTATCGGCGCCCTCGGCGACGTCGCCGCCGTGGTGCTGGAAACCGACGGCTCCTTCAGCGTGATCGCCGGCCAACCCGGCGCCGCCCTGTCCAGCCTGGACGGCGTCAAATAGCGACCCAGTCCTGTCCTACATCCATCAGAGCATTCAGCTCACACGATCTTCCGCTCTCGCTGACTGTCCCACCGGGGGTACAGAGCGAGCATGCCGGCTCATTCCCTGTGAACGGAGCCGGCATGAGCGAGATCGTGATTTTCGAGGAAGACGCACAGAAAGTTGAAGTACGGCTGGAGGGCGAAACCGTCTGGCTGACATTGTCGCAGCTTGCCGAGTTGTTTGGTCGGGACAAGTCCGTCATATCCAGGCATCTACGCAATATTTTCAGAGACTTCGAGCTGGAGCGGGAATCAGTTGTTGCAAAAAATGCAACAACTGCGGCTGACGGCAAAATCTATCAGGTAGAGCATTTCAATCTGGATGCGATCATTTCGGTCGGCTACCGGGTGAACTCCCACCGTGCCACTCGCTTCCGCCAATGGGCCACCACGGTCCTGCGCCACCACCTGACCCGCGGCTACAGCCTCAATGAGCACCGTCTGGCTCGGCAGGGCCTGTCCGAGTTGGAGCAGGCTGTCGAAGTGCTGGGGCAGACGCTGACCCGGCAGGAGCTGGTCTCCGACCTCGGGCAGGAGGTGGTGGGGCTGATCCTGGGTTACGCCCGCACCTGGCGTCTTTTGCTGGACTACGATGAGGGCGGGCTGGACGTGCCGGCCGGTGCCCGCCCGGCGCGTGGTGTACTGGGACTGGACGAGGCCCGGAGGGCGTTGAATGCTTTGAAGGAAGAATTGCGGGATCGCAAGGAAGCGGGGCCGCTTTTCGCCTTAGACCGGGGTGATGGTTTGGCATCGATTCTCGGCAATATCGAACAGAGCATGTTTGGCGAGCCGCTGTACAAAACCCGCGAAGAGCGGGCGGCGCACCTGCTCTATTTTATGGTTAAAAGCCACCCGTTCACGGACGGTAACAAGCGCTCCGGCGCGTTTCTGTTTCTGCTGTATCTGCGCCAGGAGGGCATGAGGCTGACGCTGGATGAACGCGGTCTGACCGCGTTGACGTTATTGATCGCTGAAAGTGCGCCGCGCGCAAAAAGCCTGATGGTGCGACTGGTGATGAATCTGGTGGCGTAGCCGCAGCCGCTAAAACCGGTCCGCCCGATAGGGCGCCATATCCACCTCGGTCGGCTCCCCATCCATCATCTGTCCGAGCAACTGGCCGGTAATCGGCCCCATGGTGAAGCCCTGGTGGCCGTGCCCGAAGGCCAGCCACAGCCCGGGCAGACCGGGGGCCGGGCCGATCACGGGTTTCATGTCCGGGGTGCAGGGGCGGGCGCCCATCCAGGGTTGCGGGTCGAGGCGGTCGCCCAGGGGGAAGAGCGTGCGGGCGACGGCTTCGGCGGCGGCCAGTTGCCGGTAATGGGGCCGGGCGTCGTGGCGGGCCAGCTCGGCGCCGGTGGTGAGGCGGATGCCGGCGCGCATGGGGGCGAGCAGGTAGCCGGTTTCGGAGTCCATCAGCCAGTGGCGCAGGCGGGCGTTGTCGCGGGCGCCGTAGTGCATGTGGTAGCCGCGTTTCACGAACAGCGGCACGTGCAGGCGCTGTTGGTCGAGCCATTGCGCGGACCAGGGGCCGAGGGCCAGCACCACTTGCTCGGCGGCGACCGTCTCCCCGCCGACCACTGCCTGCCAGCCGTTGCCGTGGCGCGACAGTGTTTCCAGTGGCGCCTGGACGAAGCGTCCGCCCTGTTGCTGGAAGTGGTCGGCGTAGGCGGCCACCAGGGCGCCGGGGTCGGTGGCGGTCCAGGGCTGGGTCCAGTGGATGGCGCCGGCGAGGCCGGGCGCCAGGTCCGGTTCCAGCTTGGAAAGTGTGGCGCTGTCCAGGACCTCATGGGTGACATCGTATTCGGCGGCGTCCTGTTCCGCCTGCCGGCATTCCGCGTCGAACGCTTCGGCGGTGCGGAACACTTCCAGGTAGCCGTCCCGCCGGATCAGCTCGCCGGCGCCGGCGGCGTCGATCATCTTCGTGTGGGCGTTCAGCGCCCGGGTGATCAGCGCCGCGTATTCGGGGACGATGCGCGCGTAGCGCTCCGGCGCCGAATTACGCCAGTACTGAAACAGGGGCAGCGCGGCTTGCGCCATGCCGGACGGCTGGTAGCGGATATCCACCTGCCGGTTGGGCAGCACCCGGGTCAGCGTGGTCAGATCGCGGGGGAAGCGGTAGGGCCGCACGGCCTCGCGCTGAATAATGCCGGCGTTGCCGAACGAGGTCTCGCGCCCCGGCGCGTTACGGTCCACCAGGGTGACCCGGTGGCCGCGTTGCAGCAGGTGCCAGGCGGTGGAGACGCCGACCATGCCGGCGCCCAGAACCAGAATGTCGCGGGCCATGTTCGCTCCTGTTATGAGTCACCAGGAAAGCATAGAAAGCCGGCCCGGCACTAGCGTCTTGGTGCGCTTGCCCACCGGTCCGCGCCGGCGTTTCAATGACCCTCATCACCGGCCACGATCGCAAAGGAGTGTTTCCATGGACACGGCGTTACAGAGCCGGCTGGAACGGACGCTACGCGAACAGGCGCCCGGCCTGTTCCATTTCCCGGAGATCTACGGCCGGGGCTGGGGTGAGCTGTACATCGGTGATCGCGTTAAGCTCGGCAACGACTTTCTGAGGCTGGTCCGGCAGGGCCGTTTCCAGGGCATCGAGGACACCGGAGAAAAGAAAGACGGCGGTCGGGTTTACCGCAAGCTGAGGTAAGGTCGGGACGGTGACGGTGCCGGTAGAACAGCGACCGTGGTTCTGGCACGCTTCGAAGCATCCCTCCAAATCGAAAGGCTGTAATGGACGATGGCGAATAAAGAAACCCGCTCCACGTTCAGCGCGAAACTGCTTCGCCCGAAAAAGCCGGGTGACGGCGAAGACTGGGCTTTCGTGGTGCTGCCCAAGGAGGTCAGTGCCAAGCTGCCCCGGCGCGGCCGCACTTCCGTGGACGGCACCCTCAACGGCCAGCCCTTTAATGCTCTGTTGCTGGAGCCGGACGGCCGGAAGAGCCATTGGTTGCGCATCGACAAGGCCTTGATGGCCGCGTCCCACACCGCGCCGGGCGACGTTGCCGAGTTCGGGATCACGCCCGTGGCGCGGGAGCCGGAACCGGAGGTGCCTGAAGATCTGCGGCAAGCGTTGCAGGCGTCGCCCGATGCCCTTGCCACCTGGGAAGCCACCACCACCCTGGCGCGGGTGGACTGGGTTCACTGGGTGGTCACCGCCAAGCAGGCAAAGACCCGCGCCAAGCGGATCAACGACGCCTTGGACAAGCTGGCGTCCGGCGAAAAGCGGGTCTGCTGTTTCGATCCGTCCGGGTTCTACAGCAAGGCCCTGAGCGCGCCCGAGGCCGAGGCGTAACCGCCGCGGGTCATGTTCCCGCCATCCGGATTGCGGCACTATAGGGCCACCCCTTTCGCGCACGGAGACACACAACAATGATAATGCTGATTCTCGGTTTGCTGATTTTCCTGGGTATTCACTGCGTGGGCTTCGCCCCGGAATGGCGGCAGCGCCGCGTGGACAGTATGGGCCTGCTGCCCTGGAAAGGGCTCTACAGTCTGATCGCCCTGGCCGGTTTCGTGCTGATCGTGCTGGGCTTCCAGCAGGCCCGGTTGGACCCGGTCGTGTTGTACGCACCGCCGGCCTGGCTGGGCCATCTCAACGCGTTGTTCATGCTTGTCGCCTTCATCTTGTTGGCCGCGGCCTACGTGCCCGGCAACCGTCTCCGTGCCCGAATCGGCCATCCCATGGTGGTGGGCACCAAGGTGTGGGCGTTCGGCCACTTGCTGGCCATTGGCTTGCTGCACGACGTGGTGTTGTTCGGCGCCTTCCTGGTGTGGGCGATCGTGGCGTTCGCCCGGCTGCGTCGGCGTGACCGTGCCCAGGGCGTAACCTACGCGCCCGGTACCCTCAAGGGCGACATTATCACCGTGGTGGTGGGCGTGGTGGCCTGGGCGCTGTTCGCGTTCTGGTTGCATGGCGCGCTGATCGGCGTGCGGCCGTTCGGCTGAGAGGGCGGTCCGTGAACGACAGCGAGCTGAAAGCCCTGTTCGGCCAGATGGCGCCGGGCTACGACGATCTGCTGCGCGTCCGTTAAGGCAAAGACTTCAAGGAAGAAATACATGGGCCAATGGAAATATCTGGCGTTGGCCGCGCTACTGTCGGGCTGCACCTCGCAATCGGCGAACATCGAATCGTTCCAACTCGCGGATAGCGTTGCCCTGGAGGCGTGTGGCGTCGAGTGCCTCAGGCGCCTGACCAGGAACGATGAGGGTTTTCAGCGCTACGATGCCAATGGCTGGCTGGTGGCGGTGAAGATGACCGAGGAAGATCGCTGGCTGTGGGCTTTCACACCGCCGTCGCATCCGGCGCACCCCGCCGTGATTCGCCGCTCCCTGTTCTGGCTTCCAACCGCGTCCCGGATCGAGACTGTCGTGCTCTGCGGGTTTGAAGATGAGGCGCGATGCCAGGCGTTTCTCGATGAGGTGTCCCGGAATAATGACGCCATTCGCGAGATGGGGTACCCGGAAGAGCCGGCCTATTACATGTATGAAGTCATTCAGACGCTGCGTGAGGTGGAGTGGGGGGATTAGCGCCCCCCGGTCGGCTATTACTCGGGCCGGCTGACCGCGCGGACCTTGCCACTGGGCCCGCCGCCGCAGTAGAAGCTGCCGTTGCCGTCGTAGGTCAGCCCGGACACATGAACGCCTTCGGGCAGGTCGATGCGCTCGAGCACCTCGCCGGTCCGCGAATCAATGTGCCGCAGGTCGGCGTCGTCGCCTTCCCAGGTGCCGTGCCAGAGTTCGTCGTTGATCCAGGTGACGCCGGTGACGAAGCGGTCGGATTCCAGAGTGCGCAGTACCGCCCCGGTTTGCGGATCCACTTGATGGATCTTTCGTTTCCGGTACTGGCCGACCCAAAGGGAACCTTCCGCCCAGGCCATGCCGGAATCCTCGCCGTCGCCGGGGGCGGGCACGGTGGCGATAATCTCACCGGTGTTCGGGTCGATCTTTTGAATCCGCTTTTCGGCGATCTGGTAGAGGTGGGTGCCGTCGAAGGCGGTGCCGGCGTCGGCGGCCACATTCAGGCTGCGTTGTAGCTCGCCGCTGTCCGGGTCGAGGGCCTGAAGCTTGTCGCCCATGGCTAGCCACACGTGGCGGCCGTCGTAGTCGATGCCGTGGATAATGGGTGCGCCTGGGAAGGGGCCGTATTCGCGGGTGACCCGCGCTTTGGATTGTTTCATGTCGATATCCTCCTTGTAGGTTCAGGCCATCCTAGCCGCCGGGCAGTGGCGCGGTGAGTAACAAGGTTGTCGTGAATCCGAGCACCGGCGAAGCCACCCAGCGGCGCGCTCGGCCTTGNCCGATGGCTTCCACTTTGCCGGCGTTCGCCAGNGCGTCCAGCGCCCGTTGCACGGTGCGCTGGCTGGTGCCCAGCGCNAGTGCCAGGGCGGAGCTGGACCAGGCTTCGCCGTCGGAAAGAAACGCCAGTATCGGCGCGTGCTTGTCTTCCACCGGTCGGGCCAGCACCGCCACGTCGCCGGTCAGCGGCTCCAGCTTGAAGCCGTGGCGGGTGGCGTGCAGCCGNGCNAGNGGNCGNAGNGCTTTGCGCAGCCGTCCGATTTCCACGCGCAGCCGGGCGCGATGGGATTCCTCCACCTGGCGCAGGCGGAAGGCGCGCTCGATCAAGGTGTCGCGGCGGGCGTCGCCGGGCCAGGCTTCGGCCAGCGTGCGCGCCAGGGTGAACAGCACCGGCCGTGTCGCCAGTTCGATCACGGCGCCGGCCTGGCGCACGCTGTAGCGGCAGGCGTCCACCACCAGGGTGGGGGAGGCGAACAGCGCTTCCACTTCATCAAGCCGCATCGGTCGATCTTCGTCGTGCGTTACCAGTCGGGCGGCCGGCGCCTGCAGCACCCGGGCGGCCTTGTCCACTTCGTTGATCAGCGCGGCGATGCCGGAGCGTCGCGCCGCTTGACCGGCGTGGCCCAGGGCGGTGCGTGCGGTGCCGGTATCGAGTCGGCGCAGGGCGATACCGGCGACGGCCAGCTGGTGGGTGGCCTGCAAGGCCGGGGGCAGGACGTCGGTATTGAGGGCGTTGAGCTGTTCCTCGGCGTCGTCGAGCCGGCCGATCAGCAACAGACGGTGAATCGCCAGGTAGCGAGCGTGGGCGGCATTCACGGTATCGCCGTGGCGCTGCAGGGTCTCCCGCGCCGCGTCCAGCGCCTTGGAGGAGGCGTGCAGGTCGCGGGCGGCCAGCGCCACCTCCGCTTCGGCCACCACGCAGCGGGCGCGTGCCACCGTTTCCCTTGTAGTGAAGGCCCGCGCCGCCCGCCGCAACAGGGCCCGGGCGCGGGCCAGGTCGCCGAGCTGCGCCATGGCGATGCCGCGCAACGCCAGCGCCGGCGCATCGTCGCGCAGCGAGACATGGTTCAGCGCCCGCAACGGATCGCCGCCGGCCAGGGCCCGCGCCGCCGCTGAAATCAGCGAATCCATAGGGGTGCCACCATCTGTCTCCGCCTGTTATAACCGCCCTGAGTCTGGCAGTGTTGAACGAACGCGTGACGCGTGAGGTAATCCATGAAAGTGAAGCGCATTATGGCCAATACGGCCACTTCCGATTTGGACAAGGCCGACCGCTTTTACGGCGAGATTCTCGGCCTGGAACGGCTGATGGACCACGGCTGGTTCCGCACCTATGGTTCCCATGAAACCATGATGGTGCAGGTCAGCTTCGGGTCCGAGGGCGGTTCGGGCACACCGGTCCCGGATTTGTCCATTGAGGTGGACGATCTGGAAGGCGCCTTGTCCCGGTTCCGGCAGGCCGGGGTGCCGATCGAGTACGGGCCGGTCAGCGAGCCCTGGGGTGTGCGCCGGTTCTACGTGCGTGATCCGTTCGGCAAGCTGATCAACATCCTGCAGCACGAGTGAACCCAGGGGCGCGCCGGGTAACCCACTGTCCATCTTGTTTGGCACGAAAGGCCCGTTACAGGTCCGTCCGCCGGCGCCATGATGGTGGCCGACTTGGTAAAGGGGCTGACTATGCAAATCGATACGAGCACGCCGGTGATGGTCACTGGCGCCACCGGCTATGTGGCCGGGCGTCTGGTGGAGCGTTTGCTGGAAGAGGGGGTCACCGTGCACGCGGCGGTGCGCAACCCGGACGACAGCCGCAAGCTTCAGTATCTGAACGCCATCGCGGAAAAGACGCCGGGTAGTATCCGCTACTTCAAAGCGGACCTGCTCTCACCCGGTTCCTACGCGGAGGCCATGGCCGGCTGCTCGGTGGTGTTTCACACCGCGTCCCCGTTCACCACCACGGTGAAGGACCCGCAAAAGGAGCTGGTGGAACCGGCGCAGCTGGGCACCCGCAACGTGCTGGAAACCGTCAACGAGACACCGTCCGTGAAACGGGTGGTGCTGACCAGCAGCTGCGCGGCGATCTACGGGGACAACGCGGATCTGAAGCACACCGCCGGCGGTGTCTTCACGGAAGCGGACTGGAACACCAGCTCGTCGCTGGATCACCAGCCCTACGCCTACTCCAAGACGATGGCGGAGAAAGAGGCCTGGAAGATCGCCGACGCCCAGGACCGCTGGGATCTGGTCACCATCAATCCGTCCCTGGTGGTGGGGCCGGGCATCAACCCGAACGCTACCTCCGAGAGCTTCGATATTCTGTGTCAATTCGGCGACGGCACCGCGCGCCCCGGCGTGCCCGATGTGGGCATCGGCGTGGTGGACGTGCGCGAAGTGGCCGAGGCGCACCTGCGCGCCGCCTGGCTGCCCGAAGCCAATGGCCGCTATATTCTCTCCGGCCATAACACCGACTTCCCCGAAATGGCCGCCGTGCTGGGCCGCCGCTTCGGCAAAAAGTACCCGATCCCCAAGCGCACCCTGCCCAAGGCGGCGGTATGGCTGGTCGGCCCGGTGGTGAACAAAACCCTCACCCGCAAATTCGTCAGCCGCAACGTCAACCTGCCGTGGCGCGCCGATAACAGCCGCAGCCGTGAACAACTCGGTATCCAGTACCGCCCCTTGGAGGAATCCCTGAACGAATTCTTCCAGCAGTTGGTGGACAGCGGGCGGTTGAAAAAATAACGGCGCTCATCGCCACCAACCACAGCGGATCACACATCCCGCGGGGCCTTCGGGCCCCGGCGCTTCCGAACGCTTACCCGTCAGCGAGCAAATCTCTGACAACACAGCGCGCTTGTTGCCGACATCCCGTGGGATCCTGTCGCTCTAGAGTGTGTGGACGGCTGATCGCCTTTCTTTCAATTTGTACGCAGGTAACGTACAGTATGGATGCTGTGTTTGTGGAGCTCGCGCCGTTTCGCCGCCATCGCCTCTCGTACCTGGACGACGACGCCTATCGGTTGCTGCAGCAGCTATTGATGTCGCGCCCGGAGGCGGGCGCCCTGATGCGCGGGACAGGCGGGCTTCGTAAGCTGCGCTTCGCCGATGAACGCCGGGGTAAGGGTAAGCGCGGCGGCTTGCGGGTTATTTACTATTGGTGGCGCGGTGGCAGCCAGTTCTGGTTGTTCACGCTCTACGGTAAAGACGAAGCGAGTGATCTGACCGCTGAGCAACGAACCGCGTTGAAAAGGATGCTGCAGGTAGAAACAGAGGCCAGGAGAGGTTGATGAAACGGGATCTTTTTGCCGAACTGAAAGAGGGCTTCGCGGAGCTTGAAGCCGAGCGCCACGGGAAACTCACCCTGCGCGACCAGCCCGCCCGTTGGGCGCCGGTGGCCGGCTTCGATGCGCGGGAACTGCTGGCGCTGCGCGAGAAGCTGGGCCTGTCCCGGGCCGTGTTCGCCACCTATCTACGCACCAATCCCCGTACGCTGGAAAACTGGGAACAGGGGCGCGCCAGGCCGAACGCTCAGGCCGCCATCCTGCTCCGTCTTATTCAGCGATACCCCGATACGCTGGAGCGTCTGGCGCGCCTTTAACGAGATACCCGCTCCATCCGCCGTCATCCCGCCCGATGAACGATATCGGCCGTCGCCCGACCTGGTCTGGTCAGGGCCCGGTTAATGATTGAACGGCACCGGGCCGATCCGTGCTACACTAGCCGCGCTTCACCCCACCGCTTAGTGGGGACTTCCTAGCGCCATGGCCCCCCTAAGCCCTGCGCCGCCCGAGGAGTTCCCATGACGACCGTTATCCCCGTTTCTTTGCGAGCCCGCCCTTATTCGGCGCAGGCTCCGCCCGGCACCAAGCCCGCCGCTTTGTACCCCGCTTCGTCCGTTCTTCCCCTCGATCCACTGTCTCACCACGCACCCCCCTCCGCACATCGGGCCCCGTCACGCACCACCGCCACCGCGATTGTCTACTGCGAAGGCCAGTTCGGCGCCATCGACGGCAAGACCGCCAACGGCCTGATTCGCCACTCGGAAAAATACGATGTGTTGTCGGTGATCGACAGCGATCAGGCCGGTCTCGACACCGGTTCGATCCTGGATGGGGTGCCGAACGGCATTCCCGTGTGTCACGACCTGGCCGACTCGTTGCGCCAGGCGGAGACCGTGCCGGACTTCCTGATCTTCGGCATGGCGCCGGCCAGCGGCTTGTTGTCCGAGGGGCAACGCAAGGTGGTGCTGGCGGCGATGGGCGAGGGCATGAGCATCGTCAACGGCCTGCATGAGTTCCTTAACGACGACCCGGAGTTCGCCGCCGCGCGCATCACCCACAACGTGGATATCGTCGACGTGCGCCGCCCCCGGCCGAAGAAGTACCTGCGCATGTTCAGCGGTCGCATCCATGAGGTCACCTGCCCGCGCATCGCGGTGCTGGGCACCGATTGCGCCATCGGCAAGCGCACCACCGCCACGGTGCTGGCGGCGGCGCTCAACCGGGTCGGCCTCAAGACGGTGATGGTCGGCACCGGCCAGACCGGGCTGATCCAGGGCGCCCGCTACGGCGTGGCGCTGGATTCCGTGCCCTCGCAGTTTTGCGCCGGCGAACTGGAAGCCACCATCGTGGAAGCCTTCCACGCCGAGAGCCCGGACGTGATTATCGTCGAGGGGCAGGGCGCTTTGAGCCACCCGGCGTTTTCCAGCACCTCGTTTATTCTGCGCGGCGCCTGCCCCCAGGCGGTGGTGTTGCAGCACGCCCCGGCGCGCGCCTTCCGGTGCGATTTCGAGACCATGGCGATGCCCGAGCCGGCGTCTGAAATCAACCTGATTGAAACCTTTTCCGATACCCGGGTGATCGGTCTGGCCCTGAACCATGAAGGCATGAGCGACGAACAGGTGGCCGGGGCCATCGCTTCGTTCGCCCTTGATCTGGGTATCCCCGTCACCGACGCCCTTGCCCGCCCCGGCGGCGAGCTGGTGTCCATGGTGTTGGCGGCCTTCCCGGAGCTCACCGCACGCCTTACCGGAGAACGCCAATGAGCGCGCCGCGACTGGAAATCGACCTGGATAAAATTACCCATAACGCCCGCGTTCTGGTGGAGGATCTCGGCGAGCGCGGTATCGCGGTCACCGGCGTCACCAAGGCCGCCCTGGGCGCGGTGGAAGTGGCCAAGGCGATGCTGCGCGCCGGTGTCAGCGGTCTGGGTGACTCCCGCATCGAGAACATCGAAGCTATGCGCCACCAGCGCATCGCCGCGCCGATCATGCTGATCCGCTCGCCCATGCTCAGCCAGGCGGAGCGGGTGGTGAAGTCGGCGGACATCAGCTTCAATACCGAGCTGTCGGTGGTGCGCCGTTTGTCCGCCGCCGCCCAGGGCGCCGACCGCGTCCACGGCATCGTGCTGATGGTGGAGCTGGGCGATCTGCGCGAAGGCATTCTGCCGGTGGACCTGATCGGCGCCGCCCGGGAAGTGCTGCGCCTGCCCAACCTGGAACTGACCGGCATCGGTGTGAACCTGGCCTGCCACAGCGGCATGGCGCCGGACGCCAACAATATGGCGGCGCTGTCGACCCTGGCCGACGAAGTGGAAGCGGCCCTGGACGTGAGCCTGGAAATTGTCTCCGGCGGTAATTCGGCCAATCTCAATTGGGCGCTGGGCAAGGGCAAGGTCGGGCGCATCAATCATCTGCGTCTCGGCGAAGCGATTCTGCTCGGCTGCGAGCCGTTGCACCGCACGCCGGTGGACGGCCTGCACACCGACGCCATCACCCTGGTGGCGGAGGTGATCGAATCGAAGACCAAGCCGTCGCTGCCCTGGGGCACGCTGGCGGAGACCGCCTTCGGCGGCGACGTCACCTCCACCGATACCGGGGACATGAGCCGGGCGATTCTAGACCTCGGCGAGCAGGATATGGACCCGGGCGGTCTGGTGCCGCCGGACGGCCTGGCGATACTCGGCGCCAGTGGTGACCACCTGCTGATCGACTGCGGCAAGCGGCGCCTGCAGGTGGGCACCGAGGTCCGTTTCGCGGTGAACTACAGCGCCTTGATCCGTGCCATGACGTCACCGTTCGTGGACAAGGCCATGGCGCGGGGACGCACCGCGCGGCCGAGTCTTAACCTGGCCTGATCCACCCGCCGTGGCCGGCGATCGCCGGTTATGCCGAGCCCGTCATAGCGCGGGCCGGGATACCGGGTTAAGGTCGCCGCTATTGCCATCCGCAGCGGGACCCCTTGCATGAAACGCCACGTCTTCTTTCCCTCTCTGTTGTTGCTTTGCGGCGTGCTACTGGCCGCCTGCCAGAGCCCTCACAGCCAGGCTCCGCAAAGCGCCCCCGGCCTGGAAGTGCAGCCGCTTCGCCCCGGCATCTGGATGCACACCTCGTACAATACCTTCGATGGCGTGGTTTACCCCTCCAACGGCCTGATCGTCCGGGAAGGCGACCACCTGGTGTTGCTGGATTCCGCCTGGGGCGCGGAGGCCACGGAAGAACTGCTGGTGTGGATCGACGAAGAGATCGGCCTGCCGGTGGACCGGGCGCTGTCCACGCATTTTCACAGTGACCGCACCGGCGGCGTGGCGGTGCTGGAAGCGGCGGGCATTCCGGTCTGGTCGCACCCGATGACGCAGCGCCTGAGCGCGGAAGAGGGCAACCCGGTGCCGCCCAATGCCTTGAATGGTATCGAGGCCCCGGGCAGCGCCACCCGCTTCGGCACCGTGGAAGTTTTTTACCCCGGCGGCGGCCATGCCCGCGACAACATCATGGTGTGGCTGCCCGAGCAGAAGCTGCTCTACGGCGGCTGCGCGGTGCGCGAGCTGGCCACCGACAACCTGGGCAATACCGCGGACGCCGACCTGGCCCACTGGCCGCGGGCGATCCGCAATGCGCAGGCGCGCTATCCCGGGGCGGAAACGGTGATTCCCGGCCACGGCGAGCCCGGGGGCCCGGAGTTGCTTGAGCATATGCACACGCTGTTTGAATGAACCGGCGGTTGCCGCTGGCCGTTGAAACAGCCGGTCTTTAAACTGGCCGGCCTATGCCTTTCTCCACCTCGATGATGGATCAGGCCACGCCGCTCCACGCGGCGCGCCTGAACTACGTGCTCAGCCACCTCAAAGCCAGTGGCGCCCGTCGGGTGCTGGATCTGGGCTGCGGCGGCGGCTGGCTGCTGCATGAGTTGCTCAGCGACGACCAGTTCACCGAGGTGGTGGGGCTGGAGAGCAGCGCCGCCGCCTTGGCGGAAGCCCGGGCCATGCTGGCCGCCGACCTGGACGCCCCGGCGCCGCGTTTGCGGTTGTTGAACGCGTCCTATCTGGATCATCACCCGGCGCTGGCCGGTTTCGACGCGGCGACTATGGTCGAGACCATCGAGCATATTCCGCCGGGGCAATTAAGCCGGGTGGAGCAGGCGGTGTTCGGCACCCTGGCGCCGGCGACACTGATCGTCACCACGCCCAACGCGGAGTACAACCCGCTCTACGGCCTGGCGCCGGGCCAGCTCCGCGAGGCGGACCACAAGTTTGAATGGTCCCGGGACAAGTTCCGCCAGTGGGCGCGGGGCGTGGCGGGCCGCAACGGCTACCGGGTCGCCTTCGGTGGCATCGGCGACGCCGATATGGAGCTGGGGCCGCCCAGCCAGGTCGCGTTTTTCCGGCTCACGGCGGCGACCACGACAAGGACGCTTTTATGATCAGTGATGATGTTCGGCACGACATTCAGCGCCGCCTCCGCGCCGTGGAGGAAGAGCACGATGTACGTGTGCTGTTCGCGGTGGAGTCCGGCAGCCGGGCCTGGGGCTTTCCCTCACCGAACAGCGATTACGACGTGCGCTTTATCTACGCCCATCCCCGCGAATGGTACCTGTCGCTGGACCTGGAGCAGCGCCGCGACGTGATCGAGTGCGAGATCGTCAACGACATTGATCTCAGCGGTTGGGATATCCGCAAGGCCTTGAAGCTGTTCTGGCAGTCCAATCCGTCATTCGTGGAGTGGCTGCATTCACCCATCGTGTACCGGGACCAGGCGGATTTCGCGGAGCGGGCCAGGGCGTTGCTGCCCGACGTCTACGATGTGAATAAGGGCGTGCACCACTATCTGGGTATGGCGGAGAAAAACTACCGGGGCTATTTGAAGGCGCAGCTGGTGCCGCTGAAAAAATACTTCTACGTCCTGCGGCCGCTGTTGGCGATACGCTGGCTGGAGCGCCACCGCACGCCGGCGCCGGTGGCGTTCGAGCGGTTGCGCACGCTGGTGGCCGACGACGCCGACCTGGACGGCCAGATCGAGCGGCTGCTGGCGCGCAAGCAACGCAGCCAGGAAAAGGAATTCGTGCCGGTGATTCAGGCCTTGAACGACTTTATCGAGCAGGAGCTGTCCAGATTGTCGCGCTGCTCAATCCAGACCGCCCCACCCACCGCGTCCCTGGAACAGCTGAACACCCTGTTCCGTGACTGCCTTTCCTAGGGCCGGACTCAGACCGCCGTGGGCAGCCGCCGGGTGACGTCCGGCGCCGCATCGCCGGGCAACTCCAGCAGTTCGGTGAGAAACGCCTGCCAGACCCGGTAAACCATAAAACGCCCCAGGCCCGGAAAACTGCGGAAGGTCACGTTGGGCAGGGCGGCGGCCAGCCCCCGCGCGCTGCCTATGGAAATGATGCGGTCGTCCTCGCCATGCCAGTGGAGAATGGGCACCCGGATCCGGCTCAGGTCCACATGCCAGGGATGCTGCATGCGCAGGTATTCATCGATGATGATGCGCGCGCCCTGGAAATGGCTGAGCTCCATCCGTTCGATCAGCCTCCCCAGCAGGTCCGGGTCGCGGAGCACCGCCTGGTCGTCGGGGCACAGGGATTTGGCCAGCCTGGCGAAGTACTTTTCCGGGGCGCGCTGCACGCCGCGTAACGCGAGCCGGCCGATCAACACGAACAGGCGCGGGTCACGGCGGAAGAGACGCAGGAACATGGCGTGGATGCGGTCGAGCTTGTCCAGCTCGAAATGTTCGATCGGCACGGTGCTGGCCATCAGCCCGAGGCGCTCGAACAGGTCCGGATACTGGGCGGCGGCGCACAGCGCGTAGGGCCCGCCGCCGCAGTAGGCGGCCATGGGCGGGCGTTCAATCCCCAGGTGGCGGCACAGGGCGCGGATGTCCGGACCGAAGTCGCGGAACTCCATGTCCGGCTGCGCGGTGGACAGCCCGTAGCCCGGGCGCACGATCAGAATCATGCGCAGCCCCTGTTCGCGGTACCAGTTCTCGAACAGGCGGTGGTCCGGAATGGTGCCGCCCAGATTGTCCAGGGTGAGCACCGGGCGGCCGTCCGGGGCGCCGTATTCGAACCAGCTCAGCACGCGGCCGTCGGCCAGGGTCAGGGTGCGCTCCGGGGTCTGGCGCAGGGCGGGCGGCTGAACGCTCTGCACCAGGGCGTGGCCCATCGCCTGGCTGACCAGCTGCACCTGGCTGTTGGCATTGAGCTTCGCCATGATCGATTTCAGTTGCGTGCGCGCCGTGTGCACGCTCACCGACAACAGCTCCGCGCTCTGGCTGACGTTGCCGATTTTGCACAGCAGATGCAGCAGCCGGGCTTCCGCGTGGGTGATGTTGAAGATCGCTTTCAGCGATTCCGGCGACGGCGCCACCAGACTGTGGCCGGCCAGCACCCAGACGATGGTACGCACCCGCGCGATGCGCCCGGGCGCGTCGGATTTGCGCACCGGCATGCACAGCAGGGTCACCGCGTCCCGCTGCGAGGTGAGCAGCTGGGTGCGGCGGCCGCCGGCCAGGGTGGTGACCCGTTTGACGCCCAGCTTCAGGGCCGGGTCGGTAAACCTCAGGCTGCCGTCGTCGAGCAGGGTGACGGTGCCTTCGCGCAGCCCCTGCCGGGCGGCCGGATTGCACTCCAGACACTGCATCCGCTCGTCGAGCATCAGCATCGGCCAGGGCATCTGGTTGTACATGGTGTTGAGGATGTGGGTGCGGTCTTCCAGGGCGTGCATATAGGCGCTGCTGCGCACCGCCCGCTCCAGGTGCTCGACCAGCCGGTCCACCGCCACCGCGCCGCCGGCCGGACCGCCGCCGGCATCGGCGGGGTCGGCGCTCCAGCCGGTAAGGGTATCGAGCAGATCCACCCAGTCTCCGGGGGCGAGCGCGGTCTCGTAGATACGGCCGATCAGGTCGTTATGGTTGTCATCCTGCAAGGCAGCGGCCCCGGGGTCCGGCGGTATGTTGCCTTGGATCATAGGAAGCGTGGGTCCGCACCGCAATTAAAAAGACCCCGGGTGTCCGGGGTCTTGGTCCGTGCCGTGTAGGGAACTACTGGCCGCTGGCGGGGACCTCCACCAGCACCGCCAGGCCGAATTCATCGGGGTCGCCCTGGGTGGGGGCGAAGCGCACGGTGAACACGCCATAGCTGGCGTCCTGGTTGAAGAAGCCGTCCAGTACGGTTTCACCGGAATCGGTGGTCGACGTCATCGTGGCGGCGCCGTTGGCCTCCACGTTCACCGTGGCGGTGCCGCTCAGTTCACTGGCGCTGAGCTCCAGATTCGCCGCCAGACCACTCTTGTAGACTTCGTCCAGGCTGCCTTCAAGGGTCGCCTCGGTGGCGCTGTCGATGGTGACGAAGCTGTTGAAGCGGCTGGTGATCAACGCCATCTGGGCGTCACCGTTACCGTTACCCGCCAGGTAGTTGGAGAGCTTAAGCAGGCGGTAGCGTTTGCCGACCAGGTCCGGCGCGGCATCCGGCAGTTTGACCAGAAGCGAGGTGTCGAAGCGCGCGAAGCCGGTTTCGTTTTCCGAGGTCACCAGGCTGATAAAGTCGAAGGTGTCGTTGATAAAGCCGTCCATCTCCTCGTCACCGATGGAGACGATGTCGCCGTCCTCGGTGATGACCACCGGCAGGTCGGTTTCCGGGGTCAGGGTTTCGTTGCTATAGCCGACGCTGCTGCTCAGGCGGTGGGAATCGGATTCGCTGGCGTCGGCACTGCCGTTGCCGTCGAAGGTGACCACATTGGTCTCGCTCTCCAGGGCGATGTCGCCGGTCTGGCTCTCCGAGGAGAAGTACACGCGGCCGAAATCGCCCACCAGGTCCGCGTCGGTCATGCCCTGCGGAGCGCGGGCGAACACTTCCAGGGCGCGGTAGGCCTCCTCGCCCCGGCGGTCCTGGGGATCCAGCGCGCCGCTTTCGGTGGTGCCGTAGCGTACGCCCGCTTCCCGGGCCACCTGGAAAAACAGTCCGCCGGCGGGCGCGCCCTGCAGGTTGTAGGTGGTGGGCGGATAGCGGAACGCGTTGTCGCCGTCGATGTCTTCCTCGAATTCGCCCTCCAGCGAGAGGATGCCTGTGTCGGTGAGCGTGGCGCTGAACGTTTCATTCAGGGTTTCGATATCGGTTTCATAGAACAGCGAGGCGGTGCTCACGGTATTCCCAGTCAGTATGGCGTCGGCGCTTTCTTCACCGGACAGGGTCACGGTGACCGTGCCGTTGCCGCCGTTGGCGAAGGTGAAATCGGTGCTGTAGAGGTCGTTGGCGTAGGTGCCGGCGGACTCGTCTTCGCTGTCGTGCAGGCCAAGGGAGAAGGCGTTGGCGCGGTAGTCGCCGGCCACCTCGGCGGCGTTGCCCGGTTCCTCGTTGATCACCGCCACCTGGCTTTCCACGAACTGGCCGACCTCTGTTTCCAGTTTCTCCAGCATTTCGGTGAGATCGGCGCCGGCGGTCAGATCGAACTCGTCCACCTTGCCTTTCAGTTCCACCACGTCGTTGACCACCAGCTCTTCAAGGTTGGTGCCCTGCTGGATGAACTTGCGCAGAACGAACTCCGAAGCCGGATCAATATCCACCTGCTGGTCCACCACCTGGGAACGCATCTGGGCGTTGTTACCGGTGATGCGCACCACCAGGTTGCCGGCCAGATTCACACCCTGCGGCAGCGTCAGGGTGTAGTTGCCGGTGGTGGAGGTGACGGCCTCCGCCAGGACCTCGCCCACCTGATCGCCGTTGTTGTCCACACGGATCAGCTCCACGGTGGCGCCGTCCACCGGCTGCAGCCCGGTGATCGCTGCGGCGGCCGGCTCGATCAGGGCGTTCAACACGATACGGCTGAAGGTGTCGTCGCGCAGCGAGGCCACGGTATTGGGCGGTGCGCTGGCCGTGCCCTGTACGGTGAGCGACTGGGGCGCCGGGTCGCTGGGCGCGCTGGACGAGGAGGAACTCCCGCCACAGCCGCTGATCGCCGCCAGCATGGCGATCAGGGTGATGAGATAAGAAACGGATTTGATCATGACAGTACCTTTTGACGGAGGAAGCAGACCATCCAAGCCTAGCCAGTGGCGCTATGCCCCCGCATACCCCAAACGGGGTAAGTGGGGTTGAAATCCGCCGGCGCGTCTCCAGGCACCCGCTAAGTGGCTATTCGCAGCAAGGAGGCGACCCTATGGTTACCCAACCCGTGATTCCAGAGACCATGTCGGCCATGGTGCTTACCGGCCACGGCGGCGTGGACAAACTGGTTCACCGCGACGATGTGCCCGTGCCGCGGCCCGCGCCGGGCCAGGTGCTGGTGCGCGTCACCGCCACCGCCAAGAACAACACCGATCGCAAGGCCCGCGAAGGTCTTTACCCCACCAAGGACAAGAATGAGGTGGCGTCCTTCCAGATGGGCGGCTCGGCCACGCTCACCTTTCCCCGTATTCAGGGCGCCGACGTGGCCGGGCGGGTCGCCGCGGTCGGTGAAGGCGTGGACCCGGCGCGCATCGGCGAGCGCGGCCTGCTGGACTTCAATCTCTACCCGGACGATCGCCGCGACATCAACCTGACCCCGGATTACTACGGCCACGGCGCCGACGGCGGCTTCGCCGAATACGTGGCGGTGCCCTCGGATCAATTCCACACCGTGGACAAGCCGGATCTGGCCGACGCGGAACTGGCGGCGATGGGGATGTGCTCCTACCAGACCGCGCTGCACATGCTCACGTCCGCCAACGTGCTCGCCGGCGAGCGGGTGCTGGTCACCGGGGCCAGCGGCGGTGTCGGCACGGCGCTGATCCAGCTGTGCCGGATCATGGGGGCGATTCCCTACGCGTTGAGCACGCCGGACAAGGCGGAGGCTCTGCGTGAACTGGGCGCGGAAGCGGTGCTCGACCGTTCCAACATGGAGGGTTTCACCGATCGGGTCCGGGCGCTGACCGGTGGCGTGCCGCTGGACGCGGTGATGGATCTGGTCGGCGGTGACATGACCGACCGCTTTATCGATGCCATGATTTTCGATATGAAGGCGCGCGACAGCTACCCACGTCTGAGCATCGCCGGCGCCAGCGGCGGCAATCTGAGCGAGATCATGTGGACGCGCATCTATCTTTATCAGGTGCAGGTGTTCGGGGTGTCCCACGGCACCCGGGAAGAGGCGGAGCAGNTGATCGGCTGGATCCGNTCCGGCGANCTCAANCCGGTGCTGCACGCGGCTTTCAANCTNTCCGACCTGCACCGCGCGGAGGANTACTTCGTCAGCCGCGGCAANAACTTNCTCGGCAAGATCGTNATCGTCCCNGACNGCCAGTGGGCGGACTTNGGCGAACCCTTCGCGTTANAGGAGACNACCTGATGCNNNAGGAGTTNAGNCTGAANCTNATGGACACCCACGCCGGCGGCGATGTCAGNCGNATCGTNCTCGGCGGNATNGANCCGCTGCCCGGTNAAACCGTGCGCCAGCAAATGGAGTANCTGCGCGACGACGCCGACGGCCTGCGCCGGCTCCTGCTGGAAGAGCCCTACGGCATTCCCGAAATGTCGGTGGATCTGATCGTGCCGCCNTCCCACCCGGNCGCCAGCGTCGGCTACATCATCATGGAAGTGATGGGCTATGCGATTTANTCCGGCTCCAACACCATCTGCACCGCCACNGCGGTGCTGGANAGCGGGCTGGTGCCCAAGGAAGAGGGCCGGCAAAGCTTTATGATGGAATCGCCGGCGGGNCTGGTGCACATCGAGGCCCAGGTCCNCGACGGCGTGGTGGANTCNATCACCTGCGGCGGCCTGCCCAGCTACATCNACACCCACCGCGCCACCATCCATGTGCCGTCGCTGGGCAACGTCACCTACAGCGTNGCNTACAGNGGCGGNTTNTACGCGNTGGTGGACGCCNCCGAGCTGGGNTTNCATCTGACCCTGGANGAAGAGGCGGATCTGGCNCGCTGCGCCCGCGCCATNGTCGANGCGATCCAGGCGGAGCGNGGCTTTTCCCACTACACCCTGGGTGACGTGGGNCCGCTNCCGTTCCTGCACTTCATGGGCCCGGTGGAGCAGGTGGGCGANCACTTCTACCGCTCCCGNTCCGCCACCTATGTGCACCCCGGCGTGATCTGCCGCAGCACCACCGGCACCGGCACCTCCGCGCGGNTGGCGCTGATGCANCANGAAGGCAGGATCAAACCCGGCGACCGNCTGGANACCGTCTCCCTGCGCGGCTCCGGCTTTATCGGCGAGTTCATCGACACCCGCCGGGAGGAAGACCACGAGGTGGTGGAAAACACCATCACCGGCAAAAGCTACGTGCTGGCGCACTCCAGAACCGTGGTCAATTGCGAGGACCCGATGGTCGACTGCGGCGGGTTGCACCACATCCTCAGCGACGGCCACGACTGACGGCTCTCGCTCTAATCGGAATCGTTGAGGCGCTCCTGGCGCTCTTGCTCTTCCTCAAAGGCGGCTTTGATCTCGGCCAGGACGTCCTCGACGTTGGCGGCTTCGCCGGAGTCCTCGAATATACCCGTGAGTGACGCGTCCGGGTGCAGGTCGCCGGCCTCGTAGAGGGCCCAGATCTCCTCGCCGTAGCGGCTGCCGAGCAGGCTCGGGGCGTACTGGCCGTAGTAGCGCGTCATGTTGTTGACGTCGCGCAGCAGGAAGGCCTCGGCGTGGTTGTTGGCGGCGGCGTCCACCGCCTGGGGCAGGTCGATCACGACCGGCCCGTAGGCGTCCACCAGCACGTTGAATTCGGACAGATCGCCGTGGACCAGCCCGGCGCACAGCATCAGCACCACGTAGTGCATCATCAGGGCGTGGTCTTCCAGCGCCTGCTCCTCGGTGAGCACCACGTCGCACAGGCGCGGCGCCACGTCGCCGGCGTCGTCGGTGATCAGCTCCATCAGCAGTACGCCTTCCAGCATGTCGTAGGGCCGGGGCACGCGCACGCCGGCGTCCGCCAGGCGGCGCAGGGCGTCCACTTCGGCGGTCTGCCAGACCTTTTCCTGCTGATCGCGGCCGAACTTGGAGCCCTTTTCCATGGCCCGGGCACGGCGCGTGCTGCGCACCTTGCGGCCTTCCTGGTAGTGCACCGCCTGCTTGAAGCCGCGCTTGGCGGCCTCCTTGTACACTTTGGCGCACTGCACCCGGTCGCCGCAGCGGACCACATAGATGTCCGCCTCTTTGCCGCTCATCAGCCGGCTGATCACTTCGTCCACCAGGCCGTCATCGACCAGGGGTTGTATCCGTTTCGGGGTTTTCATGCCGCCCTTATACGCTATTCGCCGATGGCGGGCATCCCCTGGTGGAGGGGGTGGTTCACGGCGCTCGGCCGGTGGCGTCGAGTTCCGCCTCCAATTGCCGGTGAAAACGCGGCGCGCTGTACTCAAACGTGCCGAATGTGAGTACCTGATTGGCGCCGGACGGCAGTCCCTTCTGGATCGATTCCGACAGGTTGTAGTCCTCGGCCAGGGTGCGCCGGTACAGGTCCACGTTGGCTTGCCAGTAACGCTCCGCTTTGTCGCTGTCCGGGGCGGCGGGCAGCAGGGTGATCTCGTGGACACGGGTACGGTTCGGCCCGAGCGGCTCCAGGGTGCTGAACTGGGCGTGGTCGGGCTGCACCAGCACGGTGGTGTTGGGAAAAAAGAAGTACAGAATGTTGCCGTGCCGGCGCGGTTCAAAGCCGTCGGCGTCCGGCGGGTTGGCCGGGTCCAGGTTGGATTTGACCAAATACAGCCGGCGATTGAGTCCCGCTTCGTCGATGATCTGGAGGTTGTCGGTGAAGAGGTGCGCGATGGTATTCCGGTGCGCCACCTTGAAGTGGTAGGCCTCAAGGGAACCGTCCACCAGCAGTTTCCAGTTGGCGGCCACCTCATAGTGGCGCGGCGCGTAGGCCACGGGCGCGGACAGATCCAGAGCTTCCAGCTCGCCCATCAATGGATCGAGATGGCTGTCGATATCGCTGTCCGCGAGATCCGGGTCGGCGACTACCCAGACCAGGCCGCCGCGCTCCCGAACGGCCAGGCGCCGCAGCCCGGATTCCGCCTTGTTCAGGCAGGGAAAGCCGAACGCCTGGGGCAGCCCCTTCAGGCTTCCGTCCAGGGCGTAAGTCCAGGCGTGGTAGGGGCAAACAAAGGTCCGGGCGCTGTGGCCGGCGCCTTCGTCCAGCAGGCGGGCGCCCCGGTGGCGACAGACGTTGAGGAAGGCCCGCAACGCGCCGTCCTCCTGACGCACCAGCAGCAAAGGCACGCCCAGCCGGTCGCGGGCCAGCCAGGCGCCGGCGGCGGGCAGTTCGCTGCTGGCGGCCACCGCCTGGGGGCGGCGCCGCATCAGGGCCCGCTCCCGGTCGGCACGGTCGCGGTCCAGATAGCGGTCCACCGGCACCTCGCCGGGGGCGGCCCGGCCTTCCGGCCGCGTCCCGTTGAGCGCCTCCAGGGTGCGCCGGTGAAGGTCTGCACGGACCTCAGGTTTCATGTTGGGGCTCCGGTGTCATCTTGTTGTTCTGATCGGACCAAAATGCGCGTGGCGCCGACAGTCTGTCAATGCGTCCCTCGCCGGCTCGGCGCGCTTGCAATGGTGAGGCCTCCTGTGACGTTATAGACGGCTTCGGCGTTGTGTCGTGGCGAAAGAGGAAAAGGGATGTCCAACCGGCGTTGTTTCGGTGTGCTGATGGCGCTGTTCGTGGTGTTGTTCGCGGTGCTGGCGGTGTCGCCCCGCGAACCGGCGACCTGGGCGATGGAAAACGCCGTGGCGGTGTTGTTCGTTATCGGTCTGTGGGTGACGCGCCGCTGGTTCCGGTTCTCGCGCGGCGCCTACGTAATGATGTTCTCGTTTCTGGCACTGCATGAGATCGGCGCCCACTACACCTATTCCCATGTGCCCTACGACCAGACCCTGCATACGCTCTTCGGTTTCAGTCCGGACGCGGTGATGGGATGGCGGCGTAACCAGTACGACCGCTTTCTGCATCTGCTCTATGGTCTGCTGTTGGTGTTGCCGTTGAGTGAGCTCTGCCGGGAGTGGGGCGGGCTGCGGCGGCCAGGCGCGGCGCTGTTCGCGTTCAGCCTGATACTGGCCTCGTCGCTGCTCTATGAGCTGATTGAGTGGGGCGCCGCCGTGGTGCTGGGGGACGGCAGCACCGCCTTTCTCGGCACCCAGGGCGACCCCTGGGACGCCCAGAAGGACATGGCACTGGCCACGGTCGGCGCGCTGGCCTCGCTGTTGATCGCGGCGCTGGCGCGGCGTATACGGTGACCTCTAACCGGATTTTGCATTCGCGCCATATCCGCGCCGCCGTCCGGGTGTCTACACTGATCCCTACTCACCGAATGGCAAGGAGAGCACCATGACCTATAGCGCGGAGTACGCGACCGATCACCCCACCCGCGACGAGGTGGAGGCCATCCGCGAACCCACCGTGCTGGAGTTCGGCCAGCCCGGTTGCGGCTACTGCCAGGCCGCCGCGCCGCTGATCAAGGCGGCGTTCGCCGATTTTACCGGCGTGGTGCACNTGAAGCTGGAGGACGCCAGGGGGCGGTTGCTCGGGCGGTCTTTCAAGGTAAAACAGTGGCCGACGCTGATCTTCCTGCAGGAGGGCGAGGAAGTGACGCGTCTGGTGCGCCCGCGGAGCGAGCAGGCGGTGCGCGAAGCCCTGGAGAAAATCGACACCAAGGCCTACCGGGACGCCGACCAGGCGGGCACGGGCGGCAGCAAGGATCTGTGAAGAAGCGGTTTTAATTTGTGGCGCGCAATTACATTAACGATGTGGTTGCGCGTGCGTTGTCATGCTAAGTTTTCCCCAAATAAAAATAAACAAGGGTTTTCATAACAGCCCGATAACAATTAATGGGGTAAACAATGCGCATTGGTATTGTCGTGGATTCCACCTGCGATTTACCGGAATCCTATTTCGAAAAAAATAATATACAGATTCTTCCCATCTCCATTCGNCTGGGCGACGAACTGCTGGTCGATAAGCGCGACGCGCAGGCCACGCGGCGCTTNTANCAGGAGCAGCTGGANTCGGAAGGCATCCACGCGGAATCCATNCCTTATTCCGTGGATCAGATTCAGGCGGTGTTTCTNGAGCAGCTGGTCATCGACTACGACCTGGTGTTCTGCATTACCGTATCCGGCAAGCGCAGCCTGATTTTTGATAATGCCACCAAGGCGTCGTTCTCGATTCTCAAGCAGTACCAGAAAGTGCGTGCCGACGCCGGCGTGCCCGGGCCGTTCTCGATGCGGGTGATCGACAGTAAAACCCTGTTTTCCGGCACCGCGGTATTGGTGTGCGAAGTGGCTAAAATGATCGAGCAGGGCGCCAACCGTAATGCGATCCGCCTGCGTATCGATGAGATGCTGCCGCACATCTGCGGTTATATGGTGCCGGAGAAACTGGCCTACGTGCGCGACCGGGGTTTCAAGAANGGNGAGCGCAAAAGCTTTTCCGANTCCATGCGCGGNGTGGCGCTCACCGTGGGGTCGGCGCTGTCCATGCACCCGGTGATCCGCATCCACGGCGGCGAGGAAAACCCGGCCACGGTGAACCGCAGCTACGAGAAGTCGGTTCGCCGCATGCTGNCGCATGTCGCCAAGCAGATCCGCGCCGGAAAGTTGATGTCCGACCATGTTTGTCTCAGCTACGCCGGCGATGCCGCCCGCGTGCCGNCCATGCCCGGNTANNCNGAGCTGGAAGACGCCGCCCGCGAGCACAANGTGCNGCTGCTGGTNTCCACCATGAGCCCCACCGGCGCCATNAANGTGGGCGCCGGCTGCCTGTTCGTGGCNTTCGCCAGCCAGGACGATNAGTTCGAGTAAAGGGNCNNNNCTAGNNCTGNTCCTCNANGGNTTCCNCCGCGNNNGCCGGGGNGGCGCCGTNNGCCGGCCGGCCCCGCAGTAACNGNGCCGTCATCAGNGCGGTGCCGGCGATGATCACCGCGCCGATNNCNGANTTGGTGTGCAGGGCGGCGCTGAANCCGGCGCGGGCCGCNTCCANCACCTGNGNGGCCANCGCCGGGGGCAGTTGCGCGGCGGNGCCGATGGCGCCCCCCAGCGTATCGCCGGCGGCCAGGGCNTGTGCCTCGTTGAGCCCCNCCGGCATGGCGTCCAGCATATGCCGCCGATAGACCGCCGCGCCGACACTGCCGATCACCGCGATGCCCAGGGCCATGCCCAGTTCNGTGGCGGTTTCCGAGGTGGCCGANGCGGCCCCCGCCTTGGTGGCCGGCGCCGCGCTNACCACCATGTCNGTGCCGAGGATCATCATCGGCATCACGCCCATGCCCATGATCGTCATNCCCACCACCAGCAGNGTNAGGTCGTNGATATCGTTGACCCGCATCAGNGCCGCCAGNCCCACGGCGGCGAGCACCAGACCGCCGCTCACCAGNCGCGAATGNGGTATATANCGGGTNGCCGCCGGNATCANTAACGACGCCGCCGTCTGNACCACCGCCGGCGGCAGCATGGCCAGNCCCGCCTGCAGCGGCGACAGNCCGAGNACCCCCTGCAGNTACTGNAANACCATCAGCCAGGCGCCGGAGAGCGCCAGGATGGTCAGCATCATGGCCGCCACCGAGGTGCTGAAATGGCGGCTGCGGAACAGGCTCAGGTCGAACATCGGCTCNCTGAGACGGCGNTGGCGNCGGGTGAACACCACGGCCAGNNCCAGGCCCAGCAGCATCGACAGGAACGGNGCCGCGTGCACGCCGTTGCGGGCCAGATCCTTGAGCCCGTAGATCACCGCCANCACCATCGCCACCGACAGCAGGGCGCTGGGCAGATCCTGGCGGCCGGCGTTCTCGTCGCGGAACTCCGGCAACAACCAGGGNCCGCACAGCAACAACAGCAGCATCACCGGCACCCCNAGCAGGAACACCGAGCCCCACCAGAAGAATTCCAGCAAGGCGCCGCCCACCAGCGGGCCGATGGCNCTGCCGACGATAAANCCGGTCATCCACACGGTGATCGCCAGGGTGCGNTCNCGCTCCACCTGGAACATNTTGCGCAGCAGCGACAGGGTGGACGGCATCAGCGTGGCGCCNGCCACGCCCAGCAGAGCACGCGCCGCGATCAGNGTTTCCGCGCTCTCCGANAACGCCGCCATCACCGACGCCAGCCCGAAGGCGCTGGCGCCGGCCAGCAGCAGCTTGCGGCGGCCGATGCGGTCGCCCAGCGTGCCCATGGTCACCAGGAAGCCGGCGATCATGAAGCCGTAGATATCCAGNATCCACAGCANNTGNTCGCTGGTGGGCNGCAGGTCGGCGCTGAGATGCGGCGCNGCCAGGTGCAGCACCGTCATATCCAGCGCCAGCANCACCGTGGGCAGCATCAATACCGCCAGGCCCAGCCATTCGCGGCGGGTCGCCGGGGTCGCGGTGATTTCATCGGGTACAGCGNGGNGCATGNTGGGGTCCTTTCAGTAACGTCCTTCTTCGCGCAACTCGGCCTCGATGGGCCGCACTTCGATAGCGCCGATGCGGGCGGACGGCCAGTGGGCGGCGATCTCCAGCGCGTGCTCGTCGTCGCGGGCTTCGATCAGGAAGTAACCGCCGATCTGTTCCTTGGTTTCCGCGAACGGACCGTCGGTCACCGAACGTTTGCCGTCGCGCACGCGGGCGACCCTGGCGCGGGTGGGGCTTTGCAGGGCCTGGGTGTCGAGCAGCTCGCCGCGCTCGCGCAGCGCCGCCACATAATCCAGGGTTTCCTGGCGCAGCGCCAGCCACTCCTCGCGGCTCAGGGACTTGAGGTCCTGTTCCGCTTCATAGGCCAGACAAAGATATTTCATGTTCGCTCCTGCTAACGGAAGGGGTGTCGCCTGGCAGTCGTCCTGGCGGCCGCCGTTTCGACAATCCGGGTTTCACGTTTTGTGGATACTTTTTCGCCTATCCAGTGTCCAGTGGTTTAGATTGACCAAAAGTAACGCCGCTGGAAAGTGACAAGGAGAGTGTCATGGTTTCACGTCGTGATTTCCTCAATACCAGCCTCTGGGCCGGCGCCGGCCTGGCGCTGGGTGTCCACCGCGCGGCCTTGGCCGCCGACGGCAAGGGCGCGCTACCCGCCGGCGAAAGCCTGCGCCGCCGCGCCATCCCGGCCAGCGGCGAACAAATTCCCGTGGTCGGCGCCGGCACCTCCGGCAGCTTCGTGGCCGAGATCGGCTCGGAGAAGTACCAGCGCCTCAAGGAAGTGATGGCGATCTTCTTCAATAGCGGCGCCACCGTGTTCGATACCTCGCCCAACTACGGCGGCGCGGACAAGGTGCTGGGCGCGTTGCTGGAGGAGGGCGGCTGGCGGGACCAGTGCTTCCTGGCCACCAAGATCGCCGCCGACAGCCGTGCCGAGGCCGAGCGGCAGTGGGCCGAATCCCTGAAGGCGCTGCGCACCGATAAGGTGGAACTGCTGCAGGTGCACAACCTGCGCGACTGGAAGACCCAGCTGCCCTATGCCCGCGAGCTGAAAGAGCAGGGCAAGACCAAATATGTGGGCGTCACCCACTACCTGGATCGCGGCCTGGACGAGATGGAACGGATCCTGCGCAGTGAACCGCTCGACTTTATTCAGATTCATTACTCCGTTAATGCGCCGGCGGCGGCAGAAACCGTACTGCCGCTGGCCCGTGACAAGGGCGTGGCGGTGTTGATCAACCGCGCCTTCGACGACGGCAAACTGTTCGCCCGGGTCAAGGACAAGCCGCTGCCCGGCTGGGCGCCGGAGGTGGGCGTGGAGAGCTGGGCGCAGATGTTCCTCAAGTTCGCCATCAGCCACCCGGCGGTGACCTCGGTGATCCCCGCCACCAGCAAACCCGAGCATCAAAAGGACAACCTGCGGGCCGGTTACGGGCCGTTGCTCAGCGAGGCGCAAACCCGGGAACTGATCGCGATGGACCTGTAGCGGCGTGAGCACCTTCGCCCGCTTGTTCAATCTGCACGGCCGGGAAGCGCCCTCGGTGCTGGCCGGCCTGTTGATGTTCTTCCTGCTGTTCACCGGCTATTTCATGCTGCGCCCGGTGCGCGAGACCATGGGCGTGGCCGGCGGCGTGGACAACCTGCAGTGGCTGTTCACCGGCACCTTCGTGGCGACGCTGGTGGTGCTGCCGCTGTTCGGCTGGTTGGCCTCGAGAGTGGCGCGGCGGCGCATCATGCCCTGGGCCTACGGTTTTTTCGTCGCCAATCTGCTGCTGTTCGCCGCTGTCTTTGTACGCTGGCCGGACAATCCCTGGGCGGCGCGCGGTTTTTATATCTGGCTGTCGGTGTTCAACCTGGTGGCCATTTCCCTGGCCTGGAGCGTGCTCGCCGACGTGTTTTCCACCGCCCAGGCCAAGCGGCTGTTCGGCATGATCGCCGGCGGCGCCAGCCTGGGCGGACTCACCGGGCCCGGCCTGGGGGCGCTGCTGGTGGCGCCGGTGGGCCACGCCGGCCTGCTGCTGCTGGCGGCCCTGTTGCTGGCGGCCAGCGCCGGCGCCGGGGTATGGCTGTACCGCTGGCGCGACCGCAACCCCTTGCCGGCCGGGGCGCGGTCGCGGAAGAGGAGAGCCGCCATGTGCCGCTCGGCGGCAACCCCTTCGAGGGCGCCGCCGAGGTGGCCCGCACCCCGTTCCTGATCGGCATCGCCGTGTTCGTGGTATTGCTGGCCAGTGTTAGCACCTTTCTCTACTTCGAGCAGGCGCGGCTGGTGGCGGAGCACTTCCCGGACCCCACCCGGCAGACCCAGGTGTTCGGCCTGATCGATACCGTGGTCCAGGGCCTCGCCATTCTCACCCAGGTTTTTCTCACCGGGCGGATCGCCCAGCGCCTGGGCATCGGCGTGCTGCTGGTGGCGGTGCCGGTGGTGATCGCCGCCGGCTTCCTGTGGCTGGCGCTGGCGCCCACCTTCGCGGTGTTCGTGGTGATCATGGTGGCGCGCCGGGCCGGCGAGTACGCGCTGGTGCGGCCCGGCCGGGAGATGCTCTACACGGTGGTGCCGCCGCAGCAGAAATTCAAAGCTAAGAACTTCATCGACACCGTGGTCTATCGCGGCGGCGACGCGGTCAGTGGCTGGGTGAAGCGGGCGCTGGACCTGCTCGGCGAGCTGCCGGGGCTGGCCATGTTCATCGGCGCCGGCATCGCCCTCACCTGGGCGGGCACCGGCTTTCTGCTGGGACGGGCCCAGCGGCGCCGGGAAGCGGATCCGGAGGCCCCCGGGCGGCGCTCTTGAAGCGCCGCCCGGGCCGCCGAAAACGGCCGGGGTAAACACGGCGTTTCACGGAAGGCTCACGCCGCCGTGACGACGATGATGGGTTTGGATCACCGGGAGCCCGATAATGATAACAGCGCGCCGCCTGCCCCTTTTCACCTTGCTCTTCGCGTTCCTCTGGTCGCCGTCCTTGCTGGCCGCCGGAGGGGATGACGCCGCTGGCGCCGTGCCCGCCCAGGTGTTGAGCGAGCAGGGACGTTACCGGGTGGAAGTGCGCCAGGTGCCCGAGCCGCTGCCCGAGGGCGAGCATTTCAGCCTGGGGTTGAGGGTGGTGAGCATGGATAACCCCGACGCGCCCCTGGAGGCTTCCGACGTCACCGTCGAGGCGGGCATGCGCCACGGCCGTGACGACGGTTTCGCCCACGGCATGCAGTCCGAACCGCAAGTGAGCGCCCGCGACGGCCTGATCCTGGTGGAGGGGCTGTACTTCCATATGGGCGGTGCCTGGACTCTGCAGGTCACGATCGATGGTGACGACGGCGAAGACCGGGCCTGGCTGACGCTGCCCTGCTGCGGGGGATGAGCCGGCCCTTGAGAGGCACCGCCGTGGTCGCGGCGCTGGCCCTGGCCGTGACGGTGCCCTGGCTGGCCGCCGATGGCGCCGGTGACACCGCGTTCACGGACGCCGAGCGGGCCGCGGTGCGGGCGCTGGCGGTGCCGCCGGGCCACACCCCGCCGGAAGTTCCGGACCCGGCGGTGGCGGAGTTCGGCCAGCGCCTTTTCTTCGACCGCCGGCTGTCCGGGGACGGCCGCTTTTCCTGCGCCTCCTGCCATCAGCCGGAACGCGCCTTCACGGACGGCCTGGCCCTGCCGAAGGCGGCCGGGCGCGGCCACCGCAACACCCCCACGCTGATCAACGTGGCGGACAACCCCTGGTTTCAATGGGACGGCGCCGCCGACAGCCTCTGGTCGCAGACGCTGCTGGTGGTGGAGAACCCCCGGGAGCTGGCCAACGACCGCTTGAACCTGGCGCACACGCTGTATCGGAATAAGGATTTGCGCGCCGCCTACCGGCGCCGCTTCGGCCCCCTGCCGCCGATGTCCGAGGGCGCGCGTTTCCCGGCCCACGGCTCGCCCCAGGCCGCGCCGGACTCCCCCGAGGGCCGGGCCTGGCGGCGCATGACGACGGCGGACCAGGACGCGGTCAATCGGGTGATGGCCAATCTGGGCGTGGCCCTGGCCGCCTGGCAGCGGCGGCTGGTGCGCTATGATTCGCCGTTCGATCACTTCGCCGCCGCCTTGGCCGACAACCCGGACCCGCCGCCGGACGACGCCTTCCCCGCCGCCGCCCGGCGCGGGCTCAAGCTGTTCGTCGGCGAGGCGCAATGCACGCTCTGCCACAGCGGCCCGGAGTTCAGCAACCAGGCGTTCCACAACCTGGGCGTGCCGGTCACCGACCACCGGGACACCGGCCGGGAGCAGGGGTTGCGGCGCCTGGCCGCGAGCCCGTTCAACGCCGCCGGGCCCTACTCGGGCGACGACGGCGACGCCGACCGTCTGCGTTTCCTGCCGCCGCCGGCAAGCCTGCGCGGCGCCTTCAAGACCCCCAGCCTGCGCAACGTGGCGCGCACCGCCCCGTACTTCCACGACGGACGCTTCGCCACGCTGGAAGAGGCGGTGCGGTTTTATCTGGACCCGCCGGAGGGCGAGGTTCTGGGCGAACGGGAAGCGACCCTGGATCTGATCCCCGACCTCACCGACCGCCAGGTGGCGGACCTGGTGGCGTTCCTGAAAACCCTGGACAGTGCGCCGTTGCCGGAGGCCGTTACAGCGCCGCCGTCCCCTTAAACGCGGTCACTTCCGCCACCAGCCAGTCGCTGAAGGCGCTCAGGCTGGGGTCTTCCGCTTTGCGCTCCGGCAATACCAGATGGTAGGCCTTGGCGGTGCGATAACTGTGCTGAAACGGCACAACCAGCCGCCCGGCCTCCAGCTCCTGGCGGATCAGGAAGGGCGGAATCAGCGCCACGCCCATGTCCTGCATGGCCGCCTCGGCGAGCATNGAGAACANCTCGTAGCGNGGGCCGGCCATGTCCTGGTCCACCCGCAGGCCCAGCGAATCAAACCATTCCCGCCAGGCGTAGGGGCGCGTAGTCTGTTGAAGCAGGGTCTGNTCGGCGAGCTGCNGNGGNGTNNGCACGCNGTTGGCNTNGAGCAGGCGCGGGCTGCACACCGGCACCGGCTCTTCGTGCATCAGCGCGGTGGTGCGGGTGCCGGGCCACTCGCCGTCGCCGAAGTAGATGGCGGCGTCGAATTCGGTGTCCGCGAACAGGAACGGCCGGGTGCGGTTGGTCAGGTTCACGGTGATGCCCGGGTGGGCGTCGTGGAAGCCGCGCAGNCGGGGCAGCAGCCAGCGGGTGGCGAAGGTGGGCACCACCGCCAGTTCCAGGGTCTGCCCNGGGCCGTGCTGGCCCATCACCGCCAGGGTNTCGCGCTCCAGNTCGTCCAGNCGNGCGGTGACCCGGCGGCTGTAGGTGCGGCCGGCNTCGGTGAGCTGCACGCCGCGCCGGGTGCGCCGGAACAGCTTCACGCCCAGGAAGTCCTCNAGGTTGGCGATCTGCCGGCAGATGGCGCTCTGGGTCAGGGCCAGCTCNTCCGCCGCCTTGGTGAAACTCTGNTGGCGGGCGGCGGCCTCGAAGCCGACCAGGGCGGTGGTGGCGGGGATTTTTCGGCGCATGATTCACTCGCTTGNNNTCAACAAGTGACAAAATAGCACAGGTTGGTGCAATTTTATCGTTTGAAAGCGGTGCGCCGTTCTCCCTAGGATGACGCCCAAATCCAATAATGACACCGGTTTGCGGCGCCCCGGGGCGTGACAGGCCGACTTTGGTTCGGAATGAAGAGGACGAATTCCATGGCACAGAACGCATCTTTTGATTGGGCCAGCCCGCTGCTGCTGGACCAGCAACTCACCGAAGACGAGCGCATGGTGCGCCAGACCGCCGAGCANTACGCCCAGAACAAGCTGGCGCCGCGTGTCCTGGAAGCCTTCCGCCATGAGAAGACCGACCCGGAAATCTTCCGCGAAATGGGCGAGCTGGGCCTGCTCGGCGCCACCATCCCGGAAGCCTACGGCGGCGCCGGCATGAACTATGTGTGCTACGGCCTGATCGCCCGCGAAGTGGAGCGGGTGGATTCCGGCTACCGCTCNATGATGAGCGTGCAGTCCTCCCTGGTGATGGTGCCGATCAACGAATTCGGCAGCGAAGAGCAGAAGCAGAAGTACCTGCCCAAGCTGGCCAGCGGCGAGTGGATCGGCTGNTTCGGCCTGACCGAGCCGGACCACGGCTCCGACCCGGGCAGCATGGCCACCCGCGCCAAGAAAGTGGACGGCGGCTACAGCCTCACCGGCAANAAGATGTGGATCACCAACAGCCCGATCGCCGACGTGTTCGTGGTGTGGGGCAAGACCGAAGACGGCAAGATCCGCGGCTTTATTCTGGAAAAAGGCTGGGAAGGCCTGTCCGCCCCGGCGATCCACGGCAAGATGGGCCTGCGCGCCTCCATCACCGGTGAAATCGTGATGGACAATGTGTTCGTGCCGGAAGAGAACATGTTCCCCGAAGTGACCGGCCTGAAAGGCCCGTTCACCTGCCTGAACTCCGCCCGCTACGGCATCTCCTGGGGCGCGCTGGGCGCCGCCGAGGACTGCTGGCACAAGGCGCGCCAGTACACCCTGGACCGCAAGCAGTTCGGCCGCCCGCTGGCCGCCAACCAGCTGATCCAGAAAAAACTGGCCGACATGCAGACCGANATCACCCTGGGCCTGCAGGGCTGCCTGCGCCTGGGCCGCATGAAGGACGAAGGCACCGCGGCGGTGGAAATCACCTCCATCATGAAGCGCAACTCCTGCGGCAAGGCCCTGGATATCGCGCGGACCGCCCGCGACATGCTCGGCGGTAACGGCATCTCCGACGAGTTCGGCGTGATCCGTCACNTGGTGAACCTGGAAGTGGTTAACACCTACGAAGGCACCCACGACGTGCACGCGCTGATTCTGGGCCGNGCCCAGACCGGCCTGCAGGCCTTCACCGGCGAATGACCGCTTCCCAGCCGGGCGCCGCCAAGGGCGCCCTGGACGGCCTCCGCGTCCTGGATTTGTCGCGGGTTCTGGCCGGCCCCTGGGCCGGTCAGATCCTCGGCGATCTGGGCGCCGAAGTGATCAAGGTCGAGCGCCCCGGCCGGGGCGACGACACCCGCGCCTGGGGCCCGCCCTATCTGAACGACGGCCAGGGCGCGCCCACCTCCGAATCCGCCTACTACCTGAGCGCCAACCGCAACAAGCAGTCGGTCACCATCGACATCACCCGCCCGGAAGGCCAGCGGCTGGTGAAAGAGCTGGTGGCGGAAAGCGATGTGCTGCTGGAGAACTTCAAGGTCGGCGGCCTCAAGCGCTATGGCCTGGACTATGCGTCCCTGGCGGCGATCAACCCGCGTCTGATCTATTGCTCGATCACCGGCTTCGGCCAGGACGGGCCCTACGCGGAGCGGCCGGGCTATGATTTTCTGATCCAGGGNCTGGGCGGNCTGATGAGCATCACCGGCCAGCCGGACGGCGANCCNGGCGGCGGTCCGGTGAAAGCCGGCGTGGCCCTCACCGACATCACCACCGGTCTGTACGCGGCCATCGCGGTGCTGGCGGCGGTGAACCATCGCCATCAATCCGGCCAGGGCCAGCACATCGACATGGCCCTGCTGGACGTGCAGGTGGCCACCCTGGCCAACCAGGCGATGAACTTCCTCACCAGCGGCACCGCCCCCGGGCGCATGGGCAACGCCCACCCTAACATCGTGCCCTACCAGACGTTTCCCGCCGCCGACGGCGACATCATTCTCACCATCGGCAACGACGGCCAGTTCGCCCGCTTCTGTGACGTCGCCGGNCGCCCGGAATGGGCCANCGACGAGCGCTACGCCACCAACGCCGCCCGNGTNGCCAACCGCGATTCGCTGATTCCGGCCCTGCGCCAGACCACGGTGATGAAGACCACCGCCGANTGGCTGCGCCTGCTTGAGGAAGCCGGCGTGCCCGGCGGCCCGGTGAACACCATCGAGCAGGTGTTTGGGGATNCGCAGGTGCAACACCGGGGGCTGCGCATCGATCTNNCCCACCCGNTGANNNAAAGCGTGCCCCTGGTGGGCAGCCCCCTGCGCCTGTCCGGTTCGCCGGTGCGTTACGCCAGTGCGCCGCCGCTGCTCGGCGAGCACACCGGCGACGTGCTGAGCCAGGTGCTGGGCCTCGACACGGCCGCCATCGAACAGCTGCGGCGCGACGGCGTTATCTGACCGGAACGGACTGATTGGAGCGGGCACTGTCCATTGGTATGCTAGCCAAATGGACAGTGCCCCGATCGCCAACGTCACCNTGGACGACCCGTTTTACTACCTGCNCCACTTCCAGGAAGTGCTGAGCTGGGTGGNGTCGCGCCATGGCGATCTGCTGAACGACGACGAGCTGGCCTTCGTGTCGNCGTTTGGCGCACTGCCCCGGCCGGCCCGGGCGCTGCTGGTGCGNATGGTGANGCGCAAGGGCGANCACTTCCGGGCNGACAANCTGGTNTACCCGGAGATCGGCGACACCCTCAGCGCCGCCGCGCCGTTGATCGATCACGGCTGGCTGGACCCGGCCCCGGCGCTGGACCTGCCGACCCTNTTCCNGTTGTTCACCAAGGCGGAACTGCGCCCTCTGTTGCGTNAGCCNCTGGCCGCCGCCGGGGTGCCGGCCTCGGCNCGCAAGGCCGACTGGCTGGANGCGCTNTCCGNNCNCGAAGANNTNTACCNGGCGCCNNCGGACACGCCGGTGTACCGCCTCACCCTGATGCCCCTGTGCGACCGCTTCCGGNTGATGTTCTTCGGNAATCTNTANCANNACTGGTCCGAGTTCGTGCTCAGCGANCTGGGCACCTTCCAGTACGAGCCGGTGAGTTTCAGCCAGGGCGTGCGNCCGTTTCAGAGCCGGCGGGACGTGGACGCCTACCTGCACCTGAACGCCTGCCGGGACCGGTTCCAGGCGGGCGANGCCCTGGAGGAGGTGGAAGCNGCGCTGCCGCCNGCGCCNGANAGCCCCTGGGCCCGGGAGCGCTGGGACCGGCTGTGNTTCAAGCTGGCGCGGGAGTGGGAGCGGGCCGGNGAACTGGAACGGGCCGGTGCGCTGTATNNNGATTGCCGCCATCCTGGNGCCCGGGGCCGGCAACTGCGGGTGCTGGNGCGNCGNGANCAGTANGACGCCGCNCTGACCCTGGCCCGGGAAGCGGACCAGGCCCCGGAAAGCGAAGCGGAGCGCCAGCAACTGCGGCGCCTGCTGCCCCGGNTGCACCGCAAGCTGGGCCTGCCCCGGCCGACCCCGGCGGCGCCGGCCCGGCCCGAGGTGCTGCACCTGTCCCTGCCGCCGGCGGCCAGCGTGGAGCAGGCGGCGGCCCAGGCCCTGGCCACCCCCGAGGCGCCGGTCCATTACGTGGAGAACAGCCTGATCCCCGGCCTGTTCGGGTTGCTGTTCTGGGACGCGATCTTCGCGCCGGTGCCCGGCGCCTTCTTCCATCCGTTCCAGAGCGGCCCGGCGGATTTGCACCACCCGGAGTTTCGCCGCCGCCGCCGCGACGAATTCGACGCCGGCTTCCAGGCCCTGGCGAACGGCGAGCACCGGGCGCGGATCCTCGACCGCTACCGGGAAAAGTTCGGCCGCCTGTCGCCGTTCGTGCACTGGGGCCGGCTCTCCGAAGCGCTGCTGGAACAGGCGCTGGATTGCCTGCCCGCCGACCATCTGGCGCTGTGTTTTGAACGGTTGCTGGCGGACATCGCCGCCAACCGCGCCGGCCTGCCGGACCTGATCCAGTTCTGGCCGGCGCAGCGTCGCTACCGGATGGTGGAAGTGAAAGGCCCCGGCGACCGGCTCCAGGACAACCAGCGCCGCTGGCTGGACTTTTTCATCGCCCGTGACCTGCCGGTGGCGGTCTGCCAGGTGACGTGGCAATGACCGACGTCATCCAGACGCCCAACACCTACACCGTGGCGGTGCGCGCCCTGTGCGAGTTCACCGCCAAGGCCGGCGACCTGGACCTGCGTTTCACGCCGTCGCCCACCGCCCAGGAAGGCATCGCCGGCCACGCCGTGGTGGCCGGCCGCCGGGGCGAGGGCTATGAAAACGAAGTCGCGTTGAGTGGCGAGTTCAATCACCTGAAAGTGCGCGGCCGCGCCGATGGCTACGACCCCAAGCGCAACCGATTGGAAGAGGTGAAAACCTTTCGCGGCGACCTGGACCTGATGCCCGCCAACCACCGCGCCCTGCACTGGGCCCAGGCGAAAATCTACGGCTGGCTGCTGTGCGCCGAGCGGGGGCTGGACGAACTGGAACTGGCGCTGGTCTATTTCGACATCGTCAAACAGAAGGAAACCCCGCTGCGCGAAACCCACAGCGCGGAAGACCTGCGCGCCTTCTTTGAAACCCAGTGCGGGATATTCATCCACTGGGCCGATCAGGAACTGGCCCACCGCGACGCCCGCGATCACGCGCTGGCTGATCTGGCGTTTCCCCACGAACGCTTCCGGCCCGGGCAACGGGAGCTGGCGGAAGCGGTCTACCAAAGCGCCAGCACCGGCCGCTGCTTGCTCACCGAAGCGCCCACCGGCATCGGCAAGACCGTCGGCACCCTGTTCCCGCTGCTCAAAGCCATGCCCGGGCAGAAGCTGGATAAGATCTTTTTTCTCAGCGCCAAAACCCCGGGCCGCAAGCTGGCGCTGGACGCCCTGGAAACCCTGAACCCGGCGCCGCTGCGCACGCTGGAACTGGTGGCCCGGGACAAAAGCTGCGAGCACCCGGACAAAGCCTGCCACGGCGAATCCTGCCCGCTGGCGCAGGGGTTCTATGACCGCCTTCCCGCCGCCCGCGCCGCCGCCGCCAAGGAAACCCGGCTGACCCAGGCCCGCCTGCGCGAACTGGCTCTCGAACATAGCGTCTGCCCCTATTATTTGAGCCAGGAAATGGCGCGCTGGAGCGACCTGGTGGTGGGCGACTACAACTACTACTTCGACCTCAGCGCGCTGCTGCACGGCCTCACCACCAGCAACCAATGGCGCGTCGCCGTGCTCGCCGACGAAGCGCACAACCTGGTGGAGCGGGGCCGGGGCATGTACTCCGCCGAGCTGGATCAGGCCGCCTTCCGCACCGTCAAAAAACAAGCGCCGGTGGCGCTGAAGAAAGCCTTCGAAAAACTGCACCGGCAATGGAACAGCCTGAACCGGGACAGCGAAGCCGAGGACCCGCACACCGATTACCAGGTACAGCCGGAACCGCCCATCGCGTTTCTGAACACGCTGCAAAGCACCGCCGCCGCCATCACCGATTATCTCGCCGAACAACCCTTCGCCCTGGACAGCGATCTCACCCGTTTCTATTTCGATGCGCTGCACTTTTTACGGGTGGCGGAACTGTTCGATGACGATGCCTTTCTGTTCGACATCACCTGGCAGCAAAGCCGGAAAGGCCGCCGCGCCAGCCGCCTTTGTCTGCGCAACGTGGTGCCTGCCGCGCTACTGCGCCCGCGCTTTGAAAGCACCCGCAGCACGGTGCTGTTCTCCGCCACCCTGCGCCCGCCGCGTTACTACGCTGATCTGCTCGGCCTGCCGGACAACACCGCCTGGAGCGAAGTGGCGTCGCCGTTCCAGGCCGATCAGTTGCAAGTGCGCGTGGCGCGGCGCATCTCCACCCGCTTCCGCGACCGCCCGGCCTCGCTGATCCCCATCGCCGACCTGATCGCCGACCAGTACCGCCAGCGGCCCGGCAACTACCTGGCCTTCTTCAGCAGCTACGACTACCTGGACCAGGCCCTCGCCACCCTGCGCCAGCGCCACCCGGACCTCACCGTCTGGGCCCAGGACCGGCGCATGGACGAAGCCGCCCGCGACGCCTTCCTGGAGCGCTTCCAGGCGCACAGCCAGGGCATCGGCTTCGCCGTCCTCGGCGGCGCCTTCGCCGAAGGCATCGACCTGCCCGGCGCCCGCCTGATCGGCGCCTTCGTCGCCACCCTCGGCCTGCCGCAAATGAACCCGGTCAACGAACAATTCAAACAACGCATGGCGGCCCTGTTCGGCGACGGCTACGACTACACCTACCTCTACCCCGGCCTGCAGAAAGTGGTGCAGGCCGCCGGCCGCGTGATCCGCACCGAAACCGACCGGGGCGTGGTGCATCTGATCGACGACCGCTTCGCGCGCCGCGAAGTGAAAGCGTTGCTGCCGATCTGGTGGAGCGTGCAATAAAGCGCTGCCAGAGCCTTTCTGGGACCGAGTTCACACTTCGCTGCCGATTGGCGGATTTCTCACAGTCGATGTAAGCAATCTCTTATGCATATTGTTGACTGGCTTTGCTAGTTTTGGCGGCTCTAGGTTTGCCGCTCTGGGTCCGTGGGGGATCGACAGCGCAAGGAACAGCAATTTGGGGGTAGGGCATGGAGACGCCTTTTACCGGACCTGGTTTCCGGTTTCGTGTTGTGTTTTTTCTTTTTGCCGTCCTGATGGCGGTAGTCGGGTCATCACCGGCACAGGCTGATCTGGCGCAGGGACGCAACTGGTTGGCCAGTCAGGTCACTGACAATGGGGGTATGACCGGAGACGCCAGCCTGGCCACCGGTTTTCAAGCCACCTCGGAGGCCGTGGCACTGTGGCGCGCGGCGGAGTGGTCCGGCGGCCCGGTGATCGATGGCCTGCCAGCCTATCTGCAATCCGCTGAAGCGGACGCCAGCACGGAAAACCTGGCCCGGCGTCTGTTCATGGGGCTCGCTGTCAACGGTGCGGATGGCGACCTTCGTGACCGATTGTTGCGCCGCAAGGGCGAGCTTTCCGGGTTCGGTGCCTTCCCGGGCTACCAGCCCGATCCGCTTAGCACGGCGTTCGCTCTCGCCGCGCTGCGTCAGTACAACATCACCGGCGAGCCGGCGGCCCAGGCCATCGGTTTCCTGCTTGATAGCCAGAACGAAGACGGTGGCTGGGGCCTGGATGGGGAAAGCTCACAACTGCAAACCAGTGCCCTGGTGATGCAGTCATTGTGGGAGTTCCGGCGCGATTTCAATCTCTCCGGCGCGCTCGCTGAGGCACGTGGCTTTTTAACCCGTCGCCTTGCGGACGGCGCCGTGATCGGCACCGAGAGCCTGGCTCTCGCACTGATTCCGCTCTTGAACGAAGCGGTGGACCGGTCGCCCTACGATGACTGGGTGGCGGAACTGGTGGGCCGGCAGGGCCCCGCCGGCGACTTTGAGAGCGACACCTACATCACGGCTCTGGCGCTTCGGGCGCTGGCCTTGTCGGCGCAACCGCCGGCGGATCTCACGGTGCTGAATGGCACGATTGTCGACGCGGACAGCGGCCAGCCCCTGCCCGATGCGCTGATCGCCTTGCAAGGCCCACAGGACATCGAGGCGCGCAGCGACCAGGCGGGCGCCTTTCGTGTTACCGATCTCCAGCGCGGCCATTACCGCGTAGACATATCCCGTTCCGGCTATCGCACGCTGATTCTGAACACGGTATTGGATACCGGTGACAAGCGTGATCTCGGCGAGATCCGACTGGATGTGCGTGCCACCGACCCGGACACCGGCGAGCCGGTGACCACCGGGCTGATACGCGGGCAGGTCACCGACCGCCGCAGTGGCGCGCCGCTGTCCGGGGCCACCGTGGCGCTATCCGGTGGCACGTCGGTGATTACCGGCGCGGATGGACGCTATTTGCTGGACGAGGTCGCCGCAGGAAGCGTTGCGGTATCCGCATCGGCGCCGGGTTACGGGCAGGCCCAGGGCCAGGCCGAGGTAGTGGCCGGCCAGACACTGATTTTTTCCCCGGCTCTGGATCCGCAGCCGGACGGTGATGTGACCCTGTCCGGTACGGTGACCGCGCAAGAGGGCGGTGAGCCTGTCGTAGGGGCGATGGTAACGGCTCAGGTCGGTAACGAGAGCAAAAGCGCCACCACCGGCGCCGACGGCTTCTATCAACTGGATGACCTCGACGACGGCGAACTGACGGTGACGGTCAGCGCCGGTGGCTTTGAGCCGGCATCCGGTGTGGCGCAGGCTTCACCGGGCGCCGACATCACTTTTTCTCCGCGCCTCGTCGAGGAGGGCTCCCCGGGCGGCGAACAGCCCGGCGGCTTTACCGGCACGGTGGTGGACGCCATCACCGGGCGCGGTATCGAGGGCGCCCGGGTGCTGGTGGAAGGCGAGGGCTATCTGGAAGAAAGCCTGACCGACCCGGATGGCAGCTTCCAGATTGCAGGCCTCGTGGCGGGTGACGTGACCTTGGAAGTCAGCATGGACGGTTACCTGCCACTGACCGGATCCGGTGCGGTGGAGGCCGGCTTCATCAATGATCTGGCTGAAGTGGCCATCACGCCTCGGGACGAAGCGGTGAATAGCGTGACCGGTCGTGTGGTGGACGTGCGCACCGGTGATCCGCTTCAAGGCGTGCTGGTGCAGGTCGGGCCGCCGGGGAGCGCCACCGTGAACGGCGAAGGGCTCACCGGCGAGGACGGTGCGTTCGAGGTGCCGGGCTTGTTGCTTGCGGATTATGAAATCCGCTTCTCCCTGGATGACTATCAGGACAAAGCGTTTCCACTGGTGATGACCACCGGCGGCACGCTTGATCTGGGTGAAATCCGCATGCGTCACCCCGGGGTCGACGCGCTGCTTCCCGATCTCGCTATCCAGGGCCTGGACACCGCCGCGCTGAGCTCGGATCAAGCAACTTTCGCCGCCGCCGGCTCCCTGGGCGTCATCCTGATTAACCGGGGCAACAGCGATCTTACCCAACCGTTCGAGGTGATCGCGTTCAGTGATCTGGATGGCGACGGCGTCTGGGGTGTCGATAACGAGCCCGTACTGGGCAGTCTTTCCATCACTGAAGCGGTGGAAGTGGATACTACCCTGGACCTGGAACTGGCCATCGAGGGGGGGCTGCCGTTCAGGGACGCGCCGATTTCGGTGATGCTGGATTCAGAGCAATCGGTCAGCGAGCTTTCCGAAAGCAATAACCTGGAAAGCACCGCCGGCGAGTGCGTGAACAATCAGAAGCCCTATCTGGACCTGGGGCTGTGCATGGATTCCTCCGGCAGCGTTAGCCGTTCGGAGTTCCAGCTGCAACTCGAGGGCACCGCGCGGGCCATCGAAGACGCGGATATTGTGCCCCGGGATGGCAGTGTGCGGGTGTCGGTGACGCAGTTCGCCAGCGGCGCCTACGTGGAATTGGATCCGATTATTGTTGAAGAAGACAACGTCGCCGAAGTGGGCGATGCGATCCGCGCGATCAACAAGCGCGGCGGCGGGACCAGCATCCACAGTTGTATCGATCGTGCTTCGGACCTGATTACCAACGCGAGCCCGGCGGCCCCATTGCGTGTGATTGATGTCTCCACGGACGGACAATCCAACCAGTCCCGTGCGGTGGCTGCCTCCGAGCGTGCACGTCAGGCTGGTATTAGTGTGCTAAACGCGATCGGCGTGGGGGCCGGTGCGAACGAAAATCTGCTGAACACTATTGTCTTCCCCCAGCCCGCGGGCGGCGAGCGTGGTTTCGTCCTCACGGTGGATGGCTATGAAGAGTACATGGAAGGCATCGCCGGCAAGATTTCCAGAGAGACGCGCATCGCCGACCTTACGGTGGGTGCGCTGACCCTCCTCGACAACGGTAACGGGCAAACCGTCAGCCTCAGTGCCGTGTTGGGCAACGCCGGCTCGGCGGATATCTCCGAAACGGTCACGTTGACGTTCTACAACGGCGATCCATCGGCAGGGCAGGTGATCGGTGACGTTGAGTATACCGGCGGCCTGGAATCCGGTACCCGTCAGACGGTGGTGTTGGAGGATATCGACGCGACCCTGTTGTCCGATGACGAGGTACAGGTCCGCGCGCACATCAGCGGAGAGGTCTCCGAGTGCAACACCGGCAACAATACCGCCTCCGAGACCGTGTCCGCGCGCCTCGGCGAGGTCTCGCTTATGTTGTCGAGCCACACCCTGGCGCCGGGCGAGCAGCTGGAGCTGGACGCTTTGGTCACCAACAGCGGAGCGCTGCCGGCGGGCTACCAGGTGGCCTTGCATATCGAGGACAGCGACGGCGTCCGCGTGATCGGCTTCCCGGAACAAGGGGTCTCCGAGCTCGCCGCCGGCGAGGCGCAACGGGTGGTCGATCAATGGAACACCGGCGTTACCGTGGCCGGCCCTTACCGCGCGGTGGCTGTTCTTTACGCGACCGATGGCCGCATGCTTGATACCGACAGCGCGGACCTGGTGATCCGGCAGGGCGGTGACTCGCCCGTGCCGGTGGCTGATGTGCGCGTGGGTGTCGAGCGGGCGTCCTACCGGCTGGACGAGACCGCCGCTCTGGAGAGTCTGCTCGAAAATACCAGCGCCAGCACCCTGATCCAGAATGCCCGCTATCGGCTTGTGGTCAGCGGCCCTGATGGTGCCGTGCTTCTCAACGAGGAGCGACCGGTAAGTAGCCTGGCCGTGGCGCAGGTGCTGCCGTTCAGCGACGCGGTGTCGCTGGATAACACGCAACCCGGCACCCACAGCGTAGCGGGGACTCTGCTTAACGCCGATGGGGAAACGCTGGCGCGGGATCAGGCGACGTTTGATGTGGTCAGGGACCCGTTGGCTGCCGTGTCCGGCGAAGTCACCCTGGCGCAAGAGTGGGTGTATCAGGGCGACAGCCAGACCTGTCGCTACCGTGTCTCGTTACCCGAAGGCGCCGATCCCCGCACCGTGACGGTGACGCGCACCCGACTTGATGTGGACAACCGTGAAACCCTGGCTACTGAAAGCGCCTCGGTCACCCTGAGTGGCGATGAACCTTTGACCTTCACGGATTCGTTCAATACCGCCGGACGAACCCTGACACGACATGCCTGTGCATTGAGCGTAAGCCTGGACGGCGAGGTCCGGGAACTGGACCAGGCGTTGTTCCAGATTAAGGAGAAGCCGCTGTCGATCGAGACCGGTTTATACGCCTCCGATGCACCACGACTGCTGGTGCTGGCGGATCCGGTTCGTTCCACTTGTGAAGCCGTCACCGGTATCACTCTGAAGGCGGATTTCGAACAGCCGATCCGGCCACTGGATACGGTTAACGCCAAGGCGCTGGAAAGTCCGTTCCTGATTCGGGACCTGGAAACCGCCACCCCGCGCTTCTTCGACGGCGAGATGGATAACGACGGCGAGCGTCTCCTCGACCTGACGATCAGCGATCTGAACACCGACGGCGTTGAAATCCGAATCGACGGTGAGGATCTGGCGCAACGCTTCGAGAGCAAGCACAGCGTTGAGGTGATGGTGGATTACCCGCGCTTGCTCTGGTTCCGGAACACGCTGACCACCGGAAAGCGGAAGTTTCACTGCGGCAAACCGCCGGAGCCCGGCGACAGCCTGGGCGATTTCCAGGTGGTGGATGTCTCGCTGGAGGAACGCGCCAGGAACGATCAGCGCGACAATAAGCTGGAGCAACCCGCGATCGCCGAGCAGCGCGCCCGTCTGGACACCTTCCTGGCAAGCCGCGCGCACACCCTGGTGGATTCATCAAAAGCGTTCCGGCGGCAGCTCCATGCCGGTCAGCACCACCAGTATCTGCTGCTCGCCGATCGTGTGCCGCTGAATCACTGGGACGCCAAGTACCTTCGCGAAGCGGCAAACCGCGGCGAGGGCGTCATCCAGGCTTCCGGCGACCGGCCGCACCCGCTGCTTCTGATCACGGCCCTGGGCCTGAAGCCCGGTCACGGGCCGGGCCATAAGCCGCACCGGCCCCACACCGTGACCTTGGTGGACAGCGCTCTGGCCCAGGCCGATGAGCTGCCACTGCTGTTGCAGCGCCAGGTGCCGGCGACCCGTCTGCACGGGGCGGATCTGGCCGGTTACTTCAAGTCGTCATCGCATCACAAAGGACGTCATGTCGGTCATCACCACGGTTGGCCGCATCCGGAACCCAACACACCAGCGGTCACGCTCAATGAATACGGCGAAGGGCGCACGGTGTTCCTGGCCTTTGACTGGCTCGCGGAAATGACTGCCTCCAACCCCACCGGCGATGAACCCGGCGCCATGACCGCATTGATGGAGCAGGCCCTCGCCCACACCGCGCCGTCAATCCAAGAACCTGTGGCCGGTGAGCCGTTGCCGGTGCGTCTGACGGTTGAGAACACCGGCGCGGCCCTGGCTATGACCGTCAGCCTGGCCTGGGACAACGGCGCTGAGTTGTTGGACGCCGTGCCCGCCATGGGTAGCGATAACCAATGGCACTTCGACCTGGCCGCCGGGGAAAGCCGTGTCCTGCGAGCCTGGATCGGCTCCGGCAAGGATGATGAACATGTCCAGGTTGAAGCCGTCTTTGAAGGCCAAGATGCATCCGGCAACTCGGTGACGGCTTCAGAGCAGCTCACCCTGTCGTTGGACGACAGTGAGGCCAGCCTTGTGCAGGTCTATCGAGACGTTGGTACCGCGTACTGGCAGAGGCCCTGGGACATCGCTTTGAAGAAGGCGCTGATGGAACTGGGCGCCGCCAAGCATGCGTTGCACCACGGAAAGCGGGATAAGGCGCTGCGCTTCGCACTGAAAGCCACCTCGTCCCTGGCGGCGTCGCACCATTCGGAGGCCAGTGTGCTGCGGCTTGAGCTAGACCGGGCGATTCGGGGGATTCGCCCATGAAAACCACATACGGAAAAGGACCTTCTCTGGGGGAGACCATCATGGAACAGATTCGTCGCGCCGGTGCGCTGTGCCGCACCGTGGCCCTGGCAACCACCCTTTTGCTGCTTAACGCCGTCATCTGGCCGTCCTGGGCGCTCGCCATCGAAACCGAGCGCCACAAGGAGCAGCAGGAACAGGCCCGCTGGGAAGCCCGGCATCAAACCTTCGATCAGGTCTTGCGCGGCATTCGTGACCAGGCGCGTGAGCAACAACAGACTATCAACGAGCGACTCGGCGAGAACTCCGGAATCATGGCACGCGCTGCCCGGGCGCTGGGGCTTGGCGATGAAGCGCTGGCTGCGGAGCGCCTTGTCTGGCTGCAGGGAAAAGCGAAGGCGATGCACCAGCAAGCGTTGGCCGGTTTTGAAGAAACCGGGGCCCGGCTGGAGAAAACCAACGCCAGTGCTCGAATTCGCGACCGGCATGAGCGCGCGGTGGCGGACTATCGCCAGCGTTATCAACGTTTGCAGGAGCAACTGCGGTCGGTAACCGGCTCAACGTCACTGGCCGCTCAGAGCGATGCCACCGCGGAGCTGGTCGGTTTCCTGGAGCAGTTCCGCATGGAGAAGCCCCGTGACCCCTTCGACCCGAACAAGCTTCCCTGGCGGACCCCAGACCCGGACCAGACCCGCGCCCCCGCGAACAGCGCTTCTGAGTTAAGCCGCAGAACCGGCCTGCCCCTTTTCGATATGGGGACCCAGGTCGCCAGTTCATCGGCGTCCATGGACGGCATCCTGTTGGAAAGCGCGGTGGCCCCCGACGAGGAGCATCTGGCGAGTACCCTGGACGCGGATATCACGCCGGCCGTCGAAGCACTGGCGGAGGAGCTGAATCACGAGCCCGTGGCGATCTACCAGTGGGTGCGCAATAACATCGAGTTCATTCCCAGCTACGGCTCCATCCAGGGCTCTGAATACACGCTGGAACACCGTCGCGGTAACGCCTTCGACACCGCCAGTTTGCTGATCGCGCTGCTGCGCGCCTCGGACATACCGGCGCGCTACGCCATGGGTACCGTGGAAATACCCGCGGACCAGGTAATGAACTGGGTGGGTGGTGTCCACGCGCCGAGCGCGGCCGGCAATCTGCTCGGCCAGGGCGGTGTCCCGAATGTCGCAATGACCCGTGGCGGCCGCGTCGACAGCTTCCGGTTGGAACATGTTTGGGTGGAAGCCTGGGTGGACTTCCACCCGAGCCGTGGCGCGGACCATCGCCAGGGCGATAGCTGGATCCCAATGGATGCCAGCTTCAAGCAGTACGACTACGGTGACGGCATGGCGTTGGACCAGGAGGTGCCTTTCGATGCGCAAGCGCTGGCCGACACCATCGAACAGCAAAGCACCATCAACGAAGAAGAAGGCTGGGTGCAAGGCGTGCCCGGCGGCGCCATTGAAGACAGCCTCGAAGACTATCGAGCGGAGCTGGAAGCCTACATCGACAGCCAGGCCCCGGACGCCACCGTGGGCGAAGTGTTAGGAAGCAAGGGCATCAAGGAAGTGATCCACGAGCAACTGGCGCCCTCACTGCCGTACCAGCGGATCACTCGCCAGCTGACTACGCCGGAGCTGTCGGATTCACTACGCTGGAAGTTCAAGTACCAACTGCACACCGACGCCAACGGCTACAAAGGCACCGAGCTGTTCACCATCGAAGAGCCTACCGTGGCGCTCGCCGGCAGAAAGCTCTCAGTGTCTTTCTCTCCCGCCACGCAGGAAGACGAAGACACCCTGGCAGGGTATCTGCCGCAACCGGATGAAGATGGTGAACTGGATCCGGGCCAGCTCCCCGACACGCTGCCCGGCTACCTGATCAACCTGAAAGCTGAGCTCGCCGTCGACGAAGACATCGTCGCCAACCCGGACGTGGAAGTGACTATGGGGGCCGGCTTAATTTCGGAGATGGGCTACTGGCAGCCGGGCCGGGGCTGGGACACTTCGGAAAACAACCCGATCGCCGGTGAATACCGTGCGCTGGCCCTGGACCTGCAAGGCATCAGCGCCCAGGCCGCCGAAGATCTCGAAACCAGCCTGGAAGACACCCGGGCCAAGTTGGATGCCGAGGACTACGCCGGCCTCACCAAGCAACAGCTGGTGGGTGACATGCTTTACAGCACCATCCTCGGCTACTTCGCACTCAACGACATGCAGGACCAGATCGGCGAACGCCAAGCCAACAGCGTCGGCTACAGAGCGCCCAGCTACGGCCTGTTCAAAACCAGCCTGCAACCGCAATACTGGTTCGGCATGCCCCGCGACGTAAAAGCCAGCGGCCTGACCATGGACGTGGACCATATGAGCAGCATCCGCGTCGACAAAGACAACAACCGGGAACGCTGGGTCGCCCTGAACCGCGCCAACGGCGCCCGTATGTCCGCCATGGAACATCTCGTCCCGGAAGAAATGTACAGCACCGAAGACAACCCCGCCCACGGCATCAGCGCCGTAAAGGCCCTGCAGCTGGCGGCCGCGGAAGGCCAGAAAATCTGGACCATCACCCAGAGCAACCTCAGCCAGGCCATGGCCGCCCTCGACCTGAGCAGCTCCGTGGAGGCCGACATCCGCAACGCCGTCCGCACCGGCAAGGAAGTCACCGCCCACGAGGACACCATCAACTTCCACGGCCGCCCCTCCGCCGGCTACATGGTCATCGACCCCGAAACCGGCGCCGGCGGCTACCTCATCGCCGGCGGCGAGAATGGCGGGTTTCTTGATTTTCTCTCTGAGTTTTCAACATGGTACGCCTTCGTTTTCTCAATTAAAGCCGAACTGGTTGCCTCTCCATCTGATGCGAATAAAGTAGCAATCCGAGCTATTGCGTCTACGGTGACTAACTTCCTGTCTTTGATAGGATTATCGATCGATATATTTGATATCGTTACGGCATGTGGCCAGAAAGGAACTGTTCTTACACTGTTCACTCTTCTTGGGTACTTGGGGCCACTGCTGTCTTTGATGTTCTTGGCCGCTCTACTGCCGGTATTTTGGGGCGTGGTTGCGGGAGTTGCGATAGCGCTATCGAGCCGTTGGTATAAGGAATTAACGATAGGGAGGTGCTCGTGAGCTTGTGTGGCCCTTCAGAGTATATGGTGTTCGCGGCGTCATTCGGGGCATTGGGATTTATGTCGGCGAATTTTGTGTACCTTGTTTTTCTTGTGCTTGATTTGGCTAAAGGCTGGGAGAGGGTTCGATGTAGATGGGAAGGAAATGAGTATTATTATTGCCGTAAAGGGGTGACTTACCGATCGGGAGCATTGAGCGTAAATTCCGAAATTCCATTTGATAGTGTTGATCCCTTCGTTCGTGATGATTACTGTTTTGTGAAAAGTAAAAACGCAGAAAGGTCGAGGCATGTTAACGAGTTTGTTAAACTGGGAAACCCATCTGCGATGGCGCTGGGACCTTTTTTAATATTGTTATTTTTATATATTTTTTTGCCTGACTGTTTCCGGCAGCGGTACGGCGAGATGTCGGTATGGACTTGTCTGGGCGTTGCGTTTGGTATAAGTGTAATTGCTTCCGTCAGGTGGTCATGCCGCGCCAGGGCCGTTGGTTAGTTCGGGCGTATCGATAATCTGATATTATTTTCGATGGTTTTGGCCGGGCGTGGCCATACTAACTCTTACCCGTCATCATTGCCGTCATTTTGGCCACAACTCATGATTGGCGTTGTTTTTGTATGCTTTTCTGTTTTAGGTTTCATGTTTGATTCTTTCTATGAGACACAGGTACTCTGTTATGACGTCCGCGCGGACTTTCAAGGAAGTCCGACATCCAAGAGTTAGAAAAATTATTATATGAGTACGTTGTGAAAACGAAAGAGTACATCTTTGCTTTTGGTCGGCTCTGTTAAGTCTGTGCGGTGCTGGCTTTTTCTTTCAAGGTTTGCTAGCCAATGGCTTGGACTATATGAACGTGTGCGAGGCCGTTGCTTTTGTTATGAGTCTATTCGCTATTATTACTATGCTTTTTGGTAATTTAATACTAGCTCTCGTTAATGCTTTGGCTGCTTTTGCTATGGCTGTGGCATTGGATGCTGGTTTCTCATGGCCAGTTTCGCAAACTGGAAACTGTCGATGATGTATTTTTTGATTATTTTTATAGGTTTTCTTCTCGTCTTGGCTTTTCTAATTCCTTTGTGCAGATTTTTAGTTATGGGGCCTTACCTGGAAGCGGAAATTGAAGATCTGGACGCAAGTATCGTTTATAAAAAAGAGTATGCGATGGCGCCCATGGATCATATCTTTGTTGTGGTTAAATACTCATACCGTGTCAGCGGTGCTACGCTGGAGTCCAATAGAATATCAATAATGGGGAAGGGAAGGTTTCTTTCTGAGGATAAGGCGAAGCGTTTTAAGGAAACTTTGTGCGAAAAGAGAATCTGCTATTACTCGGAAAAGAAGTCTAGTTTCTCACTTTTGTATAAAAGGTTATGGATTGCTGAAAAAGATACACGAGCAGTTGTCTTTATTGCAGGCGTCGCTTTGATTGCTATCGGTTTTTTTGGCCTCAATTTAGGTTGAGCGTTGTTCCAGTAGTCTAAGGAGATATGAAATATACTATTCCCAAGCTTTTTTTTCCTTGGTGAGCTCCCTCGTATGGCTAATACGCCCCGGGCCGGGCAGCTTTACTTCCGGTATTCTGGTGTGATTGCGGGAGTTGCGATAGTGCTATCCAGTCGTTGGTATAAGAAATTGACGATATATTGCCAGCTATCTGAATTCTATATAGGTAACTGGCATAAAAGAGGCTAGCATTGTCACCTTTTGGATCGTTGTTTGTTAGCAGTTTTGGTCTTGTTGGTGATGGTGGAAATGAGGCCCATGGCCGACAAAAAGTAAATTGCACGCGGTGTTTCGCTCTGTGGTTATATTGATTTTAGCTTATGCGTGACCTCGACGGCGCCAAGGGCGTAAGTGTGTCAGCCCTGGAGCACCTGGTGCTGTCTTATTATGGCGAGGGGTGAGTGTCATGAATCCTTATCCTTTTTCATTGTCATCATTTTGGTCACAGTTCCTGGTTGGCATAATTTTCGTATATTCTTTCCTGGTCTTGGTCTCGTATTTGGTCTTGTCTATAAGAAGCAGGTACTTTGTTGCAATACCCGCGCGGCTTGCCGACGATGGTAATCATTCGAGGGGTAGAAAGTTCGTATATAAGTACGTTGTAGGAGGGAAAGAATACTCTTGTCGCTGCGGTTCGAGCCTCCTAAGCCTGAGTGGTGCCGGCGTCTTATTTGGCAAAAAAGATGGCCATAGATCGAGGTGCGGGAGCAGAGCTGTGATTTACTGCGACCCGGCGATTCCTTCGGTTTCGTGCCATAATAAAGAGGTTAAATCGTATGTTGTTTTTTTCTTGTCAGCACTGAACATTTCCTTTTTTGCGTTTCTGGTATTTTTATAGGGTATGTAAATAGAGGCTCTATTCAGAAAATGCAAATTGGAGGAACGTGGTGGCCCTATGTTTTCGTGCGCGTTGTTGCTCTTGTCTTTTCGGTATCGGCAGGGTGGGTTTCGTGAAAAGTCTTATTATGGCAGGACTTGGGAGAGGGAGGCCAGGCTGGTTAGCATATCTGGCCCAGCTGCTCCGCAAGCCGAGTTATGTATATGACGACTCAGGCATACTTAATATTATTTCTGATCAGCGCAATGGTGGTTTCTTTTTATTTGATCCTGCTTTGGCGTGGAAGACGGAGGAGGGAATCCGTTCTTCTAGATATCGGCTTTAATAAACTGCTAGGGCCGCAGGCGCGGAGTATTGCTCGATCGTTAAAGATCGAAGGGGCGGGCGCGAAGTCTATTCGCTACGGTTCGAAAGTCTGTCTTCTCCCGGGCCAGGGCGGCGACCTTATTGTCTGTGACCTGGTGGTGTCTGTTGGCTTCGCCAGATACTCAGGCTTCTCAATGGTCACTCTGCTCGGTTTCATTGGCAATTTTGAAGAGAGCTCCAATTTCGTTATCAGGAAGGCAAATATCCTGGAGACTCGCTTTGAGCTACGGAACGCTCTGCCTTTGAAGAACGACTGGTACATGTGGCACACGGGCGGGCGCCATGGTTACCTCGATAAGGTGACGGATCAGCTTGATGCCTTTGGAGAGTCTGCGATTTTGAGAAAGAGTGGTAGGTTTCTGAGTTTGTATTTTCGGAACAAGTATCTCAGTGAAGGAGAGATTCGGGCATTGCTCCCCGGGTGGCGGCTTCTCTGTCAAAGGTTTTCTAATATTAATGAATAGGCTGTGCCTTTGTTGGTGACATGAATATCTTTATAGGATGTGTAGTCTATTCCTATCGGAAACTTAGATCTGCGGCGATAATTCATGCATGAGTACTTTTCTATGGAAGACGTAACGCGTGGCATGAAGACACCTTTCCGTTGTCTTTGGGGGTTCCATTTCATCGCGCTTCTGACATCGCCTTTGCCTCTTTATTTGGGAGGACTGCTATCTGTGTTCCTTTGGATGCTGCCCGCCATTTTCGTTAATTGGTTTTGGAGGAAGGGTGTCATTAAACTTTACTCTTTGTTGGTTTTTTTATTCTGGTTGATGGTTGTTGTTTTTTCCAGTTTCATATCGAATACTTTTATATATTTTAATCCATTGCGCTAAGTGTTGGTCGCCATAATGTTATTTATGAGGCCTATGAATCCGGAGGTTAGTTGTCTCCGGCAAGATGCGAGAACCTTTTGGGCCTTTTGGGGAATCTCGATTTGTGGGTATGCGGCATCGTTCCTTATATATTTGCTAGGATGAGATTGGAGCCGTTGTCTGGTTGCGTACTTTTGGGTGGGTTGCCCCGTTTGGGTGATACGTCTCCAGGCCGGGCCGCGCTAGGGTCGGCCAAGCCGAGAATACTAAAAGGAGAAATACCATGAGGAAGTTGAAGGCTTGTGTCCTGTCCCTGTTGATCGCCGCGCCGGCGTTGGTGTCGGCGGAGACGCCGAACGTTAATCCGGGGCAGTGGGAGTATCAGACCACCATGACCATGAGCGCCGGTGGCCAGGTGATGCCGGCCCGCACCGCCAAGAACAAGGATTGCGTGCGCCAGGAAGACGTCACCGATCCGGATCTGTTCGGCGGTGACGAGCTGAACAATTGCGAGGTGTCCGAAATGGAGCAGAGCCGGTCACGCCTGCGTTACAGCCTGACCTGTCCGGGCCCGGACGGTTCGCCCTACACGATGAGCGCGGATCTCAAACTCCAGGGCGACACCATGGAGGGGACCATGCAAGGTGACATGGAATCCCCCATGGGGCCGATGAAGATGCGCATGTCGCTCAGCGGCAAACGCATTGGTGAGTGTTAGGCGGTTTTCGCGTACTGGTCCCGCAAGGCTTTGCGGTTGATCTTGCCGACCGCGGTCTTGGGGATCGCGTCGGTGAAGATCACCTTGCGGGGTTTCTTGTAGGAGGCGACCTGTTCGGCGACGAAGTCGATCAGGGGCTGCTCACCAATGTTCTGGTCCGGTTTCAGGGCCACGACGGCGGTGACCGCTTCCACCCATTGCGGATCCTTCAGGCCGATGACGGCGCATTCCGCCACGGCGGGGTGCGCGGTGAGTACGTCCTCCACCTCTTTCGGGTACACGTTGTAGCCGCCGGTGATGATCATGTCAGAGGTGCGGTCTTTCATGTGCAGGAAGCCGCGCTCGTCGAACTGGGCGATGTCGCGGGTGCGCAGCCAGCCGCCGTCCATGAACATCTCTTGGTTGAGCTCCGGGGCATTGTGGTAGCCGGCCATCATCGATGGTGCGCGCACGGCGATTTCACCGGGTTCGCCCTGGGGCACGTCATTACCCTGTTCGTCGACCAGACGGATCTCCACGTCGATGCTGGGTTTGCCGCAGGCGCCGAGCAGCTCCTCTTCATGGTCCTCGGGGCGCAGCACGGCGATGGTGAGCGGGCATTCGGTCTGGCCGTAGTACTGCCAGAATTTCTCCCGGCCCCAGGTGGCCATGGCTTTCTGGATCACCGGGCGGGGCATCGGCGAAGCGCCGTAGATCACCTGGCGCAGCCGGCTCACGTCGATCTCAGCGAAGCGGGGGTGGCCGAGCAGCATCTGCAGCATGGTGGGCACCATGTTGACGGCGGTGATGCGCTCTTTCTCGATCAACTCCAGAAAGGCGTCCGGGTCGAAGCCGGGCATGATCACGGTGCGCGCGCCGCGCAGCCAGAAGGGCAGCACGAACACGCCGCTGGCGTGGATCAGCGAGGCGGCGTGCAGCATGGCATCGTCCTGCTCCACGGCGACCAGGTTGAGCAGCACGTTCTTGCAGACGCCGGCGTAGGACGCCTGGGTGTGTTGGGCGGCTTTAAGCGTGCCGGTGGTGCCGGAGGTGAACAGAGTGAGGATCACGTCGTCCGGTGCCACGGTGACGTCCGGGTTGTCGGTGCTCTGGTTGGCGCAATCGGCGAGCAGGTCGTCACCGCCGCCGTCGGTGGCGCCGATGCCGTGGCATTGCAGGGTGGGGAGGGCGTCGCGCAGTTCGCTGGCCCGTTCGCTCAGGTCGGCGCCGTAGAGCAGCAGTTCGCAGCCGGTCTCTTCCAGCATTTTCCGGTGTTCGTTCAGGGACAGCCGCGCGTTGAGCGGCACCCGGTTGATGCCGGCTTTCACGCAGGCGAAATCCACCGGCACGCTGTAAAGGCTGTTGTTGAGCAGCAGCGCCACGCGGTCGCCCCGTTTTACGCCGCGCTGCATCAGGCTGTGCGCGAGCTGATTGCTAAGCGTGTGGGTCTCACTAAAGGTGAGGCTCCGGTCGCCGAACACGATGGCGGTCCGCTCGGGATAGTAGCCGGCGCCGCGATTAATCAGGTCGAGATAGGTGGTGGTCATTCAAGCTCTCCTCTTGTCTGTTCATTGTCGTTATTCAAATTCGCCGTGGCGGCCGGCGCCTTTGGTGAAACGTTCGGCGCCGGCGATGGCCTCTTCAAAGACGATCGGGTAGCCTCCCGCGCCTTCCCGGGCGAGGGCATCGGCCAGCGGCTGATCCCATTGCCGGTAGGCGGAAAGGCGGTCGGCGCGCAGGCAGCGTTGCGGGAAACCGGCGATGCTGTGCGCCAGGGCCCGGGCGGTGTCCAGGCCTTCGCCGTCGGCGACCACGCGGTTGGCGAGGCCCATGCGCAGGGCCTCGTCGGCGTGCACCGGGCGGCCGGTGAGGATCATGTCCATGGCGTGGCCCTGGCCGACGATCCGTGGCAGGCGTACGGTGCCCCCGTCGATCAGCGGCACGCCCCAGCGCCGGCAGAACACGCCGAACACGGCGGACTGCTCCGCCACGCGCAGGTCGCAGAACAGGCTCAGCTCCAGGCCGCCGGCCACCGCATAGCCGGCCACCGCGGCGATCACCGGCTTGCTGAGCAGCATGCGTGATGGCCCCATGGGGCCGGGGCCGGTGCCTTCCGGTTCCACTTCGTTGCGGCGTTGCGGGTCGCCCAGGGCGGCCAGATCGGCGCCGGCGCAGAAGTTGCCGCCGGCGCCGGTGAGTACGGCCACGCTGACGCTGTCGTCCTCTTCGAAGGCTTGAAAGGCGTCGCGCAGGGCGTCGGCGGTGGGTCGGTCCACGGCGTTGCGCTTATCCGGCCGGTTAATAATGATGGTGCGGACGGGGCCGTCGGTTTCGACAAGGATCGGGGGCGTGGACACGGGGCTCTCCTGGGTTTGGCCATCGGGCGTTATTTATTTCCCTTTTTGGAACAAAAGGGATGGTTTGGATATATTTCATCATATGACTGCAAAAGACAGCAAGAGTTATAATTCGGCCGTGACCAACGGCCCGTCCGATGGTCAACATGAGCTCGGCGCGGCGGATCTGGTCCTGGATATTCTCTCCACACACGATGCCCGTCAGGTGTCGGTGGCGGCGCTCTGTCGCGCCGGCGAGGTGTGTGGGCTCCGTGACCAGAACGTGCGAGTGGCGCTGAATCGGCTGGTGCGGCAGGGCAAGATCGCCAATCCGGCGCGCGGTCTGTACGCGCTGAACCCCGGCGGCAGTGGTCTGTTCGGCGAGGTCGAGAGCTGGCTGAGCAAGGAACGGCGCGCGGTGGCCTGGCAAGGCGGTTGGGTCGGCGTGGTCGATGGCGCGGTGCCGCGACGGGAGAAGACGCTCTGGCGGCGCCATGAGCGGGCCCTGATGCTGCGCGGTTTCCGTGCCCTGGAGACCAGCGGTCTGCAGTTAAGACCGGATAACCTGCACGGCGGCGTGACCGCGCTTCGCGACGATCTGCGTGGGTTGGGCCTGGCGGATCAGGCCTCGGTGATCGCCATCAGCGGGCTGTCCGACGATGACGAGCAACGCGCCTGGAAGCTGTGGGACCTGCAAGGTCTGGAGCGCTTGTACCAGGACACGCTGGCGCGGCTGGAGCGTAGCCAGGCGGGTCTGCACACTCAGGCGCCGGAAGTGGCCGCCCGGGAGAGTCTGCTGCTGGGGCGTGCCGCCATCCGTTCGATCATTCATGATCCGCTGCTGCCGGATGCCCTGATGGGCGGTGACCTGCGTCACCGCCTGATCGAACGCATGCGCGCCTACCAGCGTCAGGCCAAGGCGCTGTGGATGGAGGTCCTGGAAGGGTAAAAAAAGCTCAAATACCCCGCCTCGTCCGGCTCGCCCATAGGCGAAGGCGGCGACGATGCTGGATGATGTGAAGTCCGCGTCAAGATTGCACAGGGAGTGCGCATGGATGCAGCAACACGTCGCCGGCGGATGGTGGAGGAGCAACTGGTTCGTCGAGGAATCCACAGCGAGCCGGTGCTCGGGGCCATGGGGCGGGTCCCCCGTGAACTGTTCGTGCCGGAGCAGCAGGAAGCCGCCGCCTACCAGGATTCACCCCTGCCGATCGCCGAAGGTCAAACCATCTCCCAACCCTATATCGTCGCTTTCATGCTGCAGGCCGCCGAGTTGGCCCCTGGCGAACGGGCGCTGGAGATCGGCACCGGCTCCGGGTATGCGGCGGCGGTGATGGCGGAGGTGGCCGGTCAGGTGTTCACGATGGAGCGGCAGGCCCGGTTGGCGCTCTCCGCTCGGCAGGCGCTTGAGAAAGCCGGATCGAGGAACGTGGAAATCCGCGTCGGTGACGGCACGCTGGGCTGGCCGGAGCGGGCGCCGTTCAATGTGATCGTCGCCACCGCCGGCGGGCGCGAGATACCGCGAAGCTGGAAAGAGCAACTCGCCGTGGGCGGGCGTCTGGTAATGCCGGTCGGGGAGACGCCGCGCCGCCAGATACTGATTAAAGTCACCCGGCTGAGTGATACTGAGTACCGGGAAGAAAGTCTCTCCGAGGTGCGGTTTGTCCCGCTGATCGGCGAGCAGGGCTGGAGCGAACCGGAGGCCCGCCGGGAATGGTCGCGGCCCACGGCTGACCCGGATGACGAACTGACCACGCTTTTGCGTGATGCCGTTGATCCGCTGCCGGCCGTGGACAGCCCGGATTTCGGCGCCTTTTTCGACCGCTTCGCGAATCATCGGGTGGTGTTGCTCGGTGAGGCGAGCCACGGCAGCAAGGAGTTCTATCAGGCGCGCGCGGCGATTACCCGGCGGTTGATTGAAAACCACGGCTTCAACCTGGTGGCGGTGGAGGCCGATTGGCCCGACGCCGATGTGGTCGACCGCTACGTGCGTCACCGCCCATCCGCCAGGCAACCGGACCCGCCGTTTCAGCGTTTCCCCACCTGGATGTGGCGCAACCGCGAGATGCAGACCTTCACCCGATGGCTGCTCGAGCATAACGCATCACTGCCGGAGCGGGACCGGGTGAGCTTCCACGGGCTGGATATCTACAACCTCAACGACTCGATCTCGGCGGTGCTGGCCTACCTGGAGAATGTCGATCCCGAGGCGGCGCGGCTGGCCCGCGCCCGCTATGAATGCCTTACGCCCTGGCAGGACGACCCGGCGCTCTACGGTCGCGAAGTGCTGAGCGACCGCTACAAAGCCTGCGAGGATCAGGTCGTCGCGCAGTTGCGCGACCTGCTCGGGAAACGTCTCGAGTACAGCCGTGACGACGGCGAGCGTTTCTTCGACGCCGAGCAGAACGCGCGTCTCATCGCCACCGGCGAGCGTTATTACCGGGCCATGTATCACGGCGGCGCGGAGAGCTGGAATCTGCGCGACGGGCAGATGTTCGAGACGCTGCAGCGCCTTCTTGAGCAGCGTGGGCCGGACGCGAAAATCGTGGTCTGGGCGCACAACTCCCACATCGGCGACGCCCTGGCCACGGACATGGGTGGGGCACGCGGCCAGATCAACCTGGGCCAGCTCTGCCGGGAGGCCCATGGTGATCAGGCGGCGCTGATCGGCTTCGGTACCGATCATGGCACGGTCGCCGCCGCTTCCCGGTGGAACGGGCCGATGCAACGGATGGCCGTGCGCCCCGCCCGCGATGACAGCTACGAAAGCCTCGCCCACCGCACCGGCATCGAACGCTTCCTGCTCGACCTGCGAGCGGGCCATCACGAAACGCTGCGCCACCGTCTGCGCCCAGAGCGCCTGGAGCGCTTTATCGGTGTCATCTACAAGCCGGAGACCGAGCGTCAAAGTCACTATGCCAAGGCCTCGCTGTCGGCCCAGTTCGATGCGTACGTCTGGTTCGACGCCACCGAAGCGGTCACCCCGCTCACCGGCGACAGCGGTGAGCCACCCGCCGACACCTACCCCTTCGGCCGATAGGAGCGCCCATGCATTCCGTACCCGGGAATCCGAAACGCGACGAGACACTGGCGCTGCGGCGCGAAGGCTATCGGTTTTTCATCAATCGGTTCGAGCGTTATAGCAGCAACCTCTTTACCTCTCGACTCATGCTTAAACCGGCGCTTTGCGCACGGGGACCGGAAGCGGTAGCCCTGTTTTACCGGAGCGACAAGCTGACCCGCGTGGGTGCGATGCCGCCCACCGCGTTACGTCTGCTACAGGACAAACGCAGCGTGCAACAGCTTGACGACGAGGCCCACGGCGAGCGTAAAGCCATGTTCATGGCGATGATGAACGAGTCGTCGATCGACAGACTGTGCGCCCTGTTCGCCGGTTGTTGGCAAACCCAGGTGCAACAGTGGCGGCATTGTTCCGATGTGAATCTGATGCAGGAGGTGCCGCCGATTCTGACCCGCGCGGTATGTCGCTGGGCGGGTGTGCCGTTACCGAACAACGAACTGGATCGGCGTACCCGCGAGCTCACCGCCATGGTCGAACAGGCCGCCACCGTGGGGCCCGCTCAGTGGCGTGCCCAGTATCTGCGCCACCGGGCCGAACGGTGGGCGCGTGGTGTCGTAAGGGGGGCGCGTCACCGCTCGGTGGGCATGGACGAACCTTTGATGTTGATTGCGCACCACCGGGAGGGCCGTCGTGTTTTGCCGGTAAAAACAGCGGCGGTGGAGTTGCTCAACATTCTGAGACCGGTGGTGGCGGTAACCCGTTACATCGCTTTCATCGCCCATGCCCTGCTGCATAACCCGCTCTGGGCGCGGCGATTGCGTGTCGGCGATGAAGCGGATTTAGACAGCTTCGTACAGGAGGTACGTCGCTTCTACCCGTTCTTCCCGGCGGTGGGAGGGCGTGCGCGACAGGCGTTCCAGTGGCGGGGGCTGGCCGTGCCCCAGGGGCAGTGGCTGTTGCTGGACCTCTACGGGACGAACCACGACCCCGCCCACTGGAACGAGCCATGGCGATTCCAGCCAGAGCGTTTTCTGGATGCGGAGATCGCCAACCTACTGGTGCCCCAGGGCGGCGGTGGCGTCGACCACAGCCACCGTTGTGCCGGGGAAGCCGTCACCGTGGCGCTTATGAAAGAGGCGGTGCGACGTTTTACCCAAGGCATGCACTACCGGGTCCGTCAGCAAAACCTGGCGGTGCCGTTGGACCGGCTGCCCACCGCGCCCGCCAGCGGCATGATACTGAGCGATGTTGCGCCGGCCACCGGCATGTGATGCTGTCGCGTGCTTACAGCGCTTCCAGAATCGTGGCCACGCCCTGGCCGCCGCCGATGCATTGGGTGGCGAGGGCGTACTTCACCTTTTCCCGTTGCAGCAGCGCCGCCGCCTTCCCGGTGATGCGCGCGCCGGTGGCGCCCAGCGGGTGGCCGATGGCCATGCCGCCGCCGTCCAGGTTCACGGTGGCCGGGTCCAGGTGCAGGTCGCCGATGCAGGCCAGCGCCTGGGAGGCGAACGCCTCGTTGATCTCCACCACGCCCAGGTCGTCGGCGCTCAAGCCGGCCCGTGCCAGCGCTTTCTGCGTGGCCGGGATCGGGCCCAGGCCCATCACCGCCGGGTCGCAGCCGGCGCTGGCCACGGCGCGGATGCGCGCGCTCGGGGTCAGGTTGTGGCGGGCGGCGAAGTCGTCGCTGGTGACCAGCACGGCGGAGGCGCCGTCGGTGAGCGGCGACGAGGTGCCGGCGGTGACCACGCCGTTCTTATCGAACGCCGGCGGCAGCTTGGCCAGGGCGTCCAGGGAGGTGTTGGGCCGGATGCAGCCGTCCTCGGTGATCCACTCGCCGGTGCCGGTCTGGATGCGCACGATCTCGTCGCGCAGGCGCCCCTGCTCCCGGGCGGCGGCGGCCTTGTGGTGGGATTCCAACGCCATCCGTTCCTGTTCAGCGCGGGGAATGCCGTAGCGTTCCGCCACGTTCTCGGCGGTGCGGCCCATGGACACATAGGCGTCGGTGTATTCCTGGAGCCAGGGGTTGGGCGAGAAGTTAAAGCCGCCCTGCGGGACCTGGGTCATGGATTCCACACCCACGCACAGAAAAGCGTCGCCCAGGCCGGCCTCGATGTTGGCGGCGGCGATGTGCACCGCCGACATGGACGAGCCGCAGAAGCGGTTCACGGTCATGCCGCCCACCTCCCGGGGCAGGCCGCTGAGCAGGCCGACGATGCGCGCCAGGTTGTTGCCCTGGGACGCTTCCGGGTAGGCGCAGCCGAGAATCACATCTTCCAGCAGCGCCGGGTCCAGATCGGTGCGGGCGAGCAGCGCCTTGACCACCTGGCTGGCCAGATCGTCCGGACGTACCCGGGCGAGCAGACCTTTGTTGGCGAAGTGAAACGGGGATCGGGCGTAGCCCGCGATAACGGCTTTCATGGTGTGTCTCCTGTGTTAGGCCCGCCCGGTGCCTGTCGCAGCCAGGGCAGACCGTTGAACAACGCCAGTGCCACCAGGGCGGCCACCATCACCGCGCACAGCGCGGCCAGATTGCCCGGCAGCCACCAGGCCACCAGCGCGCAACCGAGGGCCAGCACCGTCAGCCGCGCGACGCTGGCGAACAGCGGCCAGCCCATGCGCCCGGCGCCCTGGGAAGCGAAATACAGCGCCAGCCCGACACCGAGAAAGGCGTAGGCGGGCGCGACGATGCGCAGGTACAGCGCGCCGGTGGCGATCGCCTCCGGGTCGTCGGTGAACAGGCTCAGCCAGGCGTGGGGGAACAGCGCCGCCGCCAGACCCACGGTCTCGGTGGTGATCGCCGCCACCGCGGCGCCGGTCCAGGCGATGCGCCGGGCGCGCTGGAACTGGCCGGCGCCCAGGTTCATGCCCACCATCGCCACCAGGGCGGTGCCGAAGCCGAACACGATGGGGATCTGCAGATACTCGATGCGGATGCCCAGGCCGAACCCGGCAAGGGCTTCCATGCTGGTGCGCGCCACGAAGAAGGTGGCTACCACCACGCACAGATTCGACAGCACCGTGTTCAACGACGACCACAGGCCGACGCCGAGGATTTCGCCGAACAGGGCGCGCCGCAAAGGGTGGTGCAGACTCAGCCGCACGCCCCCACGACCACGGATCAGCGTGGCCGCCAGAATCACCGTGGCGATCAGGTAATAACCGGCCAGCGCCAGACCGGCGCCGGTAATGCCCAAAGCGGGCACCGGGCCGAAGCCGAAAATCAGCACCGGCGAGAGCACCAGCAGCAGGGGCACGCCGCCCACCATCACCAGGGCCGGCAGGCGCATGTTGCCGGCACCGCGCAGCACCGCCGACAGGCCGTTCATCAGCCACAGGAACATCACGCCGCTGAACAGAGCATTGGAATAGGCCACCGCCGCCGCCAGGGCGCGGCCCTCGCCGCCCAGGGCGCCGTAGATCGGACCGGCGAAACCGATCACTATCGCCGAGCAGACCAGCCCGAAGGCGACCACGATCACCACCGCGTGCAGGGCCAGGGCGTCGGCCTTGTCCTGATCGCCGGCGCCCAGGGAGCGAGCCACCGCCGAGGAGATGCCGCCGCCGATACCGCCGGCGGACATCATCATCATTAACATCACCAGCGGAAACACCAGGGCGGCGCCGGCCAGGGCGTCCACGCCCAGCAGGCCGACGTAGTAGCTTTCCAGAAAATTGGCCAGCGCCTGGGCCAGCATCACCACCAGGTTGGGGGCCGCCAGCGCCAGCAGGGTGGGCAACACCGGCGCCTCCAGAATCATCCGCGTGCGCGCGTTTGGCACGGCGCGCGGCGGGTTCAGGGTGGCGGCCTGGTTCACGGCGTTCACCGCTGCATGATCAGCAGGGTGGAGGTGGCGCTGGCGTAGAGCTTGCCGTTGCGGTCGGTGAGGCGGGCTTCGGCGAAACCGAGGCGGCGGCCCAGGGTGATCACCGTGCCTTCGGCGCGGACCGGGCCGGTGTCCTTGGTCATGCCCCGGTGGTAGGCCACCTTCAATTCCGCGGTGGTGTAGGCCTGGTCCGCGTCCAGGCTGGCGTGCACCGCGCAGCCACAGGCGGAATCCAGCAGCGCGGCGGCGTAGCCGCCGTGCACGGAGCCGATCGGGTTATAGACCTTCTCCGAGGGGGTGCCCTCGAACACGGCGCGGCCTTTTTCCACTTCCACCAGGGTGAAGTCCAGGGTGTCGCCGATGGCCGGGTTACGCTTTTCGCGCATCAGCATTTGCAGGGTTTCCAGGCCGTTCAGTGCGGCGTCGCTCATGGTGGTACTCCAGTCATATCGGTTAATGCGTGCCGGGCAGCTGGGCGGCCACGGCGTCGAGGAATTCTTCGGAAAGCGCCGGGTCGTCCACCGCCCGGGACAGCACCAGCGCGCCCACCATGGCGGCGCAGGCGGCCACCGCCTTCTGGCGGCGGGCGGCTTTGGCGCGGGTGGGGATGGCATTGCCGAGCAGGTCGATAAAGCGCTTCACGCTGCCGGTGAAGGCGGCGCGCACCGGCGGGCTTTGCCGCGCGGCATCGCCGGCCAGGGCGGCCAGCACGCAGCCGTCCCCGGGGGCGTCGCGGTGGCGCTTGGACAGGTAGCGGCGGGCCAGGGTGTCCATGGACGGTCCGTCGCTGTCGTTGACCAACCGCCGCCAGCGCCGCCCGGTGACGCCGATGGCGTATTCGCAGGCTTCCGCCATCAGCTGTTCCTTGGAGTCGAAATGGCCGTAGAAGCCGCCGTGGGTCAGGCCGGCGTTCTTCATNAGTTCGGCCACGCCGATGCCGTCGAAGCCCCGTTCGCGAAACAANCGGGCGGCNTGGTGGACGATCTGCTCACGGTTGGCGGCGGCCTGTTCCTTGCTGACTCTCATGCTGGANCTCTTGCGCCTGGTGGTCGCTTTTGGATGATGGGTATCATTTATATAATGATGATGGTCATCATGTAAATAGGCCGCGCTAAGAAAAGTGCGCCGAGCGGCGGACACCGGACTGTGCATGAATAACGAAAGTGTGGGCCGGCTGCTTTTCTTTTTCCCGGCAAAACCGTTCAATAGGCTGCAATAACGGTGATTTCTAAAAGCGAGGAGGGANTATGCAAAACGCCGATCTGGGCAAACTGATTCTGCGCCTGACCCTNGGGCTGCTGTTGTTGNTGCACGGCATCGCCAAACTGCAAAGCGGCGTGGGCTGGATTTCCGGTTCGTTGCAGGGTTACGGGCTGCCGGGTTTTCTCGCCTATGGGGTGTTTATCGGTGAAGTGATCGCCCCGGTGATGATCATTATCGGCTACTACACCCGGATCGGCGCGGTATTGATCGTGGGCAANATGCTGGTGGCGTTGTTGATGGCGCACATGAACGAGCTGTTNGCGCTCAGCAAAACCGGCGGCTGGGCCATCGAGNTGCAGGCGTTCTATCTGTTCAATGCGGTGGCNCTGTTCTTCCTCGGCGCCGGCAAATACGCCATGAAAAACTGAGAGAAAAAATTGTGGGAGCGGGCCTCGCCCGCGAAAGGNNNGCAAGAGCNNNNCGGCGGGATTCCAGAGACCCTTACTAGAACGATCAAACAGGTCGCTGGAATCCCGCCGGGTGGCAGCGCCACCCTTTCGCGGGCAGGGCCCGCTCCCACAAGTGCCCCCTTTAAAGCGACCCGTGCATCATATTCTNGTTGCTGATCTGCCCGTTCAGGGTCCAGTAGTCATAGAGAATCCCCAGCCCGAACAGACCCACCGTCAGCAGGTAGATGATGCCGGTGATCCACTTGCCCATGTAGAACCGGTGCAGGCCGAATATGCCCAGAAAGGTCAGCAGGATCCAGGTGATGTTGTAATCCGTGGGCCCGGAGCGGTAGCGGATGTCCGCGGACTCATCCATGCCGGGGATCAGAAACAGGTCGATGATCCAGCCGATNAAAAACAGTCCCAGGGTGAAGAACCAGATGGTGCCGGTGATCTGCCTTCCATAATAGAAACGGTGGGCGCCCATGAAGCCGAAGATCCAGAGCAGATAGCCGATGATCTTGCTGTGCGTATCCTGATACATGAAAAACCTCTCCGTTGAATTGAAAACGCCGTTATAGCTCGACCTTGATGGCGGCAATCACTTTGTTCGCTTTGACGCGGGCGCGTTCCACGCTGTCGGCGCGGGCCACGGCGACGCCCAGGCGGCGGCTGCCGCTGACTTCCGGTTTGCCGAACAGGCGCAGGTCGGTGTCCGGTTGCGCCAGGGCCTCGTCCAGATTGCCGTAGCGCATGTCGGAGGACTCGCCTTTCACCATCAACACCGACGACGCGGANGGGCCGCGCTGTTCGATCAACGGCACCGGCAGGCCGAGAATGGCGCGGGCGTGCAGCGCGAACTCGGACAAATCCTGGGACATCAGCGTCACCAGGCCGGTGTCGTGGGGGCGCGGTGANACNTCACTGAACCACACCTGATCGCCTTTGACGAAGAACTCCACGCCGAACAGGCCGCGCCCGCCCAGGGCNTCGGTGACCGCTCTGGCCTGNCGNTCCGCCTCCACCAGGGCGGCGTCGTTCATNGGNTGCGGCTGCCAGGATTCACGGTAATCGCCGTCCTCCTGGCGGTGNCCGATGGGCGCGCAGAACGAGGTGCCGTCCCGGTGGCGCACGGTGAGAAGGGTGATCTCGTATTCGAAATCCACGAACCCTTCCACGATCACCCGGCCCTGGCCGGCGCGNCCNCCGGACTGCGCGTANTCCCAGGCGGCGTCGATGTCCTGCTCCTGTTTCACCAGGCTCTGGCCCTTGCCGGAGGACGACATCACCGGTTTCACCACACAGGGCAGGCCGATCTCACGGACCGCCGCCAGGTACTCCTCCCGGTTGCCGGCGAAACGGTAGGGGGAGGTGTTGAGGCCCAGCTCTTCCGCCGCCAGCCGGCGGATGCCTTCCCGGTTCATGGTCAGGCTGGCGGCGCGGGCGGTGGGCACCACGGTGACGCCTTCCTGCTCCAGTTTGAGCAGTTCGTCGGTGGCGATGGCCTCGATCTCCGGCACGATGAAGTGCGGCCGTTCCTGTTCCACCACGCCGCGAATCGCGGCGCCGTCGAGCATGTCGATCACATGGCCGCGGTGGGCCACCTGCATNGCCGGCGCGTTGGCGTAGCGATCCACGGCGATCACCTCACAGCCCAGCCGCATCAGCTCAATGCTGACCTCCTTGCCCAGTTCGCCGGAGCCCAGCAGCAGCACGCGAGTGGCGCCGGGCGCATTGGGGGTGCCCAGAGTGGTCATGGTGGCGGCTCCTTTTTGCATAGGGTTGCGTCGCCCGGGGGCGCGTCGAGGCATGATTGTAGCTGAAAGCGGCGGCTTTTTTAGCTGCAAGCTACGGAGTGCCCGCTCCCACAATAGCTTCGCCCGTCATGCTTGCGAGGCTTGCCGCTTCCGGGCGGCGACCAGGAACCGTACCATGTCGGCAAGCTGAAACGGAGAAGCCCGCGATGGCGCAAGACGATGAATTCTGGATGGCCCGGGCGCTGACGCTGGCGGAGAACGCCGCCGGGGAAGGGGAAGTGCCGGTGGGGGCGGTGGTGGTGCGCGACGGCGAGGTGATCGGCGAGGGCTGGAACCGGCCGATTATCGCCCATGATCCCACCGGCCACGCGGAAGTGAACGCCCTGCGTGACGCCGCCGCCCGGGTGGGCAATTACCGGCTGTCCGGCGCCACCCTCTACGTCACCATCGAACCCTGCACCATGTGCTTCGGCGCGCTGATGCACGCCCGCGTCGCGCGGCTGGTGTATGGCGCCAGGGAGCCCCGGGCCGGGGTCTGTGAAAGTCAGCTGGGTCTGCCCGAGCGGGGCTTCTACAATCACCGCATCGAGGTGATCGGTGGCGTTTGCGCGGAGCAGGCCGCGCAATTACTGCGCGACTTCTTTCGGCAGCGCCGTTAATTGCAGGTCTCCGGGGCCCTGCCGGCCGGCTTTGCCGGCCTTTCGCGGGCTGG
>FUFK010067075.1_pt1 | contig 101485 bp, 101 predicted proteins | sample 1021851 | NCBI WGS metagenome assembly FUFK01 (sample SAMEA51879418, study PRJEB19060) | metagenome
ATCACTCAGTGGTAAAGTTTGAATCAAGTTATCATTTATTGGTGGCATCAATTTTGCAGAAGGAGAAATAACATTCACTGAGTCTGGTCTTCTATTTTGAAGATTAGATCCATTTGAGAGATTTACTTTATCGAATATCATATAATGAATATATATTATAAACAAAATTAATCAAATACTTTAAGGAATATAAAATTTATGCAACTTAAAGAAGTAGCAAAAGCTTACAAAAAAACTGAAATGTTTGGTGCTGTAGAAACCAAGGATCCTGAAACAGTTGTAGTTTTAGTCATGGAAGAATTAATTAAGTCTGTAAAATCATTTCACAATAATATTTCTTTAAAAACTGGGAACATTTTAAATAGATCTAAGAATTTTGCTAGGTCAATTTCAGTAATATATATTTTACAATCTAGTTTAGATTTAGATAAAGGTGGTCAGATCGCATATGACCTCTTTAGATTATATGAATTTTTGAGACTTAACTTAATTAAGGACCTTAAAAATGGTGCAATTAATAAAAGTTTGATAGCATTAAATAGTATTATAGAAATTAAAGATTCATGGTCTGATCTTATTAGTAATTGATATAATGCATACTCTTATTGAAAATTTAAAAGATCTATCAAATCAGATTTTGTTAGCAAAAAAACAAAATGACTATAATAAGATAATCGCAATAGATAATGATCGTAAGATAATTATTGATCAAATTTTTTCAAAAGGTATCAAAACTTTAAGTGAAGAAGATATAAATATTATTAAAATAATTGCGGAAGAAAACGAAAACTTAATTTCAGAGATTTCAGTAGCTACAACAAANAGTATTGAAAAAGCTAATATAAAAATGAAGGCTATTAAAGGATATAATTTATAGATATTGTTCACAAATTTGGTTTTTCTATAGCAAGTTTTTTCATTTTTTCTATCAATGTTGTTCTTCTTAACTTTAATTTTTCGGATGCGAGACTTACTTGACCAGCAGATTTATCTAAAGCAGCTTCAATTAGTACTATTTCTATATCTTGAAGATGCCTTCTAAGATCAATATTTTCATGGTATAAGAACCAATCTTTATAATTATCCGCATNGGGCAGTGGAATTAAATCTCCATTAGAGGAATCATTATTCTGAGAAATTCCAACTAAATCGGCAGCTGCATCCCATAAAGCTTCACTTTCCTCATTTTGGATAGGTATTTTAATTTTAAGTAAATTGTGTTTTACATTTTCGGAATTGATTTCTTTATTTCCAAATAGCACACAAGCTCTTTCAATTAAGTTTTTTAATTCTCTTACATTTCCAGGCCAATTATACTTCTGAAGNGCANCTATAGCAGTATCATCAAAAATGGGTAATTGGTTATTCATATNACCTTCAATTTTAATATCCTCTAAAATTTTATTCAGAATAAANGGAATATCAACTGACCTTTCACTNAACTTNGGAACATCTATTGGAAAAACATTNATCCTNTAAAATAAATCTGCTCTAAAATCACCATTNTCTACTTTNTTGGATAAGTCTTGATGAGTAGCACAAACTAACCTAAAATCAACATTAATAGTTTTATTTCCACCAACTCTTTGAATAGATTTATCCTCTAAGGCTCTCAAAAGCTTGGATTGTAAAGATAAAGGCATATCACCAATTTCATCTAAAAATAAAGTACCTTCAGCTGCTTGTTCAAATCGACCAGCTCTTGGCTTATCGGCCCCAGTGAATGAACCTTTTTCATGACCAAACAATTCTGACTCTAAAAGCTCTGATGGAATTGCTGCACAATTTACTGAGATTAAAGGTCCTTTTCTATTTGATTCATTATGTATGGCTTTTGCTACGAGTTCTTTACCTGTACCAGTTTCACCTAAAACCAAAACATTAGTTTTGGACTTGGATACCATCTGAATAAGCCTTTTCAACTCTTTACTAGGGCTACTTATACCAATGATTATTTCATCAATTTTGTTCTTAATCTCATTCATCAAAATACCTGTATTTAATAAAACATTAATTAAATGTCATTTTTTTGAATAAATAAAAGCACATTCGTTTTTTTTTGTCAAAATTTTGAATAAAAATAAATATTATTAAAATATTCTTATTCCCTAAAAAAATCATATAAAACAATTACTTAGAAGAAATTTATGCCTTTTTGCATATTTGGCCTACTTCTTGCCTTATTCACTCTAAGAAAAAAGAGGGTTAAGATGACTATAGCATATATACAAAAAAAAGAATTCTCCTATGCAGAAGATTTAATCAAAGTTTTAAACTCTAGAGTTATAAATGTTTCTGCTATTGAGGATACCTTTAAAAATGATAGCCCAATCATAACAACATCAAATAATACTTATATTTGTACTTCATCATGGGAAAATAAATTAGGTGGCCAACAAGGAGTTCTCGAGTTTGCAAGAAAAGTAAAATCAAAAACAATAATTGTTGTTCATGAAAGATGTAATGAGTTTAAAATAGAAAAACATTTAGGTGGAAATTTAATTCGATTTTATTTTAAAGAAGAACCTTATGAGATTAAGATTAATGAAAATTTTCAGCTCCAATTACTACTAAGTCTAATTCAACCTAAGGATTCTATGACAGCTGGAGATACTAATAGTCATCAATTGCTTAAATTATCTAAAAAAGTTTCTGAGGCAGACGTCACTGTGTTTATTAATGGTCCCACTGGTACAGGTAAGGAGGTACTTTCAAGATTTATTCATAAGAATTCAAAAAGAAGTGAAAAACCTTTTGTTGGAATAAACTGTGCAGCAATTCCTGAGAATATGCTTGAAGCCATATTATTTGGACATGAAAANGGTGCATTCACTGGAGCTTCAACATCAAATAAAGGGATCTTTCGTGCAGCTGACACAGGAACACTTTTATTAGATGAAATATCAGAAATGCCCCTTTCATTACAAGCAAAATTATTAAGAGTTTTACAAGAAAAGATNGTAACACCTCTTGGATCTCAACAAGAAATACCNGTAGATGTTAGGGTTATTGCAACTACTAATCGTTCGATGATGGAAGAAATTAAACAAAANAAGTTTCGTGAAGATCTTTACTATAGACTGAATGTATTTCCTCTATTAACAAAATCACTTGCTGAAAGAAAAGANGATATCATACCTATTGCTACTAATTTATTAACNAGACATATNAAAGAATTATCTGAGATTCCCTACATAGAACACAATGCTATTAAAGCCCTTTTAGANTATAATTGGCCTGGCAATGTCAGAGAATTAGAAAATGTTATTCAAAGGGCTTTGGTACTCTGTTCTAACAATAAAATATCTGAACTTGATATTATTGTAGATACAGATAATAGCAAAGCATCAGTACAAGACAATTTACGAGACCAAATCTTATCTAAAGCATCATTAGANGAAGGAATNAGCAATGTCTAATATAAAAGCTACGGATCTCCAAAGTAAAGTTTTGAGCTTTCACAATAAGGTATTAAATCCAGCTAAGAATACTTTAGGCCCACAAATTCCTGAAACAGCTTTTTCAGATAGAATGTCAACTGCAATTAGACAAGTTGCTAAAGCTCAAGAAGAAGCCTCTATTAGTGCCAAAAACTTTGAGTTAGGAATTGAAAATGATTTGAGTAAAGTAATGATGAAACAACAAATTTCATCCTTAGGATTTCAACTAACTCTAAATGTGCGAAACAAAGTTCTTTCTTCTTATAAAGACATAATGAATATGCCAGTTTAAGAAATATTGATTATATTTAGGTGCAATAATGACAGATACAACGGAATTTTCAGCTGCTTCAAATAAAACTGATAATGGTTTAGTAACACAAACTAGTAGGTTATTAGCTAACTTTCAAAGATTTACATCTCAACCTAGTTTTCAGAGATCTTTTCCNGCAGTNATTGCTGTTATNGCNGTTGCAATAGGATTACTAGTNTATGCNATNTTGCAGCAACCAGANCGNACNACATTATANGCTTCACTTCCAGATTCAGAAAAATCAAAAGTTGTAGATGCACTTAAAAATCAAGGGGTTGATGTTACANTAGATCCAACAACTGGTGAAGTTTTGGTACCNGTTGATGATTATCATAGTTCAAGGATTTCACTNGCTGCACAAGGTTTACCTGCTTCTGTACCTGGTGGTTATCAAAGTTTAAATGAACTACCATTAGGATCAAGCCGTTCTGTTGAACTTATGAGATTGAAACAATCCCAAGAAATTGAATTAGCTCGCTCAATTAGAGAAATTGAGGATGTACTTTCGGCTAGAGTTCATCTTGCTCTACCAGAAAAGTCCGTATTTGTAAGAAATCAACAACCACCTACTGCATCTGTTTTCGTACAGTTACCTTATGGAAGGACACTCGGTGCTAGTCAAGTTACAGCAATAGTTCATTTAGTATCTTCATCAATACCAAATATGTCAAAACAAGATGTGACAGTAGTTGATCAAAATGGAGCGCTTCTCTCAAAATCTGCTGATGATCCAGATAGTATCTTATCGGATAGTCAACTCGAACATAGAATGAGACTCGAAAGTATTTACAGAAGTAGAATTATGTCCTTAGTTACTCCAATTGTTGGACCAGGTAATGTAAGTGCTCAGGTAAACTTAGATATGGATTTCACTAGGAATGAAACAACTGAAGAAATTGTTGATCCAAAAGGTACAGCTACTAGAAGTAAACAAACTACTTTAGATATTTCAACAGATCTCCCTGCTAGAGGAATACCAGGTGCAGTTTCAAATACACCTCCCACTCAAGCAGAATTGAGTACTTCTCCAACTGAAAATACAGGTGATGATNGAATTAGAACTCGATCNTCTAGTGACATNGAAAATTTTGAGGTCAGTAGAACCATTTCAACAACTCAAAAGCCTTCTAATACTATANTAAAGATAACAGCTGCAGTTCTGCTAAGAGAAACTGTTTCAGTAAATCCAGAAACNGGANTAGAGGAAGGCCAACCAATAGCTCCAGAAAAAATTGCAGAAATAGAAAAATTAGTATCGGGAGCAATTGGAATTAGTGCTGATAGAGGTGATACNTTAACCGTAAGTAGTTCTCCATTTGTATCTACTTTAGAAGGTGTTGATAAGGAGTGGCATGAAATCCCTTTAATTAAGAATTTGCTAAAACAATTAGTAACAATTTTAATATTAGCCATAGTAGCATTAGGAGTAATAAGACCACTCCTCAATAGAATAATGATACCAATCGGACCCGGCGCTCCTGGTGAAGTCCTAGTAGGAATGGAAGACGAAGTAGATGTAGATACAGTAGAAGTTCAAGAAGGGGAATCGTTAGAAGATATNAAAGCAAAACTAAAGCCAAAAAAACAAGCAATATCAGCTGATATGCTTGATACTGCGAATACATATGATGATAAAGTTGCAGTTATAAGAATGATAGTTTCTGAAGAAGCCGGAAAAGTATCAAATGTGTTTAAAGAAATGATTAGTAAAGACATGGGTCCAAGTTAGTAAGTTTACTTTTATATTATTATAAAAAATGGTAATTTTTTAAGAATTAAAAATACTGAGGTTTAAAATGGCAGATGAAAGTGTATTTGAAGGTCTAAGTGGAACGCAAAAATCAGCAATACTTATGATGCTTTTAGGTGAAGACGAGGCTTCTGAAATACTCAAAAATCTATCACCAAAAGAAGTGCAGCACTTGGGCACTGCCATGTATTCCGTACAGGGGATAGATCAGGATACAGTAAATAAAGTATTAGATGAATTTCTTGCAATTATCAAAGAACAAACCAGTCTTGGATTAGGAGCAGGTAATTACATTAGAAATGTAATGACAAAAGCATTAGGTGAAGATAGAGCTCAATCTGTATTAGGGCGTATAACACCTTCTAGTAGTGAAAGACCAATTGAAATTCTGGATTGGATGGATGCTAGAGCCATTTCAGAATTGATAGTAGACGAGCACCCTCAAATAATAGCCCTTATAATTTCATATCTTGATGCTGCAATGGGTGCAGATGTATTAAATATGCTACCTGAAGAACTTCAACCAATAATTGTTGAAAGAATTGCAAATTTAGAAAATGTGCAACCAGATGCTATAAGAGAATTAGAAGCAGTAATGGAAAAGAAATTTCAAGCTAATACTACACTAAGAGCATCACAAGTTGGTGGAATTAAAGCAGCTGCGGCTATTATGAATTTTACTACTGGAGATACAGAGCAAGCTATTTTTAAGGCAGTAGCCAAAAAGGATCGTAATTTAATGCAAGCAATACAGGAGGCAATGTTTGTTTTTGACAATCTTATCATGTCTGATGATAAATCTCTTCAAACATTAATGAGGAGTGTTGATACTGAAGATTTAGTACTTGCGCTCAAAGGAACCGATGATGTACTCGCTGATAAGATATTTAGTTGTATGTCAAGTCGAGCAGCTGCTAATATTCAAGATGAAATGGAAGCCTTAGGTCCGGTCCGTCTAACAGAGGTTCAAGAAGCTCAGAAAAGAATTATTAATGTTGCCAGAAGAATGTCAGATGAAGGAACAATAGTCCTTGCTGGCAGAGGTGGAGACGATTATGTCTAATGAATTGATAGGAAGAGTTAATGATTGAAGAATTAGAAGAAAATTCAAATAAATCTCTTGCTGATAATGANATTGCAAGCTTAATGAAAACTCTTGCATCTAAAAACTATAAAGAGAATANTTCTTTTCCTAAAAAAATTATAGAACCTTTTAAACCAACTTCTTTATTTGAAATAGCAAAAAAAAATATTTCAAAAAATGAAAGCAACGTTTCTAAAGAAAAAAATGATATTGATTTAANAGGTGACTCAACTCAACAAGACAAAGAAATAATAGAGAACAANGATAACCAACTTATTGAAGATACATATNAAGAAAACAAACTGACTAATCCTGAAAAAGAAATCAAAAATGATNTTCAACAAANAGACNTTGATCAAACTGATACTAATTCAGAAAAAACTCAAGAAATAAATGAACAAGTTGAAGCTAACAAAAATACTGATTCTTTGGAAAAAGATCCTGTATTGAATGTCGGTGTCCCCATAAAAGAAAATCTTTATACAAAAGATGANCTTAATAATGAATATCAAAAAGGAATTTTGGAAGGAGTTCAACAGGAACAAAAAAAAAATAATGAGGAAAGAGGAAACTCAATTAAAGACTTTGATAATTTGATAAAAAAAATAAATGAAAAAACATGTATTGATACGAATGCATTAGAAAAGCACATAAAACAAGAAATTATCAAAATTGCGTCAGAACGTGTTGGTTCATTAATTGACGAAATGCCTAGAGAGTTTTTGGAAAAGATTAAATCACTCTCAAATACAATTAGAAAAAAAAGTGAAAAGAAAATACTCAAATTAAATTCAGATGATTTGGAATCTATTGAAAAAATTATTCAAAATGAACCCCTTTTAAAACAATTTGTTTTTCATGCTGATAAATCCCTATCAAGAGGCGATTACATCATAGAAATTGGAGAAATCTCCTTAGAAGATAAAATCAAAGATAGGTATGATATTAACGAAGAATCCACAAAATATTTTGAAATTGATAATACTGTNAACGCAGATAACGAAATTTCTCTTATTAAACAAAATAGTCAAGAAACAGTTCAAAAAAATGAGGCTTTCGATACAAAGAATACTTCAAAAAAAGAGCTTATAAATGATCCACTTTTCAACCAAGAACAAAATATCTCTGAAATCGAATTAAATGATGACAGTAATAATGAACCCAATTCATCAGAACAAGAAATAATAGATGATAACCTCCAAGAAAAACAAAAAAATGTTGAATCTAATAAAACTAACCAAATAAATGATGAAGTTAATGATAAATCAGAAAATCAAAATATAGACGAATTTATAGAAATGGATAATGAAATCAATAATAAACCAGAAAGTCAGAATATAGACGAATTTATAGAAATAGACCCAGAAATAACTTCAAACAACAAAAATTAAAAATAATTCTTATTTTTTTGAGGATTAATTCGTTAATTTTAATAAGAATTAAAGAGTACAAAAATGATGTTAAATTTTACAGAAAATTTAATTGAAAACATTAGTATCAGCCTTAAGCCTAAAGATACAAAATTAGCTGGCAAGGTATCTAAATATGATGGGAATTTATTAGAGTGTGATGGATTTCCTGCAAATATTGGGGCTATATGTGAGGTTGAAACAGATAATGGTGAATTAGAAAAAGCTGAAATAGTTGGCTTTAAAAATGGAAATAATTGTTTATCGCTATTTCAACCAGGAGCTCAAGTTAAATCAGGATCAAAAGTATTCCTATTAGACGATGGATATTCAATTTCTGTTGGTGAAAACTTACTAGGAAGAGTTATAGATGCCTTAGGTAACTCATTGGATGGAAAAGCAAATCCTCTTTTACGAGAAACCTGGCCTCTTAATGGTGTGCAACTTAACCCATTGTTAAGAAAAAATGTCTCTCAACCATTAGATGTTGGGATTAGAGGAATTAATGGGTTATTAAGTGTGGGTAAGGGACAAAGGATTGGGATTATTGCAGGATCTGGAGTTGGAAAATCTGTGCTACTCGGCATGATGAGCAAAAATACTGTTGCTGATGTAATTGTTGTTGGTCTGATTGGAGAAAGAGGTCGTGAAGTAGGCAAGTTTGTTAATGAAATTCTTACAGGCGAGTCAAAAAATCGTACAATAGTTGTAGCAGTACCGGCAGATAGATCTCCTCTACTCCGGATAAGAGGCGCAAATAGAGCAACTGCAATTGCTGAATTTTTTAGAAGCCTTGGAAAAAATGTTTTATTAATAATGGATTCCTTAACTAGAGTAGCTCATGCTAGAAGAGAAATAGGCTTGGCTCTAGGNGAACAACCAACAGCCAAAGGATATCCCCCATCAGTTGTATCACTAATTCCCAAACTTGTAGAAAGATCTGGAACTGGGATTGGAGAGCAAGGTAGCATAACTGCATTTTATACAGTATTGGCAGATGGTGATGATGCCAATGATCCTGTTGTAGATACTGCTAGAGCAATACTTGACGGACATATTTTACTATCTAGAGAAAATGCTGAACTTGGAATTTATCCAGCTCTTGATATTCCTAAATCAGTAAGTCGCGTTATGACTGATATTACAAGTAAAGAACATCAAGAACTCGCAAATAAATTCAAAAAAATGGTTTCATTATATTTAGAGAATAGAGACTTGATTCTTATGGGTGGATATTCACCAGGCCAAGATTTAGATCTTGATGAAGCAGTACAACAGTGGCCAAATTTAGTTTCATTCTTAAAACAAAGCCAAGAAACAAAGGCTGATTTTTCAAATTCCCTTAATGAATTAAAAAAAATTATGGGTGGTTCTTGATATGAGAGCAAAAAGTAAATTATTTGAATTATTAGCTTTGAAAGAGAAACTTGAAAGAAATAAACACTTTAAACAAGCCAAAGATATTAATGAAGAAATTCAAAAAAATAATTCTTTAAAAGAAAAATTGCAAGAAATTACGAGACAGGAAAAAGAAACAAACAATTCAATTACTGCAATTCAATTAAAATCAAAAAATTGGTATGGCTTAAAAATTCAGGAACAAATTTTAGCTTCAGAAAATAAAGACCTTTTTCTACAAAAAGAAAACTTTCAAATTCAAAAAAAAATAGCACAAAAGCACCATAAAATGAAAAATTCACTAGAAAAGGCCTCATTACATAAAAAAATAGAACAAGAGGTTGCTGAAAAAAAACACCTTTTATCCGTTCCACTTAATAATAAGAGTACGGTGAAATAAGTCTTTAAAATCTAGAATGGCATTCAAATTGCAATCTATCAATATTATAATTCATAGATTAATATTTAAAAAATAAAAATGTCATCTGTCGTATTAAATAGTGAAAATAATCTTTCGCAATGTAAAAAAAACTTAAATATGGAATCTGACAAAGTGTCAGATGATAATTTATTTAGTTCCTTATTTGTAATTATCTCAGATAATAATGAAGAAAGTTTTTTATTAGATAGAGATTTATCTTTTAGTGGAAAAAATCAAGCAGATGATGTCTTTAATATTGATAATGAGAAAAATAATAATGAGCTGTTTTCAATTTTTGACGAAAAATTCTTATTAAATGATTATAAAAAATCCCTTAACCCAAATAATATTAACAGAGAAATTATTCCAAAATATAATAGTTCTTTCAGTGATAATTCTTTTGAATTTGATTTTGAAATTCTGAGTACTAACAATGCTAAAGAAGTCAAAGATTTTTCTAAAAATTTTTCTGAAATTGTCAAAAAAATAAATGACGAAACATCTATCAAAAAAATAGATTCACCATTAGACCAACAAAAAATTCAAAACAACGAAAAAATTTATTTTTTAAATACTAAAAATGAAAACTCTGTAATAAATAAAACAGAAAATCCAGAGGATTTTAATCTTAACAAACTAAAATTTAAAGAATTTAGCACTGATTTAGACTATAAATTTACCAAAGAAATCAAACAAGATTTTTTATTAAATAGTAATAAAAAGGAATTTTTAAATAAAATAGAAAGTTATTCCAATCCATTAAATTTTATCAAGTCAGCAAGTAAAGAGAATGTTTCTAAAGTAGATAACGCATATAACTTTTCTCAGGTTAGCAACGTCAGTCATAATACAAATATTTTTAATCAGAATATGGGTGGTAATTTTAATGGAGGTCATTCTTTTTATTCTGGACAAGGAAATTCCATAGATTATCTGAATATGCTTGATAAAACCTGGGGTAATAATCTTCTGAATAAAATAGAAAAAATTATGAAAAATGGGGAAGAATCCCTTGAGATATCCTTAAAACCTAAAAATTTGGGTAAAATGAAAATCACTCTTAGTTTAACTAATGATACTGCGAAAATAAATATTATAACTGAAAACTCAAGTGCTGCACTTCTTCTTTCAGAGGCTGAAAGTAAATTGTCACAAATGCTTGAAAATACTGGATTAAAACTGTCAAATTTTAGTACAAATTCGGATCAAAATAAGAAAAACAACACAAAAAATGGTAATCAAGATAATACTGGAAAAAAAATGCTTGCAAATGATGAGATAAGCCTTGAAAAAGGAAATCAAATGGTGAGCAAAATAAATTCTGAAAATCAAATTCTTAATTTACTAGCGTAAAGGAATTTATCATGGCTGATGAAAATACAGAAGAGAAAAAGAAAGGTGGAATACTTAAATTACTGATGTTTATCGGTGGTGGTATTTTACTTATAGGGATTGGTCTTGGAGTTGGATTTTTTCTTTTTGGAGGTAAACCTGCAGATCCTTCTGCTGAAATTGAAGAAATAATTGAAAGAAAAATGAAAGAGGCTGAAGAAGCAAAAGCAGCTGAAGAAGCTGCAAATGCTGATCCAGATAAAAAAATAGCACCTGAAGTTGAAAATTTTGTCACTACTTATTATGAATTTTCGGGTACATTTACCACCAATCTGAGAAATTCTACTAAGTTTTTGCAAGTTGGAATTGGTGTATCTACACAATATGACGACACAGTTATGGCTAATGTAGAAATGCACCAATTATCTCTAAGATCAGAAATCCTAGGAATGATGAGTGAATTTTCAGAGGAAGAGATACAAGGAAAAGCTGGTAGAGACGCTTTATCAGCTGCTATAGCCGAAGCTATAAATAAAAAACTTATAGAATTAGAAGATTTTGGAGGTGTTGAATCAGTCCATTTTACTTCTTTNATGCTGCAATAGAGGAAATTATAGTTGGTATCATCAAGAAAATTATCTAGCGATGAAGTAGATGCTCTAATCGAAGGACTTCAATCTGATAGTGATGAAAATAGTACTTCTAATACATCTGATCAAGATAATGTAAGGCCATTTAAGTTTGGCACTGATGATCTTACACTTCTAGGTGATTACTATGCCTTGAGGATGATAAATGAAAGATTTGCCAGATTTGCTAGAGCAGTTTTTCTTCCTATGCTAAGAATTCAACCCAGAATTTCATCCTTTCCTCCAGAAGTTAAAACTTTTGATGAATATACATCTGGAATAGAAAGTTTTATGAGTTTAACTGCAAGTCGGATAGAAGAATTGAGAGGAAATATGATGTTGGTAATGGATCCAACATTTATTTCCATTCTAACAAATTCATTTTATGGCGGTCAACTTGGACCAGATAAAAGTAAAAAAACAGAATTCACAACAACTGAGGATAGATTAATTGAAATTATTTCAGAGGGTTTAAACAGAATGCTGGAGACCGCTTGGAAAGATTTAATGCCTATAAATCTTTCAGTTCAAGGAAGAGAAGTTAATCCTCAATTCGTATCGTTTGTAGATGGATCTGAGTTAGTTATAATTTGTTCTTTTGTGGTTCAACTACCTGGTATGGATGCTGCTAACTTTGACGTAATATATCCTCTTCAAACTCTAAAACCTATTGCCTCACTATTACGCTCTAAAGTTCAATCAGATAAAGTTGAGGATAATGTTTCTTGGAGGCAGCGCCTAGAAAATGCAGTTCTAGAAGTACCTCTTAAACTTACAGCAAGACTTAGTAAACCAGTTGTATCCATGAGTAAATTAATAAATCTGCAACCAGGAGAAGTAATTCCTATTCAATTAGGTGAAGGGGTAGAAGTTAGAGTCGAAGATAAACCTATTTTTTTAGGGGAAATGGGTGAAGTGTCTGGGCAATCTGCTATAAACTTGAATAAGAGAATTTCATCATAGAAAATACTTCTGTAAATAGAAAAGGATTTAAAGATGGCTGAAGAAAATACTGAAGGAAGTAATGAAAATATAGTAGATAATTCTAGTGAACCAGCAAATGAAAAGAAACCTGGTAAGGAAAATCTACGAGTTCTTGAAAATATTGATGTTGCACTAACTGTAGAAGTTGGAGGAGCTGAAATAAAGATTAAAGAACTTCTAAGGCTTGGTGAAGGTTCAGTTGTAGAGCTTGATAGGTTGGCCGGGGATCCACTTGATATTTTAGCAAATGGAACAATGATTGCTAAAGGAGAAGTCGTAATGGTGGGTGAAAGATATGGTGTGAGATTTACAGAAATAGTAGATCCAGAAAAAAGAATGGAAAGCGTATAACTTGTCATTTTTTTGACTTATTATAATAAAATAATAATGATGATCATAAAATATCCCTTTTTTTCTTATATAAAGCTTAATTAATACGTTGGCACGTTTCTTGCCTTTTTTATAAAAAGGAGGCAAAGATGGACATCCAAGGGATAACTACAACACAAATACTTACAGTAGGTATTTTTTTAGTTGGCCTAATATTTTTACAAATATTCATTACCAAAAATAAATCCAAATTTTCTTCAAAATGGGGAGGGAATAAAAGAATCCATATTGTTGAAGAAAAAGCATTAAGTACAACAGAAAAAATTAGAATTATTTCTATTGATAATAGTGAATTCCTATTGATTTCTAATAAAGGTAAAAAGAGTTCTTTTTTAAAAATAGATAGCGATCTTAAAATCTATAAAAAAAGAGAGTCCTCAAATTCTAATTTAAATAAGGGCCCAAAATTAGAAGAAAGATTTAAATTAGGAACGCCTAAACCAAAAATATCTGAAAATCCAAGAGAACACGAACTTAGCAAAGCTATTAAAATAGCTAGAGAAATGAATCCAAATGTGAGCTACAAATAATGAGAATTCCTGTTAAATTATTAATTATATTTCAAATAATTTTATTTGTTTCTTTTTCTAACACTTCTTTAGAAGCCGAAACATTATTTGAGAGTTTTGGAGTTGGTCTACCAGCTGTAAATGTTTCCGACACTCCGGAAGGTGAAACCACATATTCACTGTCTTTACAAATACTAGCATTAATGACAGTTCTTACAGTGTTACCATCTTTAATATTAGGTATGACATCTTTCACTCGAATTATCATTGTTTTATCAATATTACGTCAGGCAATGGGTACCCAGCAGACACCTCCAAATCAAGTTTTGATTGCTGTCGCACTTTTTTTAACGCTTTTTATTATGACCCCTACTCTTTCAAAAATTAATAATGAATCTCTTACACCTTACTTAAATGGTGATCTTGCTGCCGAAAAAGCACTTAAAAATGCAAGTAATATTGTAAAAGATTTTTTAGTTTTTAATACTAGAAAAAATGACCTGCAAATGTTTGCAGATTTAGCAGGTGATGATAAATATGAAAATAATTATGAGGTTCCTTTACCAGTATTATTACCAGCTTTTATAACTTCTGAATTGAAAACAGCATTTCAGATTGGCTTTCTCTTATTTTTACCTTTCTTAGTTATTGATATGGTAATTGCATCCACTCTTATGTCTTTAGGAATGATGATGCTTAGCCCTATGTTAGTTTCCCTTCCTTTCAAACTACTACTATTTGTTCTGGTTGATGGTTGGGCCATGACAGTTGGATCTCTAGTAGCAACTTATTCATCTAGTTAGAGGAAAAAATGGACTTTGATGCTAATGTAGAATTTTTGAGACTTGCATTTTACCAAATAATACTAACTGCTGGTCCTTTATTGGGTGTAGCACTCGCGGTGGGATTAATTATCGGAATTATTCAAGCCGCTACTACTATAAATGAAATGACATTAAGTTTTGTACCAAAGTTAGTAATAGTAGTTTTAACATTTGCTTTACTTGCTAATTTCATGCTTGTTAGTCTTTCAGATTATTTTCTATTTATTTTTGATAGAGTTGCAGGAATGGGATACAGTTAATGCTTGATTTTCCTATTAGTAATATTGGAACACTCCCAGGTTTAGAACTACAAATAATTCAAGATAAAATCCTATTATTTTTATTTTGTAGTATCAGAATTAGTGCTTTTTTAATCTCTTCTCCTATTTTTGGTGCAGGATATGTTTTGTTACCAGTAAGGATACTTTTTGGGATGGTACTAACTTTAAGTGTATTTCAACATCAAAGTGATTTAATAGAAATTCAAACCATAACGTCAGCAATAGGAGTAATTCTTATTATTAAAGAGATTGCTATTGGTTTAAGTGCAGGTTTAATTTTAACTATTTGGTTTTCTGCAGCATCACTTGCAGGTGAAAAAATAGCGAGTACTTCCGGTCTCGCTTTTGCTGCTCAGGTTGATCCAAATACAGGTGCTTCGACACCCGTAATAAGTCAAATTTTGATGTTATTTTTGCTAGTAATTTTTTTAGCTATTGATGGTCATCTTATAGTCCTTAGAACAATGTTAGATTCATACGAGTATATCAGAATAGATTCTATTCCTACATTAGATATATTACTTAAAACTGGAATTGGTGCTGCAGGTTCTATGTTTTTAGCAGCAACTATCATCATGTTACCAGTATCTGTTCTTTTACTAATGGTAAACCTTTCAATTGGGGTTATGACTAGATCCGCACCCACTTTAAATCTTTTTTCTTTTGGTTTTCCCATCACTTTACTTGGTACATTTATCTTTTTATATTTCTCTGCTTCCTCAATTGGTTTTGCAATGTCTGATCTAGTAGAATCTGCAATTGTATCTATGCAGGATATGATATGGGGAATAACCTATGGCTGAGGAAAATGAAGATGGACAAGAAAAAACTGAAGAACCATCCCAACGGAAGATAGAAAAAGCCAAAGAAGACGGTAAAGTATTAAGCTCAAAAGAAATGTTTGTTTTCACAAATATTTCTATGGGATTAATTTTAATGTTTGCTTTTTTTTTGGTAGCCAGACAATATTTATTTGAATGGGCAGATTTATTTGTTTTTGATAGTGATACAAAATTAGACGACCTACCAAGTATAAAAACCAATTATGCATTATGGTATTTTTTAAAAGTAAGTCTTTTTTTTGGTACTCCAGTTTTTCTTATTACTGTAGGGACCCAGCTTGCTGTTGGTGGAATAAACTTTGCTCCTAAAGCCATGTCATTTAAAGGGAGTAAATTAAATCCCATAAAAGGATTTAAAAATATAATTTCTATAAAATCTTTAGTAGAGCTAGGAAAATCTTTACTCAAGGTATTTTTACTAATGGGTGCGTCAACATATGTCATATATCTCTTCTTACCTGAAATTATAAAAATATCAGATGGAAATTTGAGTTCAGCACTTGATACATTAAAAAAATTATTCCCTTACTTATTAATTGCCTCTCTGATTTCCTTAGCAGTGATAGCTGCAATAGATTATTTTTGGCAAAGACATCAGCACATAGAATCATTAAAAATGACGAGGCAAGAACAAAAGGATGAATTTAAACAAACTGAAGGATCTCCCGAGGTTAAACAAAAAATAAGGCAAAAGCAAATTGAAGCTAGTATGGCGTCAGCTGCTCAAAGAAAGTCAGTTGATAATGTTTCTAATGCAACAGCTATTATAACAAATCCAACTCATTTTGCGGTTGCACTAAGATATATTGTTGGAGAACCAGGAGCACCAGAAGTTGTGGCAATGGGTAGAGGTAATGTAGCTAAAGATATAATTAATAAAGGAAAAGAAGAAAATATTACAGTTTATAGAAGCCCTTTACTAGCAAGGGCATTATTTTTCACTTCTGATATAGGAAAGGAAATTTCAGAAAAGCTTTATAATGCAGTTGCCGTAGCATTAGCTTATATTTATAAAATTGATAAAGGGGAATTGGTTGATGAACCAGAAATTGAAATTCCAGAAGATCTAAGATTTAACGAAAATGGTAATTTAATTAAAGATAAGGAATAATATGCCAAGACGATATCATAAAAGTTATGGAGATTGGATAAGCACAATGTCTTTTTTTGGCGTATCAATTTATGCCTGCCTTAAAGGGATAGAATTTTTTGATCAGGGAAATTTTATCAGAGCATTTTTTTTAATATTAGCATCCATACTCTGCTTATTAGGTTCCTTGAGATATCCTATTGCAAGATTTTTTGATGAAATTAACAAAAGAAGACAATGAAAAACAGAACAAATAATTTTTGCAATGGCTGCAAATTTTTATACATTACTTATGACAAATTTAAACCATGGGGGTGCTCAAATTTTGGCTTTAAGTCTCGTAATCTACCAAGTCACGTTGTTTTTGCTACAACTGGCATGAAATGTGCTTATTTTATAAAAAAGGATACTTTTATTAAATCTCAGAAAAAATATAAAGGCCGTGGGAGAATAGCATGAGTGCAGAATTAGATACAATTGAAGAAAGCATTAAGATTGCTTTAGATGCAGCCGACGCAGCGACAGATATTACTTCTGAATATAATAAGGTAAAAAGAGAACATAAAAAGTTGGAGGCAAAAGTGAAGCAAATCCATCGGTACACAACCATAATTTTTGGAAGTTCTATTTTAGCATCAGTTGTTGCAATAGGGTTTTCTTCAGTACTTTATTTTAAATCCATGTCTGACTTGTCTGTGATGACTACTACAAACAGAGAAGCATTAGTTATATTTGCTGAAAATGTTGATGCATTAAAAGAAACCACAAATAACCTAAAAATGGCCATGGATAATCAAGCGCTAATTCAAGACCAGAATAAAAAAGTTTTGAACAAGATTGAAGTTATGCGAGATGATTTTAAAACAACTACAAATTCTATGCAATCGCAGGTTAAATCAGCTAATGAGCAACTTTCTGGAGAAATTGCAAATTTTAGTGGACAATTATCTAACACTGTTTCAGATACTTTGGTTTCACAAATGAATGGACAACTAGCTCAAATTGAATCACTGATAAATGGTATTCAGGAGTCCTACTCTAATTCTTTAGAGGGGATTTCTACCACTCTTGCTGATAATAAGACAATGCAAAGTCTAGCTGATACTCAAAATCTATTATCACAACAAATTAAGTTATTAGAAAAAAAGAATACTGAAATGATTCAAAAATTGCAAAGTAAAGATAATCATATAAAATTTCCTTAGTTTAAAAACTTAATTAATTGTGATGGCTGAACAAAACGAAAATTATAAAAATGATACTTTGGATGAAAACTCAAAGATTGATAGCACCCCATATCTTAAAATAGCTGAGCATGGTAGATCTTCTAGAACCAAGGCTTTAAAGTTAAAAATTGAAGATGTGATTGTTGCAGTAGATGGCACAGAATTCAGGTCAACTTCAGATAATTTGGTAGATCTTTTGTCTAGTGAAGAGCATGGAAAGTGGTTGCTGACAATTTTTAGGGATGGTCAATTTTTTGAAATTTTCACAGCAGGACCACTTGGAGGTGTTTTGAAATTCACCTCTGATGATGAAACTCAATTAATTGCAAGTAAGTTTTCTGAAAGACCCATCATTGAAAAATCAGCATTTCGAACTTTTGAAGTCTTAAAAAACTTGCACAAAAAATGTGATGTGTACGACACTACTTTCTCACAAATAGCTGTTTTTCTTCCACCAGTTTGGTTATTACAAAATAGAATGTGGGAGCCATTTATTGCAGTAACTTCTGTCTACCTAATTACATTTAACGTAAGCCTTATTCTTTTTCTTATTTCTTCATTACTCATTGCTGTCTATTTTAAGCAAGGCCAAGTTACTATACGAAGGAGTTATAGTATGTTTCAAGAATTTCAGGTCTGGGCAATTATAGCTGCAACAAATGAAGCTACAGTGCAACAAATTTGTAGAAAATTTGATCCAAAGTGTGACTTTTTAAAAAGTCTAGTTGGACCTCCATCAAAAAGTGATGAAGATAATAAGAATAAGAAAAAGAAGCGTAAAAGTGGTAATGTAGCTTCAGTGTCTCCAATTACATATTAATTTTTTTTAATTTAAAATTATTAAATAATTAAACAACTCACTATAAGTTTGTCATTTATAGTGTTATCTTAAATTAGTCAGTATGTTAAATTTCTATTATATAAAATAAGTNAATTGCTTTACTGAGATTTAAAGCTAAGAAAATTATTAATCTAGAAATTACTAATTAAAAAAGAGTAATAAATTAGTNAACTAAATAAGATACCTCTTATAACAGAAATCNGTACAAAATTATAATCATCAAAACTTTTTTTAATTTAAACTATTTTTTTTGTACATAATTTCATTGTATTTCATTTCTAAAGAAATGCTATTTTCAATTAGAAAATATTCTACCAAATATTTTATGAATAAAGTAAATACCTTTACAAATTCTAATCTTCTGTACTTATTAGATATTCAATCTAATTATTTATTATATATATGAAGATGACTTTGGATTTGTCACAAATTTAAAATTTAGCAAATTAGAAAACACACTAGCTTTCTATAACTAACAATAATTCAATAAAACTAAAAAGAGTTTGAAAACAATTTAAGGATATAAAATTTCTTCATTTGTTTTGATAATTTCATCACTAATTAACTTATCAATCTCCTTTCACCATTTAAAAAGCAAAGAGAAATATATACGTATGAAAAGGAAGTTAAATTGTAAGAACTTATTGGATGAATATGTAGTAAGTATAGATACTGTAGTGAAAGTTAAAAATCAAAAATCTATTTCAATTTCTATCCTTCGATTTTTNGATCTACCCTCAGATGTATCATTACTCTTTATTGGCTTGGCCTCTCCAAAACTCACAGCCTGCATACGGTCAGCAGTTATAGTTCCTACTTTTTCCATCTCTTGAACCACACTTGCAGCTCTTGCTGCTGCTAAATCCCAATTATCTCTAAAGTTAGAACCAAATTTTAGAGGTACATTATCTGTATGACCAGATACTGTGATTTTGCTAGTGGGTCCAACACCGGTAGTAGCAATCTTTGCCATAATTGTTCTAGCTTCATCGGTCAACTCAGCAGAACCAGATGGGAAGGCTCCTCCAGCTCCGACTGTTACAAATACTTTACCGTCTTTTCTTTCAACTTGAACTAATCCCTTATCAATTTCTTGTCTAAGGGCTACTTGGAGATTATCCTCAGCAATTTTGGCCTTTTGATCCTGTGCGGATCCGCTACCAGAACCATTTCCTTCATCATTTGAAACTTGATTATCTTTATCATTGCTTTTGGCCGAAGCTGCAAGTTCTGCTAATTTTTGTTCGATACCTCCAAAAAGTACTTCTTGTTCAGCTTTTCCAGAAGCCGCCCGAGCTTCTTCTAGAGCTTTTAAAGTTTCTTCGATAAGCTCTGCTGTATCTTTTTTATTATCATCTTCATTTGTATTATTAAAATTCACAAAAACTTTATCACCGAGGGACTCTATTGTAACATCTCCCCTTCCAATGGCTTCTTTAAGAGCTTTTGCTAATTCATCTGTTTCTAATTGACCACCATCTGTCTCTTTTTTATCAGTTTCACCACCATCAGANTCTTTTTCTTTTTGTTTTTGTTCTAATTCAGGCTGCTCAATAGTAGTAGTCTGCTGCGTCATTTGTTTTGTAACTGAAGGACTAGGGGAAGGACTGAAGTTCAATGACAACACTGTTGTACCTTTAGGTTGTTCAACTACTGGCACTATTCTTTGAACACCGAACGCATTTTTTAATGACCCTGAGATTTGTTTAAATTTAGGTACATTAAATTCAGCAAAAGAAAGAATTAATACGAAAAATGCCATTAGCAGTGTTGCCATATCTGCAAATGTAGCCATCCAAGCAGGAGCTCCAGGAGGAGGACATTTAGGACACTCCTGTTCTTCTTCTTCTTCAACCTCTTCTGTAGCTTCAGCCATTAATTTAGTCCATAATCAAATTTAAAGAGTTTTTCTAGGCAGCTTCTAATTTTGCTTGCAACTTAGGTGGTAAATTAGCCAGCATTTGATCTTGAATATTTCTAGGCGATTCACCTCTGGCAATGTTTCTCAAACCCAAGACAACCATTTCTCTATAAGTAACTTCATATGCGGTATAGCTTTCTAATTTTGTCTTCATAGGTAAAAACAAAACATTAGCAACAAATGCACCATATAATGTTGTAAGTAATGCAACAGCCATAGCAGGTCCGATTGCTTTTGGATCAGCCATATTTCCAAGCATCAGAACAAGGCCAACTAACGTTCCAATCATTCCCATTGCAGGCGCTATGTCTATCCAGGCTCCAACCACTCCATGATTAGTTTCATGTCTAGCTTTCATGGCTTTAATTTCCTGATTAAGCTGTGAAGTTAATTTTGCTTCATCAGCTCCATCAACTAACATCTGCATTCCTTTAGCAAAAAATTTATCTGGTACTTCTTGACCTTCAAGAGCCATCATTCCATCTTTACGAGCAATACCAGCTAGTTCAACCATTCTTTCAATAAGTTCGTCTTGTTTTTTTACAGGTGGGAAGAATGCTTTAGCCATTACACCAAAACTACCTAAAAAAGCTGGAAGAGTAGAGCTATACATAACACCAAAGGCAGTACCACCAAAAACAATCTGTACGGAAGGAACATCAATAAATGTATTTATGCTACCCCCTGCAGTCATTGCTACTACAATTAATCCAATCGCTCCTAATATTCCTACTAATGATGCTATATCCATTGGTTCAATATTACCTTTGTTTTGTAAAAGTTAGTGTATTTTTGCAAGAATAATACCAAATTAAAAATAATTATAAATTACAAAAATATTGTTAATTGTTCATGCGTGATTAAATAATATAATACTATAACGATATTATTTCAATTACATTGATTTAACAAAATGTTCAAAATTACCAAAATATCCAAGAAATCTATCTATATATTTTCATTTATTTTATCTAGTATCATACTGAATCCTCAAATCATATTAAGTCAATCTAATCAATTCTATTTAAAAGAACACCTCGTAGTTGATTTATTTACCTCTACAGAATGGATGAGATGCAGCGTAGGCCAAAGATGGAATGGTGAAACCTGTATTGGAAAAATTATTAGTTTAAATCATGAACAGATGGATGAGGTGTTAAGAATAGCCTCTGATCAACTTGGTTCAGGTTGGAGATTACCTACAAGAAAAGAATTAGAATCTTTAGTATGTAAGGATTGTAAAATTCCTAAGATTGATAGTAAAATTTTCCCAAGAACTGAACCTGTTCCTTATTGGACTGGTGAAAGAAATAAATTTGCTAAGAAACATTATTGGTCAGTAAATTTCTATACAGGAAACACTTATGGTAGATTTTATCCTTACCAATCTTTAGCTGTACGGTTAGTAAGAGATAGATGATTTAAGTCAAATCATTCTGAAACATTTTCTCTTTTCTTGTCCCAATACCAAAAAATTATTTTAAAAATGAATATAATAAAACCGATAATCATTATTGCATTTGCCACTTTTTGAGTCGTTATGTATTTAAAGTAAGAAAGTTCATTTCCACCTGCTAAGCCAAGAATAACTACAAAAAGCACCATGCCTAAAAAAACTCTTAATATCATGCACCTTTGACAAGGGGCTCCAGTGTCTTTTGAACTTGAATATCTTTTCATTATAATCTCGTTAAATTATTCATCTGATACTATGAAAATATAATACCAAATCAAAATATAATAAGCAAAAAAAATAACTTTTTTTTGACATTGCAAAAATGTNATATTATCATTTAATACTTAAAATATTGATTTAATTGAATAATTTTGTCATAATCTTGACTTGGTCCCCAGTCAAATTGTTTTTTTGATTTTTTCTTTTTTTTGAACAAACTAAAGAAAAAAGGAGAAAAAAAATGCAATTGACACCTTCATTAAATATCAAGCAAAGGCAGTCATTAGTAATGACTCCACAGCTTCAGCAAGCTATAAAACTATTACAGATGACAAATTTAGATTTGTCTAAATATCTAGAAGAACAAACATTTGAGAATCCATTTTTGGAAACAGAAGAAAATAATTCTGCCCTACAAAATGAAAAATTAGATGAACTCACACCTAAGATTAATGAATCAAACGATAAAAATGAAGTAGATAAAACGTTACAAACTGGAAATGCTCTATCGGATGATCCAACATCTAACGAGGATTTTGATAATAGATTTGATTGTAATCTAGTTGAATATGATGGATCCAGCCATACTAATACTCAATTTCAAGGTAATGCGACTGATAGTGAAAATATTCTTGAGCTTACAGTTGAGGATCATCCTAATTCACTCTATCAGCATGTTGAAAAACAAGTACTTTATGCTTTTGAAAGCCCAGAGGAAAAATTTATTGCACTTAAATTTCTAGAACATCTAGAACCTTCGGGTTGGTTAGGAAAGGCATTGGATGAAATAGCTATGGAGTGTGGTATTTCCCTAGAAATAGCTGAAAAAATTCTACAAAAACTTCAAAATTTTGAACCTGCTGGATTATTCGCACGAGATCTCAAAGAATGTTTATTGATACAAGCTAAAGCTAGTGATAATTATAGTTTGAGCCTAGAATTATTACTTCAAAATTTAACACTATTAGCAAAAGGTGATTTGAAATCTTTATCAAAAAAATGTAATTGCAAAGTGAGTGATGTAACCAATTATCTTAAACTTATTAGAAGTTTTAATCCAAAACCTGGTGCCTTTTTTGAAAATGATTTGCCTCAAATTAATTCTCCTGACTTAATAGTAAAGAAAACGAAAAATGGCTGGTCAGTTGATTTAAATAAATCAACACTTCCTACAGTTTTTGTTAATGAAGACTATGCATCTAGAATAAATTCCAAACCTAAGAATGATAAAAAAGATAATGTCTTTGCAAATCAAGCGCTTGCATCTGCTAGATGGCTAAAAAGGGCTCTTGAACAAAGGAATTCTACTACTTTGAAAATTTCTGCAGAGATTGTGAGAAGACAAACTGACTTCCTTGATAATGGGTTAGATTTTCTTAAACCTTTATCTTTGAAAGATGTTGCAGAAACTGTTGGTATGCATGAAAGTACAGTAAGCAGGGTTACAGCAGGATTATTAATGAACACACCAAGGGGTACTTTTACTTTAAAATCATTTTTTAGTGTTAGCATTCAAAGTAACTCAAATGGAGTAGGAACCTCTGCTGCTGCTGTAAGACATATGATTTCAAAAATGATATCAGATGAAAAGCCAGTTAAGCCATTAAGTGATGACGCTATAGCAAAAAATATCAGTAAAAGAGGAGTCAAACTCGCNAGGAGAACAGTNGCAAAATACAGNGAAATATTGAATATTCCATCATCATCTGAAAGAAGAAGAAAAGCAAAAATGGAAATGTCTATTAGCTGATTTTTGATAAAAAATTTTCACTATTTTTTTGCTGAGGGTTTTTCTTTAAGCACTTGTATTATTGCTTTTACATGATCCTCAGATATATCAAATCTTTTTCTTAAATTTTCAATCTCAATTTGTTCGTCTGAATCAATTTCTCCATCCTCTAAAGCACTTGCTATTTGAGCTTCCAATATAGCTTTTCTTTGAGCCACTTGATGAGCAAATGCATTAGCAACAATACCGGTAAGCAGAGCTACTGAAAAAACACCCATAACAGCAGTAAATGCGCCTATTATTTTTCCCANTGGTGAAATTGGGGAAACATCGCCATAACCAACTGTAGTAAGCGTTATTAAAGACCACCACATTGTCTCAGGTATAGAACTAAATTTATCAGGTTGAACACTATTTTCAGCAACATACATCAGGGATGAAGCAAAGAATAATGCTAATATAAATAGATAAGAAGCAGCAGCAAAAGAAGACCTTTCATGATGTATAGCAGAAAATAAATCTTCTAGAGCACTTGAATAATGAGATATTTTAAGCAACCTTAATAACCTAAGTACTCTCAACCATCTAAGATCAACACTAAATAATAGTGGTAATAAACTTGGTAATATAGCCAACAAATCAATTATACCAGTGAAACTAAAAATGTACTTAATTCTATGCTTCATTGAAGATTTATGACTACCATCACCTCTTGCACCTGTAGCCCAAATTCTTAAAAGATATTCGACCAAAAAGATTGAAACTGAAAATACTTCAAAAACATAAAATTGTTTTCTATATGTTGCACCAATTGATTCAACTGACTCTAGAGAAACTGCCAAAAGATTTAAAATTATTAAAGTTGACAATAAAAAATCACTATATTGACTTACTTTGTCACCAGGCTTCGCCTTTTCTAAAATCTCTAAAGTACGCTTTTTTGATAAAAAAACCAAATTAAACCCAAGCTTTACTCTTGGGTTTTTTACTTAAATCGGCTTTCATCATCTCACTAAATGCATCAGCAACTCTTTTTTGTGCTTCTTTATTTTTCTTCAAATCTGGGTGAAGAGGTATTAAAAAGTCACCATTATCTCTAATGATGGGATCTAAATAAAGTTCGTCATATTTAGCTAAAAGAGTTTTTAAATCTTTCATAAGATGTTGTTCAAGTTCTTCCATAATAGCCCCACTTGTAATTCTTTTTATTTTAAAAGGTTTTTAATCTTTTTCAAGTTGCTGTCTTAAAGAAAGTACTAACGACCAATGTTTCTTTATAAATTTTGGTACATTTNAAGGGGAATTTATAGTAAGGCTTTTATTATCTCCTTCAAAATTNAAACCACTTTCATTTAATACCTGATCGATTTCTCCAATGTTAATATGAGATGAAGCATCATAAACAATAATTGGCTCAACTTCTTTTTTGAAAATAGTTTTGCTTTCAACTGCAGGTAAAATATTTTCTGCAGCTGTAAAACCCAATGGATTATTGTCTAGCTTATTTTCTTTTTGTTTATTCCATACCTTAGAAACTTTTTGATAATATGGAACATTAAACTTTTTTTTATTGGAGTGATAATGTTTTATNACGTCTTCCCAATTTTGATGTCTTCCATAAAGTTCCTTTACAAACTTTGCAGCATATTGGATATTTTTTTCAGGATCAAACATATCGTCTAAAGAGCTAAATGCTCCTTTATGCCATCTGTAATTCAACTGCATGCATCCTACATCTATATTCTTAGATCCATTGGATACAGCATTTTTAAGGTATTTAAGTGCCCCTTTTTTTGTTTCAAAATAGAGTCCTTTACCAGCATGATTAATAGACCAGGGCCAGCCTTTAACCTCACCAGATGATAATTTTCTTCCTGCTTCAACCCTTGAAATACTACTTAACAAATGTATTGGTAGATTAGTTTCAGATTCAATACGATTAGCAATTTTTTCACAATTAGGCTTGTTAGTTAAATCTGCTGACCAACCTAAGCCAATAGCAAAAAATACATACAGGAATGAGGTTATAAAAAGTTTTGAAAAAAGATAATAAAAAAAATAAGGCATACCTCTAATTTGCAAACAACGTGCCACTAATTTAAGGCATATATTTACTTATTTTTTTTAATTTCCTTTATTTCTTTCCCTTTAAGTATTAACTCATCACCTTTAACCTTAAGTTCAGCTAAAATAGTAACATTACATCTGTCCTTTGAACTTGTGGTTATTGGCAATCCACATTTGGCAACTAAATCACCGGGAAAATCATCTTGTAAAATNGTATATTCTGTTCCATCTAATGAGATAAGAATAATTCTTTTCTTGTTAGGTTCATACAAAAGGTTGCCAGTAAAGGTAGCGATTATTCCATCTGATTTATTTTGTGGAGTATTATCTTTAGTCTGACCTTTGATTTCTTTCTCTAAAATAAGCTTCGCGGATTTTAATTCTAAGATTTGCTCTTTTTGCTTTCTTATAGTTTGTTCATATTTTTTGTTAGTTTTTTGATAGATCTCACTGTTTTCTTTCAAATTATCAAATTCAGCCTTTAAAGTTTTGATCTTATCATCTTCAAGTTGTTTTGAGTTTTCTCTTAAAACTTTAATACGATTTTCTAATTCAGCAATTACACTGTCTTTTTGTTGTATTTGAGAGATTAATGTCTTATTTTCTTGTAATTCAGGATAATTATTCTCAATTTTTGAAACTTCTTTTTTTTGTTTATTTTGAGGCTGATCTTTTAGTAAGCTCAATTTTTTCTTTGAAATTTCAAGCTTCAATTCAAAAAGGTCTGATTCTAATTGATCTTTTGATAAATTCAGTAAACTGATTTTCTGATTTAATTTATTTTTAAGAGAGTCTACTTCTTCAATCTCAAGTTTTTTTTTGGATAATTCAGATTCTAAATTTTTCTTTAGATCTGATAAATTTTCATCTTTATTAGAGATTACTTCCATATTTAAATCATTCGTTTGATTCAAATTTTTAACAGATCCATCTAGTTCTTCTTTTACCAAATTTACTGATCTATCATAAATACTATATGAAAATAAACCTAACCCAATTAAAAATGTGAGAACTGAAATATTTAGAATAAACATCGAATAAAATATATTGTTTTAAGTACTTTTTGTAGGAAAGATTAAGTTATTATTACACATTTTAATATAAAAAATAATCATAAAAATGAATTACCAGCAATATATACTGATTTTATTGATTGCACCCCTCCTAAAGTTTGCAATACAAAAAGTTCTTCATCAAGTGACTCACATGTTTCCATCCTTATCCTTGATACCATATTACTTAAACTATCTAGTACTACGATGTCAGCAAAGGTTCCTATTTTAAAACTTCCGATTTGATTTTCTAATCCTAGGGATTTTGCATTACCAAGCGTAGCCCAATAAAATGAAAATTTTGGGTTTAAACTGAAATTTCTAAATTGTTGAATTTTATAAGCTGCATCTAAATTATTTAGCATTGAATAAGATGTACCCCCTCCAACATCTGTAGATATACCTAATCTAACATTTGAATTATTTAATTCTTTTAAAGGAAATAAACCACTTCCAAGAAAAAGATTAGATGTTGGACAATGAACAGCAACTGCTTNGGATTGTTCAAATATGGAAATTTCATCACCACTTAGATGAATAGAATGACCTAATAAAGATCTATTATTTACAATTCCATTTTGCAGATAAATATCCAAATAATGCCTGTAATTAGGGTAAAGTGACAATGTATATTCTATTTCATCTCTATTCTCTGAAAGATGAGTTTGAATATAACATGAAGGATTATTTTCAACTAATTCACCTGCTAATTTTAGTTGTTCAGGAGAAGAAGTTATCGCAAACCTTGGTGTAATTGCATAAAAGTTTCTATTTTTTTTGTGCCATTTTGAAATAAGTGCTTGTGAATCCTCATATGAAGATTGGGGTGTATCTAACAGATTCTTAGGGGCATTTCTATCCATCATCACTTTACCAGCTATCATACACATATTTTTTTTTGAAGCTTCTTGGAAAAGTGCGTTGACTGACTCTTTATGAACAGAACAAAAGGATACTGAGGTAGTGGTACCATTGGTTATAAGCAATTTTAAAAATTTCTTAGCCTGCTGCTTAGAATAATCTTCGGAAATAAATTTTGCTTCCTCTGGAAAGGTATATTTATTTAACCATTCTAGAAGTTGTGTACCATATGAGCTGATTACTTGAACTTGGGGAAAATGATTATGTAAGTCAATAAAACCAGGAAAAATCAAGTTATTTTTATGGTCAATAACATCATGGTCAGAATATTTGGCAATAATTTTGTTAAAATCACCAATATCGACTATTTTTTCTCCAGATACTACTAAACCACCCATTTCAAAATACTCAAAAGAATTTTCTGGGTTTTCTTTTCTGCCGTCGTCTACAAAATGAAAAATTCTACCTTTTAATATCATCAATTTTTTCCATTATATACGTTTATACAGATGATTTTTTTTCAAGCACTGATAACATTTCTGAGATTATATGGGCAGATATAATTTCAGGTCTTTTATCATAGGTATCAAATAGGGATTTACCTATTGGAATTTTTACATCTGAAATATTATTTAATCCTTTTTTTCTAAGCCAATTATCTAGTGTTCCCCTTTTTGTTTTAGAACCAATCATACCTAGATATAAAGCGTCCCTCCTTTTTAAAATTTCATAGCATAAAAGGAAATCAAGACCATGATCTTGAGTAGTTATTATGTAACATGAATTAGCAGGTGCTTTATGAACCTCTTGCTCAGGAATTAAGGTAAATTTTTTTTCAATAGGTATATTTATTTTTGAAATAAAATTCTTCCTATTATCAATTAACTTTACCTTTAAAGGTAAATTATACATCTGCAAAGATAAAGAAGTACCTATATTTCCTGCACCAAAAATAAGTACAGACGTAATATCAGAGAAATTATTTTCTATTTTCTCAACTAATTTTTGGGACGAAATAGAGTTTAGTTTTTGAATTGAAATAACAACTTTTCCTCCACAACATTGTGCGATATCTGGACCCAAAGTAGTTTCAATATCGAATTTGAAATCATTATTCCAATTTTGAGTAATAACATTATTAATAAGATTAAATTCTAATTGACCACCACCAATTGTACCAAAAATCTCCCCCTTATGACTGATTAACATCCAGGCCCCTTTTTCTCTTGGAGAAGAACCTAAATTATTTTTAATTTCGCAATAAGCAATTTTACTTTTGTTTTTTAAAAATTTGATAAGGGTGTTTTTGGTTAAAATCAAACTTGTGTAATCCTCTGAGTATTATAAATTGAGGACAAAACTTCTTCAGGCGTGGCTGGGGCATTTAATCTTGGATTTATTTTATAATCAGAAACTGAAGCTACAGCCATCTGAATTGCTTCATGAACAGAAATTGCCAACATAAATGGTGGTTCACCAACAGCTTTGGACCTTTTAATAGTTTTTTCAAGATTTCTAGACCAGCTTGCTATTTTTATATTAAAAATATCAGGTCTATCCGATGCAAGAGGAATTTTATACGTTGAAGGTGCATGCGTTTTTAAGGCACCATCCGGACCCCAAAAAAGTTCTTCACAAGTTAACCAACCCATCCCTTGAATAAAGCCACCTTCAATTTGTCCCATGTCGATAGTTTTGTTCAAAGACTTTCCTACATCATGTAAAATATCTACCCTCCTGATTTCATACTCACCAGTTAAAGTATCAATTAAAACTTCGGATACTGCTGCCCCATAACTATAATAATAAAATGGCTTACCTCTTGCCATGTTTCTATCCCAATGAATTTTTGGAGTTTTATAAAATCCTGAATCCCAAAGTTGTATTCTTTCTAGATATGCTTCTTTCACAATTTCATGAAAAGGCAGAATTTTGTCTGGTATAAATATATAATTATTTTTAAATTTAATATGTTTTGTTGATACTTCATATCTATTGGAAATATAATTAATTAATCTTTTTTTGATTTTTTTTACTGCGTTATAAGCTGCCATACCATTTAAATCTGAACCTGAAGATGCAGCAGTTGCAGAAGTATTGGCTATCTTACTAGTATCGGTATCAGTTATTTTAATTTTATCAAAACTAACACCTAATTCATGGGTAATTACTCCTAGAACTTTAGTGTGTAGACCTTGACCCATCTCTGTACCACCATGATTTACAGTAACAGATCCATCAGTATAAATATGAACTAATGCTCCACCTTGATTAAACCATGTAGCAGTGAACGATATTCCAAATTTTACTGGAGTAAGAGCAATCCCCTTTTTAAATAATTTATTTTCATTATTAAATTGAATTATTTCTTTTCTTCTTTTTTCATAATTTGAGGACTTCTCTAATTCAAGAATAAGCTTTTTTGAAATATTGTCAGAAACTTTTTGAAAGTATGGTGTAATTGATTTCTTTCCAGTTTTATAAAGATTTATTTTTTTTATTTCTAGTGTGTCTTTCTTTAGAAAAAATGCAATTTCTTGAATAATCCTTTCTGCTAACATCATACCTTGGGGACCACCAAATCCTCGAAATGCTGTGTTAGAAACTTTATTTGTCTTGAGTGGCCTAGAAATTAATCTAACATTTGGATAGAAATAGCAATTGTCAGAGTGAAATAATGCCCTATCAGTAATAGGTCCTGAAAGATCTGAAGAAAAACCACAATTTGCACTTAAAAGTGCATCAACAGCCATAATTTGTCCGTTTTTTTCAAACCCGACGTTATATTTGATATAAAATGGATGCCTTTTGCCTGTCATAATCATATCATCATCCCTATCAGGTCTAATTTTGACTGATTTTCCAGTTCTTACAGACGCTAAAGCTGCAACTACTGCAAACAAATTTGACTGGGTTTCTTTTCCTCCAAATCCCCCGCCCATTCTCTTAACTTTTACAATTACTTTGTTAAAAGGAATATTTAAAACTTTAGCCACCATATGTTGAACTTCCGTGGGATGCTGCGTTGANGAAAGTACTATTACTTCTGAGCTATCCTCTAATTTGGCCATTGCAATGTGACCTTCTAAATAAAAATGGTCCTGCCCTCCAATATTGATAGTTCCACTTAATTTATACTTTGATTTTTTTAAACCGCTATCAACATTACCCCTTTCCAATTTCAAAGGCTTTGTAACTACTTCAGGATTTTTATTTTTAATTTTTTCAATATCAAGTAGAGGGGTATTTATACTTTTTTTTAATCTTACTAAAGAAGCAGCTTTTCTTGCTTGTAGCCTAGTTTTGGCGACTACGACAAAAAGTGGTTGACCATAATAGGATACCTCTTTATCTGCTAGTACGGGCTCATCCTTTAATCCAGTAGGACTAATATCATTAATTCCAGGCAAATCTTTTGCAGAAAATATGTCTACAACTCCTTCAGATTCACTTACCTTTTTAACGTCTATATCAAGTATTTTTCCTTTGGCAAAATCAGATTTACCAATATATGCATGTAAANTTCCATTTTCTTCGATTAAATCATCAATATATTCNGCTTTGCCTGTAACAAATTTATTCAAGGACTCATGACGTGTAATATCATTTTCACTTGACTGTAATAATCCTTCTTTTTTTCTTAACTGTCTCAATTTATGAAACCCTACTAATTTCCTCTCTATCAAATTCATTATTTACGAAATAAGTAAACTTTTTAAAAAGGTTCTCAGCTACCCTTTGACGATATTGCGAAGTTGCTCTGCAGTCAGTTAGCGGTTGAAAGTCAGATTTTATAGCTGTTTCAATATTATTTTCATCAAAATTATTTTCTGGATTTTCTTTGAATAGATTTTCCAAAGACTTTGATCTTTTTGGGATTCCTGCCATACCTCCAAAAGCAAACCTAGCAACAGGTTTTTTATTTAAAATATTTTCATAGTAAAATGCGCCAGTAATTGTAGAGATATCTTCATAGCGCCTTTTAGATACCTTATATGCCTTAAACTCAAATTTTTTATTTTTTGGATTTGAGATTTCAAAACCNTGGATATACTCATTACNACTAATTGCTTGATGACCATATTCAATAAAAAAATCTTCTACATATATTTTTTTTGATTTTTCTTTACTAGAAATTTGCATCTTTCCTCCAAGTGATATTAACAAAGGAGCAATATCCCCTATAGGAGAACCATTAGCAATGTTACCACCAATTGTTCCCATATTCCTGATTTGATCTCCTCCAATTCTATTAATATACTCAATCAAATTTGGAAAATAACTTATTATAAAATCTTGAAAATCTGAGTAAGTGACCAAAGATCCTATTGAGACTTTATATTTAGTAATTTTTATAGATTTAAGTGCATTTATTTGATTAATAAAAACTACCGGTCTTATGTTTTTAAATTGTTTATTAACCCATAGTCCAACGTCTGTAGAACCAGCAACTATTGTAGTATTCTCATTACGGTGCAAAATCTCTTTCAATTGAGTCAAGTTCTTAGGAATAAAATAATCTAATTTTGAATTTTCTTTTTCTTGAATATTATAGCTTTTCAATTCATTAAGTTTTTGAGCCCAGTATTTGTTATTTTTAACAAGAACATCGTTACTTATAAAGTATTTTTCGCTAAGTTCCTCAGCAGCTGATATTATTGGACCATACCCAGTACATCTACAAAGGTTTCCTTGAATTGCATTTAATATCTCAGATTTATTAGGTTTTTTTGTTTTTAAAAGTAACCCATAAATNGACATAACAAATCCAGGTGTACAAAATCCACATTGCGCTCCAGAAAATTTTACAAATGCCTCTTGAATTGGATGGAGATTTTCAAGGGAATTTGATAACCCATCAATTGTAATCAAGTGAGAATTGTCTATTGAAGGTAAAAAAAGTATGCATGAATTAGCAGTTTTATAAATAACTTTGTTATCTTTATCTAATTTACCTATTAATATAGTACAGGCACCACAATCACCTTCAGCACAACCTTCTTTTGTCCCTTTTAAATTTTGATTAATTCTCAAAAAGTCTAATAAAGTCTCTTGTGGATCATTAATTGATTTCTTTATCAAGTTATTATTTAGATAAAATTTGACCATGTTTTTTGTTTGAATATTAGTTATGTTACTTCTGAGCATTTCAAATTAGCATTCCCAAATTTTTGATAATCTCAATTGTAAAGCAAATTAATAACCAATTAAAAGGGTTTTTAAAAGATTAGTTTCTTATAGTTGTTCTTGGGCAAGCACCTTTTGTGCAATTCTAAAGCATTCTAATGCTTGAGGAACACCACAGTAAATTCCAATTACATGAATAATGGCTCTTATTTGATCCTTTGAAACACCGTTTTTTATTGCTCCTTTGCAATGTATTTCCCACTCTTTCATTTTTCCTAAAGCGCCAATCATTGTTAGATTCATCATAGATCTCGTCTTCCTGTCAATACAATGATCACCCCAACCAAAACCCCAACACCAAGATGTCATAGCCTCTTGAAAAGGTTTTGTAAAATCATCAGCTTCATTTAAATTTTTTTCAACATATTTATCGCCCAAAGTTGCTTTTCTTTCTTTTAAACCAATTTCAAAAAAATCATTCATTTTTACCTCACAAATTATAAAAAGATTATTGTTTTAGAAAACAAAATAAATTATTTATTATCAATAAAAAAAATCTTTTACAGGTAATNAAATTGTTGAAAGCATTAATTTTTGATATAGATGGAACAGTCGCGGAGACAGAAGAGTTACACAGAAAGGCTTATAATTGTGTGTTTTCTGAAGAGGGGATTTCATGGACTTGGTCAAAAGAACTATATAAAGATTTATTGAAGGTTACAGGTGGTAGAGAGCGACTTAAACATTACGAAGATAATGTTGCCACAAAAAAATATAATTTAGATACTAATGAAATTTTAAGAATACATACAAAAAAAAATAAACAGTATAATGAATGGGTTAATGAAGGTTTACTCCAACTAAGACCTGGCATAAAAACTTTAATTTATAAAGCTCGAGAAAAAAACATACAACTTGCAATATCAACATCAACAAGTTTAATGAATGTAAAATCGTTATTTAAAAATTGTTTTGGAAAAGAGCCACATACCTTATTCAAAACTATTGCAACTGGTGATATGGTTAAGAAAAAAAAACCTGACCCTGAATTATATTTACTTGCTCTAAGACAACTATCCTTGGATCCAATACAATGCATTGCTTTGGAAGATAGTAACAATGGACTAATATCAGCTAAAAAAGCAAATATAAAAACTATATGTTCTCCAAGTTTATATCACAGTGATGATAATTTTGGAAAATCTGATTATATCTGTGAAGAATTTACTGAAGATAAGCTACCAATAGAATTGAGGCAGCTTATCTTTACATAATAATTTTAAGATCCTAATTGAGCTAGCATCTCTTCCATTCTAGCCTTGGACTTTTTAGGAAGTTTTACTCCATCTAAAAAACCATCAACTTTAACATCACCCACTGCTATTAGGGCAACCATACCGTTGGCTAAGTGTGGTGTACATTTAACACCATAGAGTCCATCCTCTGAAACCACAATACTTACCGGTTTATTAATCTTACCTTTAAACTTTTTAATTCCATCTGGTAGCATACCTTTAATACTGGCTGCCATGTGTCCCTTTTCAGTAGGCAAGAAAGTGACTGTATCTCCTTTTTCTGCTACTATTAGCATAGGTTCAAATACCATTTTATTACCGTCTGCATCTTTATTAAGCATTTTTACTTCAATTTCAGCAGCAAATACCGAATTCAAAGTAAAAGAAAAAATTACAGTTGTAACAATAAATAAAAGCTTTCTCATATTTCCCTCACATAAAAAATATTTATATCTATATAGAGAACGATTTACTCTAATTAAATTGAGTTGGCAACTACTTAAGCAACTACTCTTGATAAAGCACACTGCTTCCATAGTGATGCCAAACTATTGACGAGATAATCGATATCATCATATGTATGTAATGGCGATGGTGTAAATCTCAACCTCTCAGTTCCTTTTGGAACAGTTGGATAATTTATTGGTTGTACATATATGGAATAATCATGAAGTAGAATATCGCTTATTTGTTTACATTTAACAGAATCCTTTATCATAACAGGAACTATGTGGCTTGGATTAGACAAGTGAGGTATGCCCACTTTATCTAATTTACTTCTCAAATAAGATACTTTTCTTTTTTGATTTTCACGCTCAATATCACTTGATTTTAGATATTTAACAGAGCACAAAGCACCTGCTGCTACCGCTGGCGGAAGAGCAGTAGTAAAAATGAATCCACTCGAAAAAGAACGAATAAAGTCACATAAAATATTTGAACCCGTAATGTAGCCACCTACTACACCATAAGCTTTACCCAAAGTACCTTCAATTAAATCAACTTTATGAACAACACCTTTTTGTTGCGATATACCCCCACCATTTTTTCCATAAAGACCTACTGCATGAACCTCATCTAAATATGTCATTGCACCAAATTCCTTTGCAACTTCACAAATTTCATCAATAGGTGCAATATCACCATCCATAGAATATACACTTTCAAAAGCAACTATTTTGGGAGCATCAGCAGGTAAGGAAGACAACTTATTTCTTAAGTCTTCTGGGTCATTATGTCTCCATATCATCTTTCCTGCCCTAGAATGTCTTATTCCTTCAATCATAGATGCATGATTTTTCTCATCTGATAAAATAGTACATCCAGGCAATCGAGCTCCTAAAGTTGATAATGTTGCCCAATTAGATATATATCCGGATGTAAATAACAAGGCAGATTCCTTTTGATGTAAATCTGCCAATTCTTTTTCAAGTAATACATGATAATGGTTTGTACCTGAAATATTTCTAGTTCCTCCAGCTCCAGCCCCACATTCATTTAAAGCTTTTTTTATTGCATTTAAAACATTTTGATTTTGTCCCATACCTAAATAATCATTAGAACACCAAACAGTAACTTCAGATGTTTGATTACTTTCGATATAGTTTTTAGCTTTTGGAAAATTACCACGACACCTTTCTAGTTCAGCAAAAACCCTATAATTTCCTTCATCTTTAAGTTTTTGAAGTTGTAAATTAAAAAGATGATCATAATCCATGAATTTTCTCCGAAACATAATTTTCGCTGTTTGTTTTTTTAAGTTTTAATTGTTTTTTTTGCTTTGGCAACATCCATTTCCAAAGTTCAGCATCCCTCAATGGGACTACCATGAACCAATGTTCTATAAGCGCTAGTGTAGTCAAAGATGCAAGTAAAGTAAAACCAATCGTAGTTGATATTTGATTTTCTGCATCAAAAATATTATCCACTAATACAAAAAGAGTGAATGAAATCAGTGAAATAGAGACAGGAAAAAACCAACTAGTACTGCCAACTCTAAAGTAACTTGCAAGATGAACAACTGGCGATGGTAAGAATTCTGTGTTTATACTAGGTACTCCCAAAAATAAATTTAACTTAGCACAAATTCTCGCAAAAAATAAAATCCCAAAAGTCCATAAACCAACAGTATTATTTGCACCTGTTGAAAGATATACCATACTCAATAAAGTAATAAATAATAATAGCTCTGAATAGGCAATGGTTGATAAAGCATAACTAAAACGTTTTATTTGATCTATTCCTTGAGGACATAATTCTTTACTAGGTCCCGTAATAAACCCAGATAAAAATGCTAGCTCAAACCAGGACCATATTAACAAACTTCCAAAAAATGCACTATAAATAGAAGAGAGCGAGATATTTGAAAGTGAAGTTAAATATAAATAAACACCAAGAAAAAAGACTGGGCACAAAATTAATGTAACAAATTTGTGTGCCCTTTGATTGATTTCATCTACTTTTTTTACAATAAATAAGATTAGCCCTGTTAAAAACCACCAAAAAAATACTGCAGTAAATGCTGCAATCCAGGGTATTTTAAAAAAAGCCAAAATTTCTTGAACCATTAAATCTCCGTCTCAATAACTAGGTTGAAGCCGCGAAGTTTCAGGAACTATGTTTTTTTTGGAAGGAATTAAATATAATCCTACAAAAATACTTAGTGCTCTTGTGGCAAAAAAACTATATTTTAACTTTCCAATAATCCCACCTGATTTTTTGGCTTTTTCCATTTTATCAAATGTAAAACATAATTTTTTTAAACCTGATTTCCATTTTGGATTTTCTAAATCAAGTTCGATAGGAAAAACTTGTTTTGAAATTTCTGATGTGATTCTGAGAACAGTCTCATCATACCATTCAATGTCTACATCTAGAGCCTTGTGAAAGGCTGGTCTTGCATGATCGCGTATATACATAGTAGCAAAAACTGCTACCAAGAAAAATTTGATCCAGTATACATTTATTCCAGACGTAAACTTAGGATCAGATTTCATTATTAATGCAAATGCCTCTCCATGCCTAAATTCATCATTACACCACTTTTCAAACCATTTAAAAATAGGATGAAATCTCTTATCAGGATTTTTTTCTAAGTGTCTGTAAATAGTTATATACCTAGCATAGCCAATTTTTTCTGACAAATAAGTGGCATAGTAAATAAATTTCGGAGTAAAATATGTATAATTTTTCTTTCTTGTGAGAAAACCAAGGTTTACTCCTATTCCAGCTTCTCTTAGAGCATCGTTAATAAAACCTGCATGCCTAGCTTCATCTCTTGACATATACGAAAATAATTCACATATCTCCTCGTTTGTTCCCCTTCTCTTCATCTCTTTATAAAGAACACAACCTGAAAACTCTGCTGTTAATGAACTAACTAAAAAATCAATAAACTCTTTCCTTAACTCTGGATTTAAACTCTTAAAATCAATCTTGTCCCAATCTTCAGTTTTCTTAAAATGAGTGCGGTTTGGATCTGATTTCATTTCAGAAATTAATTCATCCCAATCTTTCCTCACACTCTCTACATTAAGTTCATCCATTTCTTTAAAATTGGTTGTATAAAAACGTGGATTTAATAGAGTAGTTTCATGCGCCATAGCAGTGGTTTCATTTATTGCATCTACTCTTTCATTTTGGTAATCAACTTCCTTCATAATGAAATCTCCTCTGAGAATGAAAACTCACAAATTTCCATAAATTCAAAATTTCCAATGAGTTTAGTCCATAATCTATGAAACCAAATCGCTCTTTTTATTGTAGCTATTCTATCTTCAATGACTACCTTTCCATATGGCGCTATAACAGGTTCGCCATGTACTATAACCTCGTCACCAGGATGCACAACTGCCCCATTATTGAAACGAACATGAGCATGCAAACTTTCAAAAGTATGTGAAACTTCTACAGTGCAAGGCGTCATTTCTTTTTTTCTTCTTAACATTATAATTCCCCCCAATTGCCTTATTTAATTAATTTCTTAAATACAGATGCATTCATCGCACCAAAACTATTAAGATGCATATCCCACGACGAAACTTCATCAATTATTGTAAGCCTACCATCTTCATAATGTACAAGTTTAAGTGGGTTATTGGTTTCAATTTTTTTCTTTTTCCTTTCCGACATAAAACCATTATATACTACAACTATAAAACCATATGGACCACCCCTTGAATTAATAATTTCCTCACCCTTATTATTATAAATTGAGACAGAACCATTTTCTTTTTTTACAAATTCTAGGGTGGTTTGAGAAACTACGGGCGCTTGTTTTGGCGTTCCAATCAATGGCATATCAGATAGCCTTGCATATCCTACCATTAATAAAGTCACTAAAAGTAATGCTCCAACTGCTTGTACTAATCGAATAGGAATTAATTCTTTTTCTTGTATACTGGTATCTTCTCTCATGCCGTTATCTCCCCATCTTGTATATTAACATTTTTAATAGCATTTGAATTTGATAAATTTATCTCTGAAATTCTAGATCGAGCAGCTTCAGATAATTTTAAAGCTATAATCTCAACATCAGCAATACATCTGAACGTTGGTTGTGGATTCGAAAAAAACCAAGGTCTTACACTTGGCCAACTTGCAAAAAATGGAATTCTGCTTTTGCTTAATAGTTTAAATGAAATATTCCCACACCCGTCACTGTAAATATTTTTGTCAATACTTACAATTTTGTCAAATGGGACATTCAACATAAAAATTAGTGCTAAGCCACTTCTAATAATTACTCGTTTACTAGTAATTACATATACAGTGGGTAAAACTTGTGAAACTCCAACTGCTATTAATAATAAAACAGCTAAAAAACTACTTATAATATAAGGAAAAAGTACTTCAATGATTTTTATAAAATTTAGATCTCCAGACCTTGAATAAATAATAGAACAGAAAATAATAATTAAATAAATGAATATATACTTGAGACCTAAGGCAGTTAAACAAAATCTTCTGATATCTGGTTTTCCATACCAAATAATTTTTTCATCTTTAGGAATAACACTAAGTATATCTTTTGGTGGTGTATTATTAATCTTATACATTTTTTTCCTTTTATGACGGTATTTCTGTTAATCCAAAACTTTTTTGACCATTATTTTTAATTTTTCTTTTATTTAATTCCTGTGACAACATGCCAAGTGCTATAAGTGTTATGAAAATGAATAAAATTTCTAGATGATATACAAAAATATACCCAATAGAATTATTTTCAAAAGTTGAACCAAAATAGCCATTTAAGGCCATTTTATTAACTATGTCCCTAATTATTCCACCTATAGCTATTCCCAAACCTGCACCAATGGCTTGACTTGCACCCCATGAACCTAAAACGAAACCACTCCCTAATTTTGTTGCAGATGACAACGCCATAGCAATAATCAGAAGTGAAACTGAGAATAAACCAGTACCAAATCCAATAAATAATGTTCCTAAATAATATAAAAATGGAAATTGCATTGGGCTAGAAAATATTATAGCAGAAAAACCTACAATACCTAATAGAAGTGCCGTCATCGCATTACTGACTGAAGAAATAGTTTTTTTTGAATTATTTGCAGCTAAAGCTAAACCAAGTAATGCACCTATAGCCCAAATGCCTGTCAAATTTGTTGTATCAGAAACACTTAAACCTAAAATTTGACCTCCATATGGTTCTAATAAGACGTCTTGCATTGAAAAAGCAAGGGTTCCCCAAAACACTACCCAAATTAGACTATTACTTTTCCGATCTGATATAAATTTTTTCCAAGAAATAAAAAATCTATCTTCAGATTTATTCATTGCATTTTTAATTATTATTATTCTTTCTTGTCGCCAAACAGCTATAAGATTAAGGATTAAAGTCAGTACTGCTGATCCTTGAACTACCTGTATTAAACGAAGTTTTGAAAAATCTTCCAACAAAGCACCAATTACAATAGCTGATACTCCCATACCAAATAGAAACATAAAATAAAGAAGAGCTACAACTCTTGGCCTTGTTTCTTTTGAAGCTTTGTCCGCTGCTAAGGCTAAACCAACTGTTTGAGTTATATGCATGCCTATTCCTGTTAATAAAAAGGCGATTGCCACTAGAACCTCACCTGCCCAATCTGGACCAACTGTTTGATCACCAGAAAGTATAATAATTGCAAACGGCATCACAGCCAGTCCCCCAAATTGAAACAAGCTACCAAACCACATATAAGGTATTCTTTTCCACCCAATAAATGACTTGTAGGTATCAGATTTATGACCATAGAAAGTTCTCATTGGCGCAATTAAAACAGGAATCGCAATCATTACAGCAACTAAGGAGGCTGGAACTAATAACTCTACTATCATTACTCTATTTAAAGTACCTGCCAACATAACAGTAGCCATCCCAACAGATACCTGAAATAATGACAATCTTAAGAGTTGTAATAATGAAAACTTTGAGCTAGCTGCATCTGAAAATGGTAGGATCTTTTTACTTATTTTGAATATGTGGTCTTTAGAAATAATCATTTTTTTAACTCTAGAACCTCTGATGTATAAAAAAGATCATTTACTTTACCAATACTAGCCAAAGATACCCCAAATTCTTTATCAAATTTTTTTTGATATTCTTTGATAAAATTGTTGATATTTAATGGGGACAAAGTAGGTGAACGATCAGCTCTTGGGAGAAGCCGACCTATTTTTAATTTTAATGATAAAATAAAATTTGATGGAACCAACGTAAATATTATTTTTTCATTTGTATTTTTTAGTAGGCTTTCTAAAAGACACATAGTATCATTTTCAGGGTAATGTATTAAACTATCCATGAGTATTATATAATCAAATTTTCCATGGTCTTTCATCATGTCTGATGTTTCAAATTCAATATTTGTTTTTAATTTTTCTGGTAATCTTTTTTTAGCTATTTCGATTAGGTTTGATGAAATATCAATTCCTAAAACGCTTGCGCCCCTTTGAGCTAGTTCAATAGAGAATTGACCTGGTCCACATCCAGCATCTAGAACCCTTTTTCCAGAGAGATCATTAGGTAAAATTGATAATATTTTCCTTCTCATCTTTTCTCTACTTTGTCTAACTTTTAATCTTATTTTTGAAACAGGAGTTTCATTGGTTAAAGCCTCCCAAGCTCTAAAACCTGTTTTGTTAAAGTATTCGGCTATCTTATCTCTATTTTGAGAATACGTTCTCATACTTAATCAAATCCTAATAATTCGAATATATCTCTATCTTCTAATGGTTGAGGTGCCAAAGGATCTGTTCCATCCCATAGTAATTGAGCAAGTCTTAAATATTCTTTTTGAACTAATTGAATTTCCTCATTGTCGTCCATCTCAAACAATGTTTTTTTCTTTAATCTGGATTTTCTTATTGCATCTAAATCGGGAAGATGAGCAACTCTTTTAAAACCAACTTCTTTACAATATCGATCTACTTCATCGGTATCTTTAGATCGATTAGCAATACAACCTGCAAGTCTTACATTATAATTTTTTGATTTTGCTTGAACAGCTGCAATTATTCTGTTCATAGCATAAATAGAGTCAAAGTCATTAGCTGTTACTATTATTGCTCTATCAGCATGCTGCAATGGCGCAGCAAAACCACCACATACTACATCCCCAAGTACATCAAAAATAACAACATCGGTTTCTTCTAACATATGATTTTGCTTCAGAAGCTTCACAGTTTGGCCTACCACATAACCTCCACAACCAGTCCCTGCAGGTGGACCACCAGCTTCTACACATTTTACTCCATTAAAACCTTCATAAACAAAATCATCAGGCCTTAATTCCTCTGCGTGAAAATCTACTTCTTTCAATATATCTATTACTGTTGGAACTAATCTTCCCGTTAATGTAAAAGTACTGTCATGTTTTGGATCACAACCTATTTGTAATACTTTCTTGCCCAATTTTGAAAAAGCAACAGATAAGTTTGATGAAGTAGTTGATTTACCAATTCCACCTTTGCCATATACTGCAAAAACTTTTGCACCTTCAATTTTGACTTTAGGATCCATTTGAACTTGAACTGATCCTTCTCCATCCTCTCCTCGAAGATTTGGAACCTGTTTATTGCTATCCAAAGGGCTCATTTTAATTCTCCATATACTAAATTAATTATTTTATTGTTAATTATTTCATTCAGCTGCTAGTTTTACTCCTTCAAGATTATCCTCTAATTCCGCAAGTGAATCTTTTAAAGCTTCTAAGGTTTCTTCATCTGGTTCCCAATATGACCTATCATGAGCTTCCATTAGTCTGTTTGCAACTCTAAGACTTGCTGCTGGATTAAGAGAAGCAAGTCTTCTTCTCATATCCTCGTCTAAAATAAATGTTTCTGATAGCTTTCCGTAAACCCATGGTTCCACTTGTCCAGTAGTAGCTGACCAACCAAGTGTATTTGTAACTTGACTTTCGATATGCTTTACACCTTCGTAACCATGCTTAAGCAATGGTTCAAACCACTTAGGATTCAAAGATCTTGAACGTGTTTCAAGTGCAATCTGATCAGACAACGCTCTTACCTTAGACCCTCCTCTTGTTTGATCACCTATAAATACTGGTGTTTCCTCACCTCTAGCCCTTTTTACCGCCCGAGTTATGCCTCCTAAAGTATCAAAATAATGATCTACAGTAGTTACACCCAATTCTACACTTTCCAAATTTTGATAAGTACAATCAACAACTTCTAAAATTGCCTGAAGAAGCTTTGTTTGCCTCGAACATTTTCCTTTAAAATCGTAAGCATAACTTTTACGATTTTCATATGTATCTGCTAATTGATCTTCCTGATCCCAAGTAGCTGAACTTACCAAATGATTTACATTAGACCCATATGTACCCTCTGCATTAGAAAAAACTCTTAGCACTGCTTGATCAATTGTGAAATCATACTTATCAATAAAAGCCATTGTATTTCTTTTTACAAAATTCATTTCAACTGGTTCGTCTGCTAATGCTGCTTTTTTGGATGCATCTGCCAACATTTTGATTTGTAATGGAAGTAAATCTCTAAAAATACCAGATAAAGTCATCAAGACGTCAATTCTTGGTCTACCTAATTCTTCCAATGAAATAAGTTTAGCGCCAGAAAGTCTTCCATAATCATCAAAAAATGGTTTAGCACCAAGCAAATTCATAGCCTGAGAAATTGACCCCCCATCTGTTTTGATATTATCTGAACCCCAAAGAACCATGGCGACAGTTTCTGGTATTTTTATTTGTGCTTCCAATAACGCTTTTGTTTGGTTTTTGCCTTCTTGCATTGCAAAGATAGTAGGCATTCTAAACGGATCAAATGCATGCATATTCCTTCCTGTAGGAAGTATTTCAGGAGAACGTATAATATCTCCGCCAGGTACCGGTTTTATATATTTACCTTTGAGTGCATTAATTAACCCCTTAATTTCTGTATCAGCAGTTAATAAATGATCATAGTACTCACGATCCTTTTGGTCTTCTATTCCAGGAATTACACTTAGATAACTATCACGAGCATTATCAGAGGGAGGTGATCCAATTACATGTAGTCCCTCTGGAATAAGTGCCTCCTCTAATTCGTATAACTTTGACTGTAACAATTCAAAATTATTATCAAATTTAATTTCAAGGGCCTCTGCTTGATCTTTGATCAGTTGTTTAAGATCAGCCAAATTTTTTGTTCCATTATTTTCTTGTCTCAATTGTATCAAAGATTCTTTTAATTCTAATAAGCCTTTGTATAAACCAGCTTTAGATAAGGGTGGGGTTAGATGAGAAATAATAACTGCATTAGATCTTCGTTTGGCTAGAGACCCCTCACTTGGATTATTTGCTGCATAAATATAAATATTTGGAATATTTCCAATTAATCTATCAGGCCAACAACTTTCACTTGCTCCAGATTTTTTTCCAGGCATGAATTCAAGAGCTCCATGCATACCAAAATGAATTATTGCATCCGTTTCAAATTCATTTTTAATAAATCTATAAAATGTTGAAAAGGCATGCGTAGGAGCAAAACCTTTTTCAAAAAGAAGACGCATAGGATCCCCTTCATAACCAAAGGCTGGCTGTATACCTACAAAAATATTACCAAATTTCTCACCTAAAATAAATAGACCAGAGCCGTCAGATTGTTGTTTTCCTGGCGCTGGTCCCCAAGTTTTTTCAATATCTTTCAAAAAAGGTTCATTCAACACTATATCATCAGCAGAAATTCTTTTATAGACATTTGCCTCTTGACCATATTGATCCTTATTTCCGTTAAGTATAGATTTTTTTAATTCATCAACATTAGAAGGTAGGTCAACACTATACCCTTCCTCTTTTAATCTACTTAGTGTATTGAAGAGAGACTGAAAAACATCTAGATATGCTGCAGTTCCTATTGCACCAGCATTTGGTGGAAAACCGTATAGCACTATAGATAACTTCTTATCTTTTAAATTTTTGTTTCTCAGATTTACATATTTTTGGACTTTTGATGATAAGCTTTTGACCCTTTCTATTGAAGGTTGCATTTCTAGTCCATGAGCCATTCTACCTCCAAAAACCGTCGGTGCAATAGCACCATCAATTTCAGGTAAAGCAACTAACATTGTGGTTTCCACAGGACCTAAGCCTATATCATTTTCCTGCCAATTTGGAAGAGTTTGAAATTCTAAAGCATGTGCAGCTATATATGGAACATCCAATTTAGAGAGAATATCCTCTGCAGCCTTACTATCATTATATGCAGGACCTCCAACCAAACTAAATCCTGTTAAAGACAGAATACAATCAACATTAAGTTGATCACTAACATAAAAGAATTCATTAATAGCCGGACGAGAATCTAAGCTGGCTGAAAACGCAGGTATTACCTGCAGATTCATACTTTCTAACTCACTAATTACGGCATCGTAATGTGCAGTGTCCCCGGATAAGACATATGATCTCATCAACAAAATACCCACTTTCCCAACACTATCTTTTTTTGAAGGCAAATCTTTTATGCTAGTAGAAACTCTTTTCTTCAGTTTAGGGTGGTAGAGCCCAGTTTCTGGATATTCAATAGGTGGTTTGGCTACTAAATTACTTTTACTTTCTAATTTCCCATATTTTTGACATAAATAAATTATCATTGACTCAACATTGTCATCTGAGCCACCCAACCAATATAACATTGTGAGAAAATAAGAGCGCACATCTTGAGCTTTTCCAGGAATAAATCTTAATATCTTAGGCAATCTCCTAAGTATTGACATCTGCCTTTTCCCACTAGCTGGTTTCCCTGACTTATTACTTCCCCTTAGTTTTTTTAATAAAGATAAAAAACCGCTGGTAGGTTTGCTCATATCGAGTCTGTCCATTCTTGTTAAAGAAACAACCTCTTTTGATGAGATACAACCTACCAATGCATCACAATTTTCTCTTTTAGTTTTCAGAGTTGGTAATATTGCTCTGACATGCTCCTCTAAAAAAAGCAAATTAGCTATAATTATATCAGCATTTAATATATCGTTTTTAGCTATTTCTAATGATTTTGGATTTTCAGCCCATTCAGCTGCAGCATGAACAGTTATCTCCAAAGTAGGAAAATACGGCTTTAATTTTGCTTGAACTCTTGCTACCGGGCCTGCGCTATGAGAATCTAATGTAATTATTACAAATTTGTAATTTTTTGGTTTATTTTTGCTTAGAGTTTTATCTAGCATAATGTGCCTTAGCCTCATATAAAGTCTCTGTTGAAATAGAACTTAGCCCCTTATCCTTGGCAAAAGTTTCTGTATTTCTTCTTGCTTTACCTCTAACAAAAAATGGTATTTTCTTAAGTTCAAGTTCTGCATCTTTTTCCCAAATAATCTCTTCAATCGTATATTTAGGTTCTGTTTTTTTCATATTGGAATTTAATTCCATATTGGAGTGACCGCCCAAATGACTAGGTCCAGCATTATCATTAAATTCAAAGTCTTCCCTAAACATATGAAGAAGATGCTCTTCTAGTCCCATAACTAAAGGATGTACCCATGTATCAAATATGACATTAGCACCCTCCCACCCTACTTGTGGTGAATACCTAGCGGGATGGTCCTGGACATGAAAAGGAGCAGATATTACAGCACAAGGTATGCCCAACCTTTTACCTATATGCCTCTCCATTTGTGTTCCTAGAATTAATTCTGGTTGAAGCCTTTGAATTTCTGCCTCTACCTCAAGATAATCTTCAGTAATAAGAGACTCTAAATCTAGTTCTTTACCAAGTGCTCTTATATCTCTAGCAAACTCTCTATTATAACAACCAAGTCCCACAACCTCAAAACCCATTTCTTCATTAGCGATTTTGACAGATGATTTTACATGAGTTGCATCCCCAAAAACATAAACTCTTTTTCCAGTAAAATAAGTAGAGTCAATTGATTTTGACCACCAATCAGCTCTCAAGGTTTCTATATTATTATTTGTTTTTTGAAGTCCAAAAGTATCAGAAATTTCTTTTATGAATGCCTTAGTAGCCCCAATTCCAATAGGGATAGTTTTAGTATATGGTTGATTAAACTCCTTTTCTAAATATCTACACGCAGTTTCAGCAATTTCAGGATAAAGCATAACATTGAAATGTGCCTTTGCCGTTTTATTTTGAATATCCTCAGGAGAAGCACCTAGTGGTGCTATTAAATTAATTTCTATACCCATTCCACTAAGGATCTTTTCAATTTCAATAATATCATCCCTGTGTCTAAAACCAAGGGATGCTGGTCCAAGAATATTACAAGATAAATTCTCAGTCTTACTGGAACTTTTTACTAATTTTCTTATAATCTGATAAAAAGTCTCTGATGCTCCATAGTTTTCTTTTCTTTGATATGAGGGTAACTCTAGAGGAATAGTAGGAACTGACAAGTTAAGAGCTTCTGCTAGCCCTCCTGGATCATCTTGAATTAATTCTGCAGTACAAGATGCACCTACAACTAGTGCTTGAGGCTTGAAACGATCATATGCGTCCTTACATGCTTTTTTAAATATTTCCGATGTATCCGAACCTAAATCCCTAGCCTTAAATGTGGTATAGGTAACAGGAGGCCTAGCGTTTTTTCTTTCAATCATAGTAAACAATAGATCAGCATATGTATCGCCTTGAGGTGCATGCAAAACATAATGAGTATTTTTCATAGCAGTAACTACTCTCATTGCACCAACATGTGGAGGTCCTTCATATGTCCAAACAGAAAGTTTCAAATTTGAAGTACCTCTCTCCTCTTTAAAGGTCGATAAAATAGGGAAGCAAGATCTCCTGCCTGCTCATATCCATGAACTGGGGAAAAAACTAGCTCTATGGACCATTTAGTAGCCAAACCTTCAGCTTCTAATGGATTGGCAAGCCCCATTCCACAAATAGTTAAATCAGGTTTTTGGCTTTTACACCTTTCAATTTGGAGATCTACATCTTGACCTTCAGAGATTACTGGTCCTTGAGGTAACATTTCCATATCTGAAAGAACTATTTTTTTATTAATGTAAGGAGAGCTAACTTCTAAGGCTTCCATTCCACATTCCCTAACCAAAAACCTAGCTAAAGGAATTTCTAGTTGGCTATCTGGAAAGAAAAAAACACTTTTTCCAGATAGTTTATTTTTAATTTTTTCTAATGCTTTTAATGCTCTATTTCTTGGTCCATTTGTAACTTCTTCAAATTTACCTTGACTTACATTAAATTCTTGAGCTATGGCCTGCAGCCACATGGTAGTTCCTTCTTCACCGAAGGGAAATGGTGCCTTAATGTGATGAGCTCCTCTTTTTTCAAGTGCTTCACAGGTATCCCCTAAAAAAGGCTGACTTAAAATAAACTTGACATTTTTACCTACTTTAGGCGCATTATTTTTTGTTCTACTAGGAAAAGAAGATACATTTGTTATACCAAAATTTTTGAGAATTGATAAAAATTGATCTTCTACTATGTCAGGTAAAGCTCCTACTAAAATTAACTCCTCTGAAGGTGTATTTTCTAAAGTAGGTACTATTGATGCTAAACACGCATCCTCACCCTGAGTAAAGGTGGTTTCTATTCCAGATCCAGAATAGCTTAAAACTCTTACATTTGGAGCATATTTTAACGTTAATCTTTCTGCGGCCTTTGACAAATCAAGTTTAATTACTTCTGAAGGGCATGACCCAACCAAAAATAATTGTTTTATTTCAGGCCTTCTTTCTAAAAGTTTTTCCACTTGAAGATCAAGTTCATCCTGGGCATCAGCCATACCAGCAAGATCTTTTTCCTCCAAAATGGCTGTACCAAAACGAGGTTCAGCAAAAATCATTACACCTGCAGCCGATTGAAGAAGATGTGCGCAAGTCCTAGAACCAACAACAAGAAAAAAAGCATCCTGAATTTTTCTATGCAACCATATAATCCCAGTTAACCCACAAAAAACCTCATTCTGTCCTTTTTCTTTTAGAATTGGGACATTACTGCATCCTTGTTTTATTTTTAATGAAGAAGAAATATTCAAATTGTTATACCTTTCCCCATTTGTTCAACATTTTTTGAATGAATACGGGCCAGTTTGAATTTTATCAAAAATTGAAGGGCATTTATGAAGTATGCAGAATAAGCTACTAATGCTAACCACATTAATTGTTCAGCACTTAATAAATTCAAAATAAGAGCCAACAGATATGCTGTGTGAATGGCTATGACAAAAAAACTTACTATGTCTTCCCAAAAAAAGGCAGATGCAAAAAGATATTGACCAAAAACTTCCTTTTCCCAAATCGCACCAGTAACCATTATCAAATACAAAATTACTGTTTTTGATATAATTGAAATAGTGGCAATTTGATAGCCAGTACCGTTAATCAAATAATTAAGAACAAAGCCTATTGAAATAAAACATACAAGAAATTGTAGAGGTGCTAAAACAGCTTGAACCATTGTCCATACTGATTTATCTCTACGAATTTTTTGATCTGGTGTATAAAGCTGAGGAGAGCGCTCTTTCCCAGCTGACATTTTTTGCATGTTAAAACCTTTAGGTTAATCGATTTGCATCTATGAGAGTAATAAAGTGAGAAAAAGTGTCAACTAAAATTTACACTATTTTGTTTTTTTTAAAAGTTAGTAAAAAAAATAAATTGTATTATTACAACAATTAAAACCAATATATTTTGATTTTTATTATAAAAAATTTTTTTTTAAAAAAATAAAAATATCCCAAACATCTGATAAAATACAATAATGTCAATAATCTTTGACATTTTTTTAAAATTAAACATAATTGTGATTATAAATAGAAATAAAATGAACTACTAAAACTAAAATTACAAAAATAATGTTTTTAATTCGTTAATTATTGAAATTATTTAAATTGAGTTTCTTATTGCCTTTAACTAGCGAATCGATGCATTTAAAAGGTTATAGTTATGAACTCAACTGAAGAGTTAAAAAATTTAAATAACATATCAATTGTAAATCCACTAGTTTTAGAAACCTTAGAAAAATTAATAGAAAAAAATAAAACTACTTCAGCTATTAACTTTGAGTCTGATCTAGATAAACTCTTTACTTTTATTAAATCTAAGTCTCTCAAATCTAATGAAAAATTGATAAAAAAATTTTTAGATTATGGTCGTTCTATTGAACTTATTTTAGACTCATACTTCCCAATAATTGCTAAAAGACTTGGAGACCAATGGGTTTCTGATGAGATAACTTTTTCAGAAGTTACAATTGCTTTAGGCAAAATACAGTTTTTAAATTCAAAAATGGAACACCAATATTTAGCAAATTTAAAAGTTAAATCCTCCAATACGAAAATACTTATGCTTATCCCAACAGGGGAGCATCATACATATGGTGGAATTGCAGCTACAAGAAAACTTCGAGGCTTTGGTACTAAACCATTTTTAACATTAGACTATAAAAATGAAGAATTAGAGGACTTACTTTATAACGAACATTATGAATTTATTGGAATATCTTCTGCAAATAATTTCATGGTTGATAACATTAACAAATTAACTATCCAAATAAGAAATATTATAGAAAAAAAGGTACCTGTTGTGTTAGGTGGAAACCTTGTTAATACCTACAAAAAAACCAATGAAAAACTTAAAGTTGATCTTGTTTCACAAAATATAGAACAAGTCTTGATCGAACTAAATTTAAAATACAATAAAAATTCTTTAAAAATTATATAAAGTTAAAATCAAGTGTGTTGAATTAGTGGCTAATAAATTAAAACATCACGGTACAAATACTACTTTAGTTTCTACAAGTGAAATGTATTCAAGAATTATATCTAATATTGGTGACATAAACCTCTTAATAGATCTAAAAGGTAAAATTTTAAAAATTAATTTACCTAACAAAAATATAAATAAAAATCTAAACAGTTGGTTAAATAAGAATATTTTTGATTTTTTAACAATTGAAAGTAAAGAAAAGCTTGATTTGCAGATTACTTCCCTTACTGAAATAAATATACTTTCTACAAAGGGGTTTGAATTAAATCATGTATCTACAGATACAGGTGAATTTCCTGTAAGGTATAAAGGTTTCAAAACTGAAGATAAAAAAAATATAATACTCATCGGAAATGATTTATCTCAAATTGCTGAAGTACAAAAGAGGTTTGTAAATTCACAATTAGCATTAGAAAGAGAATATTCTAAATTTAGAAGTTTTGAAACTAAGTATAAAGCTTTAATAGAGTTTTCTGAAGAAGCCTTAGTCATATTGGATGCATCCTTGGGTAATATTTTGGACTTAAATAATCCTGCTGCAAAACTACTAAAACAAAAAAAAGAAAAATTAATTGGAATAAATCTTTCTAAAATTTTCAACTATGAAAATGAAAAAGAATTTATCGAAAAATTAAAATCTGACAAAATTAATAAGTCTGATTTTGTTTACATAAATGAAAAGAATAAAAATAATATTATCTTACACTCGTCTGTGTTTAGAGCAGAGAACGAAATATGTATTATAGTAAGGTTAGAGAAAACATTAAAAGAAGATTCATCAGAAAATGAATTTATTAATATTTTGAATAAGTTTTATGAAAAAACACGTGATGGAATTGTTTTTACAAATAAAATGGGAATTATAAAATATGTGAATGACAGCTTTCTCTCTTTATGCAAAAGCGAAAATCAACAATTAATAATTGATAGACCATTTTCTGAATTTTTAGCAAGAGGAATAGTAGACCTCAAAGTACTAATAGAAGCTACTTTAGAGAATGGCTCTACCATGCCTTTTAAAACACAACTCATTTCTAATTTTGACATTAGAACTGATATTGAAATTTCTAGCACTTATACTTCAACAAAATTTGGAGAATATATTTGTTTCATAATTTCTTACAAACCAAATGAAAATGAGATAAATACTAGTGATAATGTAGTCAGCGAAAAAGCAACAAGAAAAATTACGAAATTAGTAGGTTCTGCTCCTTTAAAAGATTTAGTTGCAGATACAAGTGATATTGTCGAAAAAATTTGTATAGAAACTGCTCTAGAAATGACTAAAAATAATAGAGTGGCTACTGCTGAAATGCTCCACCTATCTCGTCAAAGTCTTTATGTTAAACTTAGGAAACATAATCTTTTATAATCACGTACTATTTCTTCAACTTAATGATTTAAAATGAACTCCACAGAAAACTATCAGCATAAAACTTTTCCATCCATATCATCAATTATTATACTAATAAAACCTATTACCTGGTTTCCTCCTATGTGGGCATTTTTATGTGGGGCAGTATCAAGCTCAAATATTTCATTAGATACATCAATCATATTATTAATTGGATTAATTTTATCGGGGCCAATAGTTTGTGGCATGAGCCAAGCAATTAACGATTGGTGTGATAAAGAAGTAGATGCAATCAATGAACCCAGCAGACCTATTCCTTCAGGTAAAGTGCCAGGAAGTTGGGGGTTTTGGATAGCCGTATTTATGTCAATTATAGGGATTGTTGTTTCATGGTTTTTAGGTTTTTGGGGATTTATTGCTACGGTAATTGCAATCTCATGCGCTTGGGCATATTCTGCAGAACCACTGAGACTAAAACGTTCTGGTATCATTGGTCCAGGTATTGTGGCTCTTTGTTATGAAGGATTGCCTTGGTTTACCGGGGTAGCCATTTTAACATCTCAATTTCCTTCAATAACCATACTATTAGTAGCCGGATTTTATGCCTTTGGAGCATATGGTATCATGGTCCTTAATGACTTTAAGGCAATTGAGGGAGATCAAAAGCTTGGAATTAATTCACTTCCAGTTACACTTGGTCCTAAAAAAGCAGGATTATTATCTTGTTTAATTATGACCTTAGCACAAATTGTGGTAATTGGCATATTTGTTCAATTAAAAATGTATTTTATTGCTTTCATAATATTTATTTTGCTTTGCACCCAAATTGTTGCCATGTCAAAAATGCTCAAAAATCCAAAAAAATTAGTTCCTTGGTATAACGGAACTGGGGTACTTTCATATGTTATAGGGATGATGATTAGTGCTATTGGTTTAGGATATTTTTGAATATGTACCTTTCGTGGTTTGGAATAATCAGATTGGGGTTTATCCAAATGGCATTAGGATCATTGGTATCTATTGCAGCCTCAACCTTTAACAGAGTTATGGTTGTAGAACTTTCATTATTACAAATAATTCCCGGTCTTCTTTTAGCATTACATTATTTTATCCAAATAAGTAGGCCAAACTGGGGTTTCTTATCTGATAAAGGTGGTAATAGAACTTTTTGGATCATTACAGGTGTAATTATATTATGCCTTGGATCAATATTAGCATGTTTAGGTATTTTACTAATTCCAAAAAATTACCTACTAGGTTTGGTATTATCAATTTTTGCTTACACCTTAATAGGAATAGGTGTTGGTGCATCTGGTACTTCTTTATTAGCTTTTTTAGCAACTAGAACTGATTATAGGAAAAAGGCTGCTGCAGCTACCATAACTTGGATAATGATGATTTTTGGAGCAGCTTTTACAGCAATATTCGTTGGAAAAATCATTGATCCATATACTATTGAAAAGTTATTGAAGATTGTAACCGTTATAAGCCTGTTTTGGATTATTATATCTTTTATAACACTTTATAAACTAGAAAGAACTTTTAAACCAAAAATTAACAAACACCTTGAACCAGTTGAGGTTACTTTCTTTCAGGGTCTTAAACAAGTATTACTAGAGCCAAATACGAGATGGTTTACCATATTTGTCTTTTTATCTATGACTGCATATTTTATGCAAGAACCAATACTTGAACCTTATGCTGGATTAATTTTTAATTTCTCAGTAGGTGAATCTACTCAACTTACAGGTTATCATCAAAGTGGAATTTTATTGGGAATGATAATTGTTGGCCTTTTGGTAACAGGTGTTAAGTTTGGTTCTTTAAGATTTTGGGTACTTTTTGGATGTGTCGGGTCTGGATCAGCACTTATTTTAATTGCCCTATTGGGACAAATTTCTCCTTCAAAAGATGTCTTAAAGTATTCTGTTGCATTATTGGGTTTCTTTAATGGTAATTTTGCGGTAGGCGCAATCGGTTCAATGATGGAGCTCGCAGGATATGGAATTAAACAACGTGAAGGCACACGAATGGGTTTATGGGGAGCTGGTCAAGCCATAGCAGCTGGAAATGCAATGATATTTTCTACTTTATTTGTAGATGTTTTACAAAGTATTACAAAAGATGTAGCTTTTTCATATGGAATAATATTTACAATTGAAGGAATTTTATTCTTGGCATCTGCTGCTCTTGCTACTAGACTAATTACAATACCCGCTAAAACAAAACTAACGTTATAGTGAAGATATAAAATGATTTATGATACTGTTATAATTGGTGGAGGACCATCTGGAGCAACAGCAGCTACAGAGCTAGCTCTTCAAAATCGAAAAGTTGCATTTATTGATAGAGAAGGTAGAATTAAACCATGTGGTGGAGCAGTACCACCTAGACTTATTCGTGATTTTAATATTCCTGACAGTCAAATAGTTGCAAAAATAAAGACAGCAAGAATGATTTCTCCTACATCTCGTATGGTAGATATACCTATAGAAAATGGTTATGTAGGAATGGTTGAAAGAGAAAATTTTGATGAATTTCTTCGAAATCGCGCAAGTAATAAAGGAGCAAAACGCTTTACTGGTACTTTTTTAAGGATAGAAAGAACGAATGAAAACGATCTTGTTTCTGTTTTTTTTAAAGATAAAAAAACGAGAGAGGAAATTGAATTAAAATCTAGATTTATTATTGGAGCTGATGGAGCTAGATCAGATGTAGCGAGATCAGAAATGCCAGGAGGTAAAAGTATCCCTTATGTTATTGCCTATCATGAAATTATTGAGGCACCAAAAGGAGGTGTATATGATCCAGACAGATGCGATGTAATCTATGACGGAAGAATATCACCTGATTTTTATGGCTGGGTATTCCCACATGGAAAATCTGCTAGTGTTGGTATGGGAACTGGAAGGAATGGTTTCGATCTTAAAGAGGCTACTGCAAAAATAAGAGAAGCCTCTGGTTTAGACAAATGTAATACAATTAGAAAAGAGGGTGCTCCAATACCGTTAAAACCTCTTGATAACTGGGATAATGGTAAAGATCTAGTATTAGCTGGTGATGCTGCAGGGGTGGTTGCACCTTCATCTGGAGAAGGTATTTATTATGCAATGATTGGAGGCCAAGAAGCTGCATATGCAGTTAATGAGTGCATAAAATATAAAAATCCAAAATTATTAAAATTAGCCAGAAAAAGATTTATGTCTGAACACAAAACTGTATTTAGAGTCTTGGAAGCTATGCAAAATGCTTACTACAGATCAGACGACAGAAGGGAAAGATTTGTAAGTTTATGCAAAGACGAAGATGTACAAAGATTAACATTTGAATCTTATATGAATAAAAAGTTAGTTACAAAAAAACCTTTTGCTCATTTGAAAATAATGATTAAGAATTTACTTCATTTGACTGGTTTGATAAGAGCCACAACATGAACCAGCAAATTGCTGCCTGGCAAGACGATGTATTATCTCCTGTAGATAAGTTAGAAGTACATAAAAAAGGTTTAAAGCATCCAGCCGTTTCTGTCTTTGTAAAAAGAAATAATGAAATATTATTGCAACAGAGAGCTGCGTGCAAATATCATAGTCCAAATCTTTGGGCTAATACCGTTTGTACTCATCCTCATTGGGAAGAAAGTTCTTATACATGTGCAATAAGAAGGCTTGAAGAAGAGCTTAATATAAAATCTTTGGATTTGAAGTTTTGCAAAGAAATTGAATATAAAGCAGATGTTGGGAACGACCTTATAGAGCACGAAGTAGTGAGTGTTTTTATTGCTGAAATTCCAAAAAATTTTGACTTAATTATAGATCCAAATCCGCAAGAAGTGAAGTCTACAAAATGGATAAAAATATTGTCAGTTTTAAAAGAAATAGAAAAGAATCCTACAATTTTCACAGAATGGTTTAAAATTTATATGCAAGAGCATTCAATGGAGATATTAGGATAGTTTTTAGATAAATATCTACTTTTTAAGCTGACAGATTGTTGTTTTTAAATTTAACTACAGATACACCCATTAATTTCTTAACTTTATCNATTATATCCTGAACACCTAAACCAGCTTCTTTATACATGTTTTCAGGTTTTCCTTGATCTATAAATTTATCACAAAGAAACATTGCCCTAAATTTCAAGTCATCATCTAATAATCCAGATTCACTTAAATAATTTGATAAATGAGAGCCAAAACCTCCAATAGCTCCTTCTTCAATAGAAATTAGAACAGAGTGATTTTTAGCTAAATTAGTTACAAGTTCTTCATCAAGTGGTTTAGCGAACCTAGCATCAGCTACGGTTATATCAATACCAGCTTGAAGTAAAACTTCAGAAGCTTCTTTTACTTCTTTCAAATGGGCTCCAAAATTTAGAACTGCAACCCCACTTTTTCCATCCTTTATGATGCGACCTTTTCCAATTTCTAGGGGGGTCCCTTTTTCTGGAAGGTCTATCCCTACTCCTTCTCCTCTTGGATATCTAAATGCTATTGGACCATCATTATAAGATGCTGCAGTTGCAACCATATTCATTAATTCTAACTCATCTGCAGCAGCCATAACAACAAAACCAGGTAAGTTTGACAAATATGCTATGTCGTAAGAACCTGCGTGAGTAGCTCCATCTGCACCAACTAAACCCGCTCTATCTATTGCAAACCTAACTGGTAATCCTTGTAAAGCTATATCATGAACAATTTGATCATATCCTCTTTGTAAAAAAGTAGAATATATTGCACAAAATGGCTTTAAGCCCCCAGCAGCCATTCCACCAGCAAATGTAACAGCGTGCTGCTCTGCAATACCAACATCAAATGTCCTTTGGGGAAATTCCTTTTGCATAAGATTTATCCCCGTACCAGAAGGCATGGCAGCTGTCACTGCTACAATACGATGATCTCTAGAAGCTTCACTAACTAAAGCTTTTCCAAATACAGAAGTGTAGGAAGGAGCGTTTGGCTTGGATTTACTTTGTTCTCCAGAAATTATATCAAATTTTGATACTCCATGATATTTATCAGCAGAACTTTCTGCTGGGTAATAGCCCTTTCCTTTTTTAGTAACACAATGAATCAAAATAGGCCCTTTTGCTCGCGCCTTTACTGATCTTAATACAGGTAACAATTGATCTAAATCATGACCATTTATAGGACCAAGATAGGAAAATCCTAATTCTTCAAAGAAAGTACCACCAGATGCAAGACCTGTAATTATACTTTTTGCACGTCTAGCACCTTCTTGTAATGGACCAGGTAGATTTTTTGCTAATCCCTCGGCTAGTTGAGTTAGACTATAAAATTCATTATTTGCATATAAACTTGATAAATATTTTGACATTGCACCAGCTGGAGGTGCTATTGACATTTCATTATCGTTTAAAATCACAAATAGCCTACGTCCTTCGGAACCAGCATTATTTAAACCTTCATATGCCATTCCTGCACTTATTGAACCATCACCTATCACTGCAATAGAGTCTCCCACACCTGACCCTAAATCTCGAGCCACAGTAAATCCTAATGCTGCAGAAATAGATGTTGAAGAATGAGCTGCACCAAATGGGTCAAACTCACTTTCAGATCTCTTTGTAAAACCTGATAAACCTTTGTCTTGTCTTAGTGTCATCATACTTTGTCTTCTACCAGTTAAGATTTTATGAGGATAACATTGATGACTTACATCCCATATTAATTTATCAAATGGAGTATTAAATACAGAATGTATGGCAACGGTTAACTCTACAACCCCTAGGCTTGAACCTAGATGTCCACCTGTTTTAGATACAATTGAGATAGTCTCTTGCCTTAACTCGTTAGCCAATTTTTTAAGTTCAAAATCAGATAATTTTTTTAAATCTGATGGAAAATTAACAGTGTCTAATATCTTTGTTTCTGACATTTTTCCCCCTTTTAATAATAGGAGAGATATATTTTCTCTCCTATTATTTTCAATAGTCTAAACTGGTGAGACTAATCTATCATAAGAAGCATAAAGTTTGCCACCAGTGTAATAAGCACTTACTTTTTCTTCTTCAAGCATAGTTACCTCTTTTGGTTTTTTTATAGAAGGAACTTTTTTAAAATGTTTCCCATATAAAGAATGAACATCTACAGACTTACTATTTATTTTTGATAAAGGCATAGGTAATAACCGTTTTGATTTATCTTTTAATTCTATTTCTAGATATCTTACCAACTGCTCGGGCACATCAATCCACATATCTATTACCTGTCCAACCACGACTTTATCTGCCGAGACCACGTCCATTCCTCTAGGGTCTCTTCCTGCAGAAACCTCAAAACCTTTTAGACTACTCATAGGTCTGATCTTTGGTTTTCCATGACCATCCAGTTCTGGCACATCTCTTCTTTCTGTCCATGCAGCAGCCCCTAAGCCGTCATCCATTGGATCACCACTTGGAAATAATGGTGATCCATTTGCGACATTTTTAATTTCGAGCTTTAATTTTCTCGTTTCTCCTACATTATTGGGAACACTTACTTCTCCCCGTCCATGCATGAGCTTAAACGTTTTAGGTGTTGGTACAGGATACATTCCTTGATTATGGGCAGTATTAGATTGCTCATTCTCTAATGGGTATCCCTCTCGCATGTTTTCCCTTTGAAGATAAATCACTAAACCAATGAAAAAAGCCCAGAATAGGTAAAGACTTAGTTGAGCTATATCAAAATTTGAAAAAAATGGTTCCATGATTAATCTCCTAACAATGTAGATTCAGGTACTGAATATTCTATTTCAGTAGCAAACCCGTGTTCTATTGCCCAATATCGCCAGTCATCCACAACAGTACCGGTAAGTAGAATTCCAATTCCTCCAGTAATAGGCACAAGTACTGCAAACCACCATGCCCAACGATGAATTCCTTCCATTGATGCATTAAATCCCATTGTCCACCTCCAGAACAACGCTGCTCTTTCAGATGCAGTTCCTCGATCATAAATTTGCTCTAACTCACGATCTCCACCAAGTCTGGATGTTGCTAATATTGTGGCACCATGCATTGCAAATAATAGGGCTGATCCATACAAAAAAACAATACATAAAGCATGAAAAGGATTATAAAAGAGATTACCCCAAGCAACAGACAAATTATTAGTCCAAATTAGATGAGGAAAAATACCGTAGGGAACCATTTCAGACCATGAACCCATTGCGATAGGTCTAAATAATCCAATTACCAAAAACAACCATATTGCTGCAGCAAAAGCCCAACAAATATGTTTTCCCATACCTAATTCATGAGCCCTTAAGTAAGACCTTATCCACCAACTTAGTACAGAAAATAGCAAACAAAAACTTGCAATCATATACAATCCACCATCGTTTATTGGTGGAAATGATAATCCATACTCTTCTGGTGGAGGATTAAGTGATAACCAAAATAAGGTTCTTATAAAAAGAGCAAAGTCAAAATTGACTTGTTGAAGCATTCCAAATCCAACAAGAAAAAACCAAACAAAGAACAAATATATCGAAACAACACCAAACATACCCAAATGGATGGGGCCAAGCTGAGCATTACCTAAATAACCCAGCCAAGTATTATTTCTAGTTGTTTTTGTTCTTTCACTTGATAATTCTCCAGTCTCGTCCATTCCCATTTCAGGTGGACCCTTTACTTGGACTTGTGTAAAAATATTTTGATATTCTGCCATCATAAACCTCCTACTGCGTCCATTCGAGACTATTAATAAAGTTCATTGTTTCTTGATATTGAGCATCAGAGAAAGTGGTCAATCTTGGCCACCAATTCCACCACTCAACCCAACTAGAACCCTCAGGAAATATCCATACCGGACCTGAAATCAATATACATACTGCTGACCAAAATCCTGCATTTAAAGCTAGTAACAATCCTATTCTGTGGATTCCTAAAGTTCCAATTGAATAACCTATAAAGTCTCTGAAATACGTATCCTCATGATCTGGTGTTTTAGATTCNTTTCCTTTCTCGGGGTTTGCTGCAGATAATATCAACCCACCATGAAGAGAAAGGGCAAGAGTTGTCGTAAAGAAAAATGTAATTGCAACCCAATGTGCTGGATTAAAATGAAAATTAATATATGCGTATCCTGTGTATGAAACCCAATCTAGATGAGAAAAAATTCCGTATGGAAATGCATGTCCCCATGCACCCATCAACACTGGCCTTATTACAACTAACGAAGTATATGCAAATATTGCAACGCCAAATGCAACTGGTATGTGAAATCCAATACCTAATTTTCTACAAATTTCAACTTCTCTCAATAACCACGCAATAAATGCACCATGTGCACATATAGTAATTATTTGCCATAATCCTCCATCTCTCAATGGTGCAAACTGTAACCCATACTCCAAGGCTGGTGGATTAATACTTATAAGGAAAGGATTCCAAGTTCCCTGTAAAGCGGCTCCCCATAAGATAAGTAAAGTACCTAATGAGGCAAAAAATATGGTCATTAGACCAAAAAAGCCAATATAAAAAGGACCTACCCAAAAATCAAATAAGTCTCTTCCGATTAAGGTGCCTCCGGGAACACGATACTTTCTCTCAAAACTGAGTAATGCCATCTCGCGACCTCCTATTAAAATTCTTCATTTTTTTCATTTACATCCAATAATTCTACATTTAATTTGCCGTAGGCGGGTTGTTTGGGGGGGAGCCCGCCCACGGCCACTTTAAATTGGCTTAGCCTGCTGCCTTCGCTGCTGCCTCAAACCAATTGAAGTGTTCTGTGCTTAGCAGTACTAAATGAATTAACGCTGCTAATAAAAAGAGAAATACGCCTTGAGCCACGAACACTCTACGTGGGTCAAAAATCAGCCATATTTTATAAAATTGACTCATTTAATTCTCCTTTAACTGAAATAGAACCAAGGACGCCAAATCCATGTTGCAATATGAGCTAAAACACACATAAGTGTGAATGTCCAAAGACCGCTCATATAAACACTATGAAGTTCCTGTGCTTGGTCCTCTGTTAAACCTGATAATGACAGGTCGTTATTTCCAGCCATGTTTAATCCTCCGGATTGTTTTCGACTGATCCCACGATTTCTCGTAGGGTTGATTTTCTGAGCCCTCATGGCTCAGAACTATTCGATAGCTAAGCCATCGAATTTCGTTAACCACAATCATGCGGTAAATATCATTGGGGTTATTACTTGCGCATGACCCCATGCCCTTTTAAAAATGCCCTCATTTTGCACAGTCTTTAATTTAAAGATGTTCATAGTTAAGCAAGCTATCCATGCAAAAGTAGCTAGAGGAATTGAAATTAAAAAAATGAGCGCAAAATAAACTCTATACTCAAATTTTATAGTTTTCCTATATTCTGAAACACTAAAATCTCTAACTGCTGATTGTTTCATTTTTCTTTCTCCCCGTTTCCTTTCTTACTATAATTTTTTATTTCTTATTTTCTTTATTGTTTCTAAAACAACTCGTTCGTCACCCTCCGCTAAAGCAGATCTTTCTGCTTCATCTCTTAAGTTCTTTGCTGCTGATATTCTTGTTATAACTGGATGCTCTTGGACAATTTTGTCCAAAAATTCTTGAGCATCTTTATCCCAAGGAAAATCCCTCTTTAAATTTGTAGGTGTCGCATCGACTTCATCCATATCCGACCCCAATGGCAGAATATGAAAAAGAGAATCAAATAAACTATTACATACCTCCTGAAGCAAATAAGTCGCTCCTGCATATCCCATCATTGGTGTTCCCGTAGATCTTCTTATTGCAGCACCTGGAAAACTTGCAGGTATAAATGATGGGCTAGGGCCAAAACCATTTTTTAATTCAGCCAAGTACATTTTTTCATTAATTGACCCCATTAATACTAAAGGTCTTTTATCCCTTATTAATGATCTTACTTCGTCATTGTTGGTTTTTTTTCCTGAAATTCTTGCTACTGCGAAACTACAAGGTAATCCCAAATCGTTTTCTAAAAAATTACGAATTCCACGTGAATATGTTTCATTTGCAACTATTCCAAAGCTTGCAGTTGCAAAAAAATCCTGAGTTACAGATCTCCATAAATCCCAAACAGGTTTTATTGTTGAATGTTTTTCTTGCTCAATAAATGGTTCGGGATCTAGTTTTAATAATTCTCCTAATTTACGTAAAAATTTAGTAGTAGAGTCTATTCCAATTGGTGCTTGTAGATAAGGTTTATCAAGAACTTCCGCCAAACCTCTTCCAAACTCTCTATATAAAACAACATTTACATCTGCATTTACTAATTTATTGGCATCAGCTAGGTGACTACCTAGGGGAAAAACCATATTTATTTCTGCTCCTATACCCTCTACTAACCTTCTTATTTCAGCTAAATCAGACGGCATATTAAATGTTCCATACATGGGGCCTAAAATATTTACTCTTGGTTTTGACCCCTCCTCTCTTTTAGCTTCTTTAGGCATTCTACCTTTTGTTTGTCCAAAATTAGTAAAAATCCATGTCATGGCTCTGTCAGCTGACTGCCATTGATCTTCATCAATTGTGCGAGGAAGAAACCTTTGAATGGTTGTTCCCTCAGGAGTTACTCCACCACCAATCATCTCTGCAATTGATCCTGTAACAACTACAGACGGCAATGCTGGATCTAAAGTTTTCCATGCACGTTTCATAGAACCTTCGGTTCCTTCACGTCCTAACTCTTCTTCTGCTAATCCAGTAACTACTATTGGTAATTCATGAGGTGGTAATCCGTCAGTATAATGCAAAACAGATGTCACGGGTAAATTCTCACATCCAACAGGTCCATCAATTACAACTTGGAGACCTTTTATTGCACAAAAAGCATATACAGACCCCCAATATCCACCAGCTCTATCATGATCTTGAATTAGCATTAAATCATCTCCGCTGCTTTTGCAGCTTTTTTTCTTTTTTCAATTTTTTTCAAATTATGTTCCCGAAATTGAGGCTTTAAATTTGGACTTTTTTCCCAAATACCTGATGTATCATCTTTCCCTACTCCGGAAAAAAAGCTTTTCATATTTGCCATTCTTTTTTTATTTTTCATTGCTGCATTTACTACTTGTGCTAGACTTCCGGCTCCAGCAACACCCATTAAAGGACGAGCTGAAATTAAATTTGTAAAATATAAAGAAGGTATTCCTAATTCTTTACCTTTTTGGACTACAGGAGTAGTGCCAATCGCTAAATTCGGCTTGATTGCTTCAACTGCGGCACAATCGTCTTCCAAACTAGCTCTAAATTTAACCATAGTTCCCTTTGCCTCTAGCCATTCCTTGTCTTTTTGTGACCATTTAGTCTTTGGGCATGCCGTTCCAACATAAGGTATCTTAGCTCCACTTTCAGTAAGAAGACGCGCAACAAGTAATTCAGACCCTTCATAACCGGAAAGCGTTATTGTTCCTTTAATCTTATTTAATTTTAGACCTTCTTTTATTTTTGGTATAATTTCATTTTTACATGTTGAAATCATATTCTTTTTAATGTTTAAAATTTCTCCTACTGATTGAATCCAGTCATCAGTTCCTTCAGTTCCAACTGGGGCTGAACCTAAAATTGGTCTTCCAGCTTCTTCAAACTCTCTTATTGAAGCAGTATAAAAGGGATGAATAGCTGAAACTAATGAACAATCCAAAGCACCATATAGTTCTCTCCATTCACGACATGGTACAACAGGCCCTGCAGCTAAACCTAAATAAGATAATATTCCTCCTATTCCAATTGGATCAGCAGGAAACATTTCACCTAATAAAGCGACAGTTGGTCTATCAGACTTTCCTGAAAGAGGTGTTGCAACTGGTCCTTTCTCTGCTTCTTTTCTAGCATAATTAAGCATAGCTCCTGCTAGAACATCTTTTGCCTCTGCATGGGTTGGGACACCAAAGCCAGGAACATCAATACCAATAATTCTTACACCATTTATTTCCTTTGGAAGTAACCTTAATGGAACACCAGATGCTGTTGGGACACATAAATTTGTTACAATAATTGCGTCATATTTTGAAGGATCAGCAGTTTTATGAACCGAATCTCTTATATCCTCAAATAATTTTCCAGATACAAGTGTTTCTGAGCTAAAAGGAACATAACCCACCGATCTTCTTGCTCCATAAAAATGTGAAACAAAAGTTAAACCATAAACACAACATGCAGATCCTGATAAAATTGTAGCAACTCTTCTCATTCTCAAGCCAACACGTAAAGATCCAAAAGCTGGACACATACTTTGCGGTTTATCATGCGGCCCAAGTGGATAATCTTTTCTAAATTTGTCTAATATTTCATTATTACTATTTAAGGACTTTATAGACTTTTCTTTATTGAGCTTTGAATGACACCCAGATGAAACAGGCTTGGCGGGTATCTCCAAATCTTCTATTGAATTTTGACTTGCTTCAGTCAATTTCACCTCATTTGTTTGATCATATTTTATTTCAGTACTCATTAATAGAACCTGGATTATCTCTCAAACTTTGTCATAAATTACTTCTAAAGATTTTTTTGGTTTTGAAAATTTACCGCGCATGTCAGCATCAGTTGCAGGCACTAATGTGAAACCTGCTCCTGTCTCACCACCATCAAATAATCCCAATAATTGATCTTGATTTAGTGTCTTTGGTCTTACAGGAGGCGCATCTGCTACATTGGAAGCTAATGTCTCAAAAAGTGTTCCCCACTGGCTTTGCTTTGTACCAATAATTTGATACATCGCAGATTTCCTTCTTATATCATCGTCAGCAGGTATAGTACTNAGTACAGGAATTCCAACTTTTTCAGCAAATTTCTTTGCCTCTCCTGTTCCATCATCTCTATTGATAACTATGCCAGCTACNCCAACACTTCCACCTAATTTTCGGAAATATTCAACTGCAGAACAAACATTATTGGCAACATATAGTGACTGTAAGTCATTAGATCCAACTACAATTACTTTTTGCGCCATATCCCTTGCAATGGGTAAACCAAAGCCTCCACAGACAACGTCTCCAAGGAAGTCTAGTAATACATAATCAAAATCCCAATCATGAAAACCAAGTTTTTCCAGTAATTCAAAACCATGAATAATACCACGACCACCACATCCCCTTCCTACTTCAGGACCGCCTAACTCCATTGCAAATACACCATTTCTCTTGAAGCAAACATCACCTATGGCAACTTCTTCTCCAGAAAGCTTCTTTTTAGTGGATGTTTCAATGATTGTTGGGCAAGCTTTTCCTTCAAAAAGGAGAGATGTAGTATCTGACTTTGGATCGCAACCTATTAATAATACTCGCTTACCTTGTTCAGCCATCATGCAACTTAAATTAGCTAAAGTAAAAGACTTACCAATGCCACCTTTGCCATAAATGGCAATTATCTGACACTTTTTCTTTGGTTTAGCCGTATGAAGTTCATTATTAATTTCTTTAGCTTCTGATTTTAACCTACTATGATGTTCTTCAAGAACTTTATTAGCATTACCTTTTACATTTATTGTTTCTACTGTCATGCTGCATTTCTCCAATCTAGTACCATTTTGAGACATTCAGCCTTTTCAAATGCCACTTTGTATGCTTCAGTCGCCTTGTTTACTTGAAATACATCGCTAACAAGCCCATCAAATGATAATGAACCATCCTCTATAAGAAGCTTGGTAGTTGCTACATCTTCAGGTGTAAATTCTGCCGAAACCCTAACTGAAACTTCTTTGATAAAAGCTTGAGCAAATCCAAAACTTACTCTTTCAGGATAGAAGCCTGCCATTACGACCTCACCACCTTTTTTCACCTTACCAATCAGGCTATCTAGTATATCAGAATCCCCACTTACATCATAAATGCAATCATAATCTGATCTGCTGTCGAATTCAGGTAATACAACTTCATAATCTGTTGCACCCGCATGCCTAAATATATTTTTTTCCCAAACAATGGGAGGTTTTTCTCCTGCAAGTATAACAAGTCTAGCTAATAGCCTTCCTAAAACACCGTGACCTACTATTACTTCTGGCATTCTATTACCAAAACCGGCAATCGCATGTCGGGCTGTTGCAGCTAAGGCAAAAAGTGCGCCGTTTACTCCCATGGCACTGTCAATCTTTATTAACCTGTTAGATGGCGAAATAACTCTTTTTGCAGCACCACCAAATAGACTCCTTACAGAACCGGAATAACAATCAGCACCAGGTACAAAAACAATATCTCCTTCTTTAAATCCAGAACTTTTAGATGCCTGAACCACTTCACCTGTAGATTCATAACCTGGAACCAATGGATAGCCCATTCCTGGAAAAGCTGGCATCTTGCCATTCCAAAATAATTTTTCTGTCCCTGTAGAAATCCCTGAATAATGAATATCTACGACGACGTCTTCAGTTTGGCATTCCTTCAACTCAACAGATTCTATTGCCAATTTGCCAGGATTTGACATAACTACAGCTTTTGTAATCAATATATTTAACCTCAATTAAAAAGATTCATTTTGCAAAACTAGTGTAATTTTATACTGACAGTTTATATTGTCAATAAATATTGACAATTAATTTCAATTTAATAATTTTATTTTTTTGCAACTATTACTGAAGTAATAAAATCATTAGGGCTTGAAACAAGTTTTAAGTGTCGAAAACCATTTTTTTTCAAGAATTTGAAATGTTCTTCTTTGTTTCTAGGCTTCCCAGAAGTCATAGCCATAGTATAAAAACCAAAATAAGCATCTCCAGCTCGGGTTGGATAATGATTACCTGCCATAGGTTCAGAGATGACTAATTGCCCTTTAGGAGTTAAAGCATCATATATTTTATTTAAAATTATCTCGACAACTGTGTCATTATGATCATACAACACTCTGTTTAAAAAAATAATATCATAACCGTGTGGCAATCCATCTTTTATAAAATTTCCTGCTATTAAATTGATTCTAGAAACATCAATAAGATGGCTAATTTTTATTTTGGTTTCTTCAATAACACTTGGTAAATCAAAAACTCCTAACGTTAAATTTGGATAAAGTTTCATTACCTCCAAAATAAAAGTACCATTACCACCCCCAACATCTAGTAGTTTTTGAAAACCGTTCAGTTTTACCAAATTTAGCGTTTCTTCTGCTACGATATATTGTGAAACTCCCATCAATTCAGAATAATTTTTGGCTTCTTCTTTAGTTATTTTCTTAGTAGATGGAACGTATTTCCAAAAATTTCTTAATTCAGTATCAAAATTTTCATTCAATAATTTTACTGGGTCAATAAGATCTCTATAAAAAATCTTATGATGTAAAATCATCTTATCTAATCCTCTTACACCCTTTATGGCAGCTCCAAGTCTTGTAAGTTTGAAAGTAGAGTCTCTTCTCTTTTTTAGTAAACCAATAGAGGTAGCAGCGTTACATAATAATAAACATTTGTTATTTGATAATCCTGTATACTTAGATATCTCGTCAATTTTTTTTCTACCGGAAATAAAAAAATCGATTAAACTCAATTCAATAAAAGCCAAAAGTATCTGCGAATAAACAAAACCAGCTACCAGGTCGTAAATTTTTTCACCTTCATTGAAAGCTAACTTTCTTATTATAGGTATCTTTTTGATAAATGTGTGAAAAGAAGGTTTTGATACTAGATTATTCAACCAATTGGAGAAAATTTCCATTAATAATATCAGTGTTTTTAAAGAACTTTATCTGCTGCAAAGGAAGGCATTAACTGTTTAGCTTGGTATCTTACAATATCGCATAATCTGGCCTCACCAGGACAAGATGGAATTGAAGCAATTGCACCACTCAAAATGTCTTGCAATCTTTTGATTGCACCATCTACCCCAAATTCAGCAACGGCACTTGGTCTAGAATTTTTTATATCTTGTCCAGTTGGTTTTCCCATAGATTTTTGTGAACATGTAACATCTTTTAAATCATCTGCCACTTGAAATGCTTCTCCAATCCTAGCTCCTAATTCTACCCATGGCTCTGGATCTTCACCAGTTGAAACCGCACCCATACAGGTTGCAGCAACAAATAGAGAACCAGTTTTTAATTGGTGATATGCACTTAAATTAATCTTATCCTCACTTTCCCAACCTTGGCCAGAACATATACCAAAGGGAACACCAGAAGACTTAGACAATATTTTAATCAATTGGATTAACCTTTGTGGATTCTTTTCACATCCTTTTGCCAAATTTTCATAAGCTAAAATAATTAAGGAATCTCCTGCTAAAACTGCCACAGTTTCACCAAAAGCTCTGTGAACTGTTGGTTTGCCCCTCCTGAGTTCAGCATCATCAAAACAAGGTAAATCATCATGAACTAAGCTAGCACAATGAATAAACTCCAAGGCTACTGCTGCGGACTCAGCAATTGCAAAATCGTCTTCACCACAAGCCTCCGCAACCGATAGGCATAAATTGGGTCTAACTCTAGCTCCACCAGGGAAAATGGCATAGTCAATAGAGGCTGCTAACTTCGGCGGGGTTGGTGTTTTTCNAGCATCCTTAAGTGTTTTTANAAGCGCTAAATTAACTCTTTCGTGAATATTTCTTATATTTTTCATAATAACTCCTAAACTTAGAGCTAACATAAATCTTAATTTATGTCTATTTTTTTTGACAAAAGTATGTAAATATTTACTGACATTATAAAAGAATTCATTTTGAGAAATAAAAAAGTAATAATTATTGGTGCAGGAATTGCTGGATTAGCAGCTGCTATGAAGCTTTCTACTTCAGGTATTAATGTTGAAGTCTATGAGCAACATGAAAAGCCAGGTGGAAAAATTAGATATTTTGATAGTAAAGTTGGTCCTATTGACGCTGGTCCTACTGTATTAACGATGTATAACGTTTTTGCAGATTTATTCCATTCGTGTGGTTATAAGATTGATGAAAAATTGAAATTTATCAAAGAAGAAATAATAGCAAGACATTGGTGGAGAGACGGTAGTTCACTTGATTTATATTCTTGCTTTGAAAAAAATTTAGAAGAAATTAAGCATTTTGCTGGCAACAAATCAGCATTAGAATTTGAAAAATTTGATAAATTCTCTAAGGATCTTTTTGGTTTATTTAAAGACCCAATAATTATGAATTCAAAACCTGATATTTTTCCAGTTTTAGTTAATGGATTTAAAAACATTAAGCTTTTAAAGGACTTATTAATAAAAAATAAAAAATTATACGGTTATCTCAATGAAAACTTCTCAGATTATCGATTAAAACAATTATTTTCCAGATATTCTACTTATGTCGGCGGATCACCATTTAATTCTCCAAGTATTTTATCACTGATCTGGCATGTAGAATGCCAGGGTGTTTGGAGAATAGCAGGAGGAATGTACGATCTTGTAAAGCAAATTGAAACAATTTCAAAAAGATCAGATGCAAGTTTTTTTTATAAGAATAAGGTAAAAAAAATCTTGATGAAAAATAATAAAATAAATGGAATAGAGTTAAAAAATAATAAGGTTATTGATTGTGATACTATTATATTTAATGGAGATCCAAAAGCACTTTTTGATGGCCTATTGGGAGATGAAATACAAAATGCCGTATCTAATAACAATATAAACAAAAGGTCTTTATCCGCATATGTATGGAGTTTTGCTGCTAAAACTCAAGGATTAGATTTACTCCATCACAATGTTTTATTTAATAAAAACTATAAATCAGAATTTGATGACATTAAACGGGGTGAAATACCTAAAGACCCTACCCTATATATTTGTGCTCAAGGTAGTATTAATAATCCTAGGCCAAAAGAAAAGTCATTGGGTCGTTTTGAAATAATAATAAATGGATCTCCAACATATAATCATAAGAAATATAACAAACAAAAGGAATACACCAAATGCAAGGAAATAACATTTTCGATTTTGGATTCAATGGGCTTAAAAATGGATTTAAAACCAACAGAAGAAATGCTAACTACTCCAAAGGAGTTCGAGCAATTATTTCCTGGCTCTCAAGGTTCGCTTTACGGAAGAACACCCCACGGAATAAGCTCGACATTTATGAGGCCGAGAAACAAAAGCAAAATAAAGGGTTTGCTATTAGCAGGCGGAGGAACACACCCAGGAGCGGGAATTCCCATGGCATGCCTATCAGGAAAGCATGCGGCAGAAATGATATTGAAAGACCTAAGTTTGACATAGATGTAAAACCAAACGGATATGCATGGTGGTATGTTGACGGTATTTCTAATGACGGAAATAGAGCGATATCAATAATCGGATTTATTGGGTCTGTATTTTCGCCATGGTACTACTGGAGCAAAAGAAAAGACCCCCAAAATCATGTTTGTATAAATGTAGCCATGTATGGAAAAGGCTGGAGATGGACTATGACCGAAAGAGGGAAACAAAAACTTAAAAGAACTCAAAATATGCTCAAAGTTGGACCAAGTTCATTTAATTGGAACAAAGATCATTTAATTATAAATTTTGACGAATATTCCATTCCTCATTTTGATAATGTAAAGGGGACAGTTAAAATAATTCCTAAGTTTATATCAGAAATAGAGTGTAATTTATTATCAGATAATAGCCATGTTTGGCGTCCCTTTTCTCCCATCTCAAAAATTGAAGTTGATATCAATAAACCTGGTTGGCAATGGGAAGGTCATGGATATTTTGACGCAAATTTTGGTTCTAACGCCCTAGAAAAAGATTTTTCTTATTGGACTTGGGGAAGATTTCCGACTGATAAAGGTAGTTATACTTTTTATGACGCAATTCCAAGAAAAGAAAAGGATGTAAATATTGCTCTTTTATTTAAAAACAATGGAAGAATAGAAAAAATTTTAAATCCTCCAGATAAAGCTAATTTATCAAGATCTTTATGGCTGGTTAAAAGAGAAACTAGGTCAGATTTTAATTTTAAACCAAAACAAATTAAACATATGCTTGATACACCTTTTTATACAAGAGCTGGAGTTCAAACTTCGATATTTGGTGAAAAAAGTATAGGTGTTCATGAAGCACTGGATCTTAATCGTTTTTCAAGTCCATTCCTAAAACCAATGCTGGCTGTGAAAGCTCCAAGATATAATTGGTGATTTAAAAATTTAATTATTTAATTGCATTATTCGAAAATTTAAAGCAGCTGCAAAACTTACCCAAATAAAATATGGGAATATCAAAATTGATGATAGTGGATCTGAAAACCAATAAGTTATTACCATTAATAATACTGATAACCAAAGTCCCACCATAAATTTCATTGCTAATTTAATATCATTTAAACCAAAAAAAATGGGTGTCCAGATAGTATTTAAGGTGATTTGCAAAGCCCATAGAGCAATTAAAAAATTTTTTGAACCTGCAATGTTTGAAATCCTCATTCCAACATAAGCAATAACAATGTAAAGGATTGACCATGCTATTGGAAATAACCAATTAGGAGGATTCCAAGATGGTTTATCTAAATTTTTATACCATTCATTTGGAGGAAATAATGCACCTGTAGATGCAGCTACACAACAAGTCAAAAAAAATAAAGCAAATGTAAGCCAATCCATTAATTAATTCTCTTGATGCTTATTTGATAATTTAAATTCCTGCAAGAGCTCGATCTTTTTGCTCTAAATCAAAAAGTAAATTTATAAATTTACTAGACCTTTCTTTAAAAGACTTTTTACTTTCTTTTGGTTGTTTTACGGAACTTACTAAAAAATTCACCTCCGGTATAGCAGAGGCATGAATTGTTGATGGTACAGGCATAACTGTTGTTAATGCAGAGTTTCCTATTGAAGAAATAAGCATTAAAAATTTTTCAAAGGTCGTAGTGTAAGCCCTGTTATTTATACTATCATAATTAGAAGCTGCAATATGCTTACCTATTTTAGAATAAATTTTTCCGGCTGAAAAAATTCCTGGCCTACATTCCTTTGGTAATGAAAAATATCCTGCTCCTGCCCTTTTATAAAAATAATCAGCTCTATTTAATAGTTGTTTTACAAAAGTACTTACTTCAGGAAAGTTTTCTGGATTTTCCAAGAAATCCTCAATTGATATATTACTTTGATCCATCCATTCTGTTGGAATATAAATTCTATTATTTCTAGCATCTTCTCCTATGTCTCTTGCTATATTTGTGAGCTGCATTGCTATGCCAAGATCACAAGCTCTTGCAAGTGCATCTTCATCCCTTACATTCATTAAAATACACATCATTACTCCAACTGAAGAAGCTACTCTAGCACAATAACTATATAACTCAGATAAATTCCTAAACCTTCTACCATCCTGATCCCACTTAAGTCCTTCAATTAAAGCTAAAGGTAATTGTTTTGGAAGGTCATAGCTTTTAACTAGAGCCGCAAAAGCTCTATCAGTACTAGAATTTCTAGGTTGACCACTGTAGACTTGGTTTAACCTTTTCTTTAGATCCTGAGCTGGATTTTTAATTTTAGTTTCTTTATCTACAACATCATCTGCAATTCTACAAAACGCATATAATACTATGGCGGGGTCTCGTACATATTTAGGTAATAGTTTTGAAGCAGCATAAAATGAATGTGATCCCTCCTTTATCAGTAATTTGCATTCCTCTAAATCATAACTATCAATTTTCATTTGATTTCACCTTGCATCTATTTTTTCATAAAAATTATTATTTTCCTTTTGGTATTGCTTAGCATCTTTAATTTCTTTAGCTATAATTTCAGCTGAGGCTATTACACCTGGAACTCCAGGACCAGGATGAGTTCCAGCTCCAACTAAATAAAGTCCTTCAATTTCTTCAGATATATTATGTGGCCTAAACCAAGCGCTTTGAAACATTCTAGGCTCAATTGAAAATCCTGTGCCCATTGGGCTTAAATAATTTTTCCCAAAATCATTTGGAGTCATTACATGGCTTTCAACTATTGTTTTTTGAAACCCTGGAAGCAATCTATTATCCAAAAATTGTGCTACTTTTTTTAAATATTTTTCTTTTTCTTTTTCCCATATTACTGGATTAGAATGCCCTAAGTGTGGAACGCATGACAAAACATAAAAAGTATCACAATTTTCAGGAGCACATGTTTGGTCCGTGACAGAGGGTCGATGAATATAAAGACTCATATCTTCAGACAAAACACCATTTATAAAGATGTCTTTCACATGGCCTGAATATCTTGGCCCATGTAAAATTGTATGATGACCAACATCTGGCCACATATTTTTTGTATTTTTTGTACCAAAATGCCAGACAAATAATCCCATTGACCATTTTTTGTTTTTCAATTTTTTTGGGGTCCATCTTTTTTTTTCTTTTTTCTTTAAAAGTTCATTATATGTGTATGATGGGTCTGAATTGGAAATTATAATGTTTGCTTCAAAACTTCGATTATCTTTTAATTTAATTCCAGTAACATTTTTCCTATTATAAGTTATTTCTTTAACCTCAGAATTTAAATGAATACTACCACCCTGTTCTAAAATTATCCTACCCATAGCCTTAGCAATAGCACTAAATCCTCCAATAGCGCAGTGCACTCCATAGACTTTTTCAATATGACTTACTAATCCCCACATGGATGTTACATTAAATGGATCACCTCCAACAAATAATGGATGAAAACTTAATGCAAATCTAAGCCTAGAATCTTTTACTCTCGCTGCAGCCATTTGATATACTGATCTGTCTGCTCTCAACAAGCCAAATAAAGGAAGAACTTTTAGTGTGTCCCAAAGCTTATGCATTGATACCCTTCCAATACTTTTTTCATCTGAAAAGGCTATGTCATATCTGATTTTTGATTCTCTCATAAATTTTTCATAACCACCTAGATCATTAGGAAATAACGACTTTATTTGTTTTTTCATCTTGTTGGAGTCGTTAGAGGCTAAAAATTCTGAATTGTCTGGGAATTTAATTTTATAAAAAGGGTCAAGAGGTTTAAGCTTTACATCTTTATCAAAATCTCTACCACAATCATTCCAAAGAGATCTGAACATATTTGGCAACGTTACAATAGTTGGACCTAAATCAAATCGATATCCATTTTGATTTAATGAAGTACCCCTACCACCAAGACTGTTCAATTTATCAAATACAGAAACTTTATACCCTTTAGATCCCAATCGCATTGCTGCGGCTAATCCACCAAACCCAGCTCCGATAACTATAGCTTTCTTTGATAAAGTTTCAGAAGATTTTGGAAAGTCAAAATCACTATTGTCAGATCTTTTTAACATGTAATAAACTTATCATGTCAGAAAAATTTGACAACATATTAAATGAATGCTTGTTTGTAAAAGAAAGTTTAATAAAATTATTAACATTTAATTGGATAAGTTTTGAAACAAAATAAACAAATCGTAGCAATAAGTTTTTTTAGATTTGAAGGAGTATTTCAAAAACTATGGGCTTTTAGCCAAATGGGTTTTGCAAGGAAAAAATTGAAAAAAATAAAACAAATCTCTTTCTTCAAATTATTTGGTTCTGGAATAGGAGAAGGATTTACTCCTTATCCAAATACCAGTGTCTATGCTATCTTAAGTGTTTGGAACAATTTAGGAGAAGCCGAAAATAATATTGAAGAAAGAGAAATATATGAGAATTATAGAACCCACTCCATTGAAAACTGGACTGTTTTCCTTTCTCCAATTTCAAGCAAAGGTTATTGGGATAAAACTAACCCATTTAAGCCCAATAAAAACGAATTCAAGAAAAAAGATCATATGTTGGCCGCATTAACTAGAGCAACAATAAAACCAAAAATAATGCTAAAATTTTGGTCTAAAGTACCTGCAATTTCAAAAGTGATAGGTAATGATAAAAATGTTTTATTTAAAATGGGCTTAGGAGAAATTCCTTGGTTTCACCAAGTAACCTTTTCAATTTGGCCTAATGCAAAAACAATGGCTGATTTTGCTAGAAAAGACGGGCCCCATGCAAAAGCAATAAAATCAGTTAGAGAAGGAAACTGGTTTTCTGAAGAATTATATGCAAGGTTTGAAGTAAAAAAAGCCATTGGAAAATGGTGTGGCAAATCAGTGATATAAATTATTATAGGAATAAAATGAAGTTAGATTATCCATTCTCTGCTATAGTTGGACAGAAAACTATGAAACAAGCTTTAATTCTTACAGCTATCGATCCATTAATAGGTGGAGTTTTAGTTTTTGGAGAACGAGGTACTGGAAAATCAACAATTGTTCGATCACTGGCGGCGCTTTTACCCGAAATAAATGTTGTAAAAGGCTGTCCTTATAATTGTGAAAATCTGAGTGATAATTGCTCCTATTGTAAAAATTCCCCTAAAAAATTTGAAAAAAAACCAACACCTATCATAGATTTACCACTTGGCTCAACCGAAGATAGGGTAGTTGGATCTCTAAATTTGGAAGTTGCTTTAAGTGAAGGTAAAAAAAGCTTTGAACCAGGGTTACTTGCACATGCCAATAGAGGATATCTCTACATAGATGAAGTGAATTTGCTGGAGGATCATATAGTAGATCTTTTATTAGATGTTGCAGTATCTGGAGAAAACTTAATTGAAAGAGAAGGATTATCAGTAAAACACGATTCAAAATTTGTACTAATTGGTTCAGGAAACCCAGAAGAAGGAGAATTAAGACCACAGCTTCTTGATCGCTTTGGTTTGTCAGTTGAAGTAAAATCCCCTAATCAATTAGAAGAGAGAATGGAAGTAATTAAAAGAAGATCCAAGTTTGATGATAAAGATTCAGATTTTTTTGTTTTTTGGGAAAATGAAGATACCAAATTAAGAAGAAAAATTCTCAGAGCCCGAAAAAAACTTACTAANATAAAAGTATCAAATAATATTTTAGAAAATTGTGCAAAATTATGTCTTGCCCTAGGTTCAGACGGATTAAGAGGAGAATTAACTTTATTAAGAACTTCAAAAGCACAAGCCTCTTTTGAAAATAAAGATAATGTTGAAATTTCACATTTAAAAAAAGTTGCTCCAATCTGCATGGCGCATAGACTTAGGAAAGATCCATTAGATGATGTTGGATCAAATATTAGAGTTGAAAGAACAATTGAAGAAGTATTGGGAAAATGATTTTTGAAATAAAGACTTTAAGGAGGTAAAAATAAAAGACAATTCAAATTTTAGTAATAAGGATTATATTAAAAATTCATTATATAACCTTGAAAAAATAATAACAGTTTTACGATTAATTCCTTTTGATTTAGGTGGTTTAATAATAAAATCACGACATAGCGAAACCAGAAGGATCGCGATTAAACTTATAGAAAAAAAGTTAAATAAATTTCCTTTAAAAAAAATATATCCTGAAATTGCGGACTCTAAACTTCATGGTGGGATAGATTTTTCTGAAACACTTAGATTAGGAAAACTTATCCACACAAAAAGTATCTTTGAAGGTAGGCCAAAGACATTCAAATTAATGATGGGTGAGAGATTAGACACAAGTGTAGCAGGAATTTTTGCACAAAAAATGGATGCTAAACCAAACTTTTTAATGTTAGTGATTGATGAAGGAATAGAGGATGAGGACGTTCCTAATTGTCTTAAAGAAAGAATTTGTTTTTATATTGATCTTAATACAATTCCATTAGAAAAAATAAAGAATTTAAAAATAAAAAGATATAATATTTCTAATGCAAAGTTTCTTTTGGATAAAATAATAGTACCTGAATTTATTTATAAAGATCTTTTTAAAATAACATCTTCAACTGGTATAACTAGTATGAGGACACCTTATTTTACCATAAAAGTTGCATGTGCGTTAGCAGCACTTAGAGGAGTAAAGACCGTTGAGGAAAAAGACTTAATTGAAAGTTTAGGTTTAACAATTTCACATAAAATAAAACACCTTCCTGAAACTCCTGAGCATGATTACGAAAAAAATCAGCAAAAAAAAGAAAATAGTAAAGAAAAATTAGAAAATAAAAAACAAACCGATGATATTCCTATTGAATTACTANTAGATGCTGTAAAAACAAATTTACCATCAAATATTTTAGAAAAAATANTTCATGGAAAAGAGATCAATAAATCCTTCACCAATAAATCAGGAAGTGGTCAGAGCAAAATCTCTTTTCAACGTGGACGTCCACTTCCTTCTATAAACGGAATTCCTAATGGAAGGAACAAATTAGATTTTATAGGAACATTAAAATCAGCAGCACCTTGGCAATTAGTCAGAAAAGAAATATCGACGATAAGAGATAATTTAAAAATTGAATTTAGAACATCTGATATACAAATAAAAAAATTCAAGGATTTAAAAAATCGAGTTATTATTTTTACAGTCGATGCATCAGGTTCATTAGCAGTAGGAAGACTTGCGGAAGCAAAAGGAGCAGTAGAATTACTTCTTTCTAATGCCTATTCTTCAAGAGATTTAGTAGCACTAATATCTTTTAGAGGTGAAAGTGCTGAAACTTTATTAACTCCAACAAGATCTCTGAGTAAAACGAAACGAGTTTTAGGTTCTCTNCCTGGGGGAGGAGGAACACCTTTAGCATTGGGATTAATGTCAACATTAAAATTATCTATTGATTATTCCCAAAAAGGATTCACNCCTATTAACGTTATTTTAACAGACGGTAAAGCCAATGTTGATTTGAAAGGTGAAAATGGAAGAGCATCTGCTTTAGATGATAGTGCTAAAGTTTCAAAATTATTTATATTAAATAAATTAAAAACAATTGTGATTGATACATCTCAGAGAGAATCTGAAACTGCAAAAGATTTAGCTCAAAATTTACAAGGGAAATATTTACTTCTTCCACGAGCTAATGCTCATCAGCTATCAAATGTTATTTTAAATCAATTAAATTAATGGATTGGAATAAAGAAAAATTTGATTGGCCTCACCACAACTTAAGTAATTTCGTTATCTCTGATCCACATACTTGGCATATTCAGGATACTGAAAAAATTTACAGAAATAAAAATAAATCTCCAGTATTATTGTTTATTCATGGGGCTGGTGCATCAACACATAGTTGGAGATTAATTTTAGATCATTTAAAAAAAAGGTTTAGGGTCATTCTTATAGATTTACCAGGTCATGGATTTACGAAATTAGGTAAAAAAAATCGATCCAGCTTAGAATTTATAACAGAAGATTTAGAGTTATTATTAATTAAACTTAATCTCAAACCAGATTTAGTCATAGGTCACTCAGCAGGATCTGCAGTAGCCTTAAATTTAGCATTATCAAAAAAAATTAATTTTAAAGGTATTTTATGTCTTAACGGGGCATTGGGAAATTTTACAGGTATGGCTGGATTTTTATACCCTCTATTAGCCAAGTTTCTAGCAATGAGTCCACTCACTGTCCCATTTTTTACCTCATTATATTCTTCAAAAAGTCAGGTTGAAAAATTCCTGAATTTAACAGGAAGTAAGATTAGTTCAGAAGGTATCTTGTATTATAGAAAATTAATTTCGGATAAAAAGCACGTCGAAGGAACACTCGCCATGATGTCTCAATGGAATTTAAATCAGCTAATATTGAGATGGAAGCAAATTGAAATTCCAATTTGTTTAATAGTTGGGGAAAATGATAATATTGTACAAAACAATGATAATCTAAAAGCATCAAAAGAAATACCTAAAGCGAAATTCATAGTGAATCCTAATCAAGGACATCTTATGCACGAAGAAGATCCAGAACTAATATCTAACCAAATTCAGTCTTTTTATAATGAAATTCAAGTTATTAAATAAGTAAATATCTTGCAGGAGCTCATTTCCTATGTATAATTTAATTATGAAAAGTTTATCACTGCTATTTATTTGTCTTATCATTTATTTCAAATTTTTCATTTTTGCCATATTTGCAAGTCAAGAAGTATCAGATGATGATGGATTTGAAGTATCTGATGAAATTTTAGCAATAGTTGGAGATATTGATTACGGAGAATATCTTTCAAGTGAATGCACTACTTGTCATCACGCTCAAGGATTAGATGAGGGTATCCCTTCAATCACAGGTTGGCCAGTAGAATCATTTGTTTGGGCGCTCCATTCATATAAAAGTGGGGCACGTAAACATCCAATTATGGAGATGATAACACAAAGACTATCAAATGAAGAAATAGCATCTCTTGCTATTTTTTTTGAATCGATAAATAATTAAATTATAAAGGAGGAACAAATATGAAATTAAACCGAAGAAATTTTATTTCTGCTTCTGCTGGAATAGCCGCTACTATCTCTTCTCCTATGGTATTTGGAGCATCAAGACCAAAAGTTGTTGTGATAGGTGGTGGAGCTGGTGGAGCAACAGCAGCAAGATATATCGCCAAAGATTCAAAAGGTGCTATTGATGTAACATTAGTTGAACCAACGAGAAGCTATTATACCTGTTTTTTCTCAAATTTATATTTAGGGGGATTTAGAGACTTCGACTCTATAGGACATAGCTATGGTAAATTAGCTAGTGATTATGGAATTAATGTTGTCCACGACTGGGCAGTAGATGTTGATTCTAGTGGTAAGACTGTATCCCTAGCTGGAGGAGGCACTGTTAATTATGATAAACTAATCCTTTCTCCAGGAATTGATTTTGTAGACAATTCGGTACCTGGTTGGGATTTATCTTCACAAAATAAAATGCCACATTCCTATAAAGCTGGATCACAAACTCAACTATTGAATGCTCAAATTGAGAATATGAGACAAGGTGGTACTTATTGTATGGTTGCACCACCGAACCCTTACAGATGTCCTCCAGGACCATATGAAAGAGTATCAATGGTTGCGCATAAGCTTAAGAAAACAAATCCTAGTGCAAAAATATTGATACTAGAACCAAAACCAAAATTCTCAAAACAAGGTCTATTTGAAGAAGGCTGGAGTAAGCACTATCCAGGAATGATCGAAATGATTGGTCCTGAGATGGGTGGTAAAGGTGTAGAAGTAAGGCCAGCTAGCATGGAAGTTATCATTGATGGTGAAACTGAAAAAGTTGATGTTTGTAATGTTATTCCTGCCATGAAAGCTGGCAAAATAGCAGAGCTTGCAGGAGTAACAGATGGTAATTGGGCCCCAACTATAGCTCATACAATGCAGAGTAGAAAAAATAGTGATATACATATACTTGGTGATGCAGCAGCCCAGGGTGATATGCCAAAATCAGGTTTTTCTGCAAACTCTCAAGCAAAAGTATGTTCAATGGCAGTTAGAGGTGAACTAACTGACTCAAAGGTGTTCCCAGCTAAATTTTCAAANACTTGTTGGTCTTTAGTTGATACTAACGATGGTATTAAAGTTGGAGCAAGCTATGAAGCAACAGACGAGAAAATTGCTAAAGTCTCAGGTTTTGTTTCCAAAACAGGAGAAGATGCATCTGTTAGAAAAGCAACTTATGAAGAAAGCCTTGGTTGGTATGCCGGCATAACTTCTGATATGTTTGGATAAAAATAACATATTATAAAATAAAACCCCTTAGAACATATACTCTTTGGGGTTTTATTTTTTTTAGGATAGATTTTCATTAGCTGAAAGCCTTACTATGGCTATTACTATTAAGGCGCCACCTATTAATATAAAAAAATCTAAAGACTCATCAAATAATAATAATCCAATTAAAGTTGACCATATTAATTGGAAAAAAATTACTGGTTGCGTGATGGTTAAAGGCGCTAAGGATAACGCAATTGTCATAAAATAGTGACCTAGAGTACCTAATATTGCAACTCCTAATAGTAATAGTAAATCAGCCATAATTGGTTTGGTCCAAATTAAAAGTGTAAAAGGTAATAATGTAATTGTTGCAAATAAAGTTAGAAAAATAACAATAGAATGGGTGCTTTCTGTTTTTGTAAGATTTTTGGCAATTAAATATGAAATCGCAAAAAATATTGTACTTAAAAGTTGAGCAATTTTACCATTAGACAAAACTTCATATCCTGGTTTCAATATTAGCATTGCTCCAATAACTGATAAGATAAGAGCAAATATCCTGTTGAATGTAATGGCCTCTTTAAAAATTAAAATTGCACCAATTGTAGTAAAAATTGGCGTTAAATAGTTTATTGCTGTTACATCCGCCATTGGAATGTTAGCAACTGAAAAAAACCAAAGGACTACAGCAAGACCATGGACGACTCCTCTTAAGCCATGTTTTAAAATTGGTATTTTTTTTATAGATTTTTTAAATTGCAATCTAATAAGAGGTAGAATTAGTATTAAACCAAATAAATATCTAAAAAAAGCTGCTTGTGTTGGGGGTAAGTCTTTACTCAAAAACTTAACACTGACCATTACAGCAACAAAACAAAGCCCTGTTAAAAGCATCAAAAAAATACTTTTAATATAATAATTTTTTATACTTAAGGCTCTGATCAAGCTAATCCTAATAAATTAGTCGTATTTACTGATTAATTATTTGCCAAAAAATTGTGGTTTTTCTTTTTTAAAAAAAGCTTTAACAGCATTGTTAAAATCATCTGTTTTGGCTAAATCACCTTGTATTTTTATTTCTTTATTAAAAGTAGACCAATAATCGTTATGTTTTGAAAAACGTAGAAGTTCTTTTGTTCCTTTTGCAACCAGGGGAGATCTTTTAGCTAACCTATGAGCCCATGAATCAACCTCCTCAGTAAAGTTTTCTTCGGCAAAAACCTTATTTGCTAGCCCTAATTTTTCACACTCAGTGGCACTCACATGTTCTCCATTAACAATGAACTCTAGGGCCTTATTATAACCTAATTTTTGAGATAATGACCAATGTGCCCCACCATCTGGAATTAGTCCAATATTAGAAAAAACAAAAGATAGCTTTGAATTTTGACTCATAACCAAAAAATCGCAAGCAAGTGCTAATGTGGATCCTATACCAGCAGCAGATCCATGTACTGCTGCTATGAAAATTTTTTTTCCATTTACAATTTTCTCAAAAATGGGTTTGTATTCATTTTCTAGTTGAATGGGTATATCTTCTGCAGATGTTTCAATTAAATCAGCACCTGCACAAAAACCTGGTCCTGAACCTCTAATTACTATAACTCTGATGGAAACATCATTTTCAATTTTGTTCAACATTTGTAAGAATTTATTTCTCAATTCTCCATTTAATGAATTATATTGCTTTGGCCTAGATAAAAGAATATTTGCAACTCCATCTAAAACCTTAAATTCAATTACATTTTCAGACATATATTTCTTTCTAATTATTTGGAATTAGTTGTATGATTTTTTATCAAATTTGAGTGACTACATTTATAATAGATTCAATCTTTTATTTAATAAACTACTAAATGAAATGAAAAAAAAATTCATTGAAATAGAAATTAGTATTAAGCATGAGTTAAATGAAACTTTACACGCTATAGAAATGCTTGAAAACAAATCAAATGTAGTTGAGCTTGACCAACAACTTATCGGACGCCTTTCCAGGATGGATAGTATTATGGATCAAAAAATGTCTATTGCTAAATTAGAGAGACAAAAGGTACGCCTGAAACAGTTAGAACAAGCTTTAAATAATATCCAAACAGATGATTTTGGGGTTTGCATAGATTGTGGAGAAGATATAGAATTTAAACGTCTTCAATCAAATCCTACAGTAAAAAAATGCTTTGAATGCATGAAAGGTTGAAAATACCTACTTTAATAGATTTAGGTAAATACAAATGAAAAATAATTTTTATTATACTAATTTTAGATGGTTAGTAATAACTACTCTACTTTACTTTGGGGCATCCTTTGGGCAAACTTTTTTTATCGCCATTTTTGCTGGATATATTCGATATGATTTTGAAATAAGCCATACAACTTGGGGAAGTATTTATGCATTAGGGACATGCTTGTCAGCTGCTCTGATGTTTAAATTAGGAGGAATTACTGAGAAATTTAAATCTGTTAANCTGAGTATTGTAGTGATTATTTCACTTGCATTTTTTTGTTTTTTGATGATTTTTGCCGAAAATATCGTTCTTTTAATTTTGATAATTTTTGGCCTTAGATTTTTTGGGCAAGGTTTTGCCAGTCATTTGTCAATGGTATTATGCGGTAAATGGTTTTCGAAGAATAGAGGCAAAACTGTTGCTTTTACAAGTCTTGGTTTTACCTTTGGAGAAGCTCTATTACCAATTATCTTTGTTACATTAATTGGGGTTTTTGGNTGGAGACCTTCCTGGGGGTTAGCTTGTTTAATATTAGTATTAATCTCTATTATAATTAAAATACTTTTAACTCACGAAAGAACTCCTAGTAATATTGATAATACTTCACTTATAAAAAAAGAAGTAGGAATTTATAATAAATATTGGACTAAATATGAAGTACTTAATTCATGGATTGCATGGCCAATGATATTTGCAATTGTCGTACATTCTATGTTTTTAACAATCTTCTTTTTTCAACAGGTTACACTTGGGATAGAAAATAATTGGTCTGCTTCACAATTTGCTATACTTATTCCATTTTATACATTTACAAGTATTATTTTTACCTTTTTAACTGGTTATATTATAGACAAGTTTGGAGTACGGACCGTATTACCCTATTACCAAATCCCCGGTGTACTAGGTTTTTTGTCAATGATTTTTTTAAAAGACCCAATTTTTTTTGTAATTCCATTTAGCTTATTAGGTATAATGCAAGGCATAAGTAATTCTTTAAGTGGAACTTTTTGGCCAGAATATTTTGGAACAAAATATCTTGGAGATGTGAGAGCTATAGCCACATCTTTTATGGTAATAGCCTCTGCATTAGGACCATTTTTAAGTGGATTAATGCTAGATAACCAAATTAATTTAAATGTGCAATTTATGATGATGTCTTTTGTAATGTCGCTATCGGCAATAGGTCTGATTTATTTATCAATAAAAACAAAGAAAATTCTNAATACTAATTTATAATATNAGCCTCNGTAGACTTTTTAATATCATNTATTGTTGAACCNTCTGCAATTTCTAAAACTTTTACACCNTTTTCTGNTATCTCAAACATTCCTAAATTAGTTATCACAGAATTAACAACATTTTTTCCTGTTAATGGTAGNGAACATTCTTTNAGAAATTTACTTTCCCCTTTTTTATTTGTATGGTCCATGATCACAATCACCCTTTTTACTCCAGATACTAGATCCATAGCACCCCCCATACCCTTCACAAGTTTACCCGGTATCATCCAATTAGCTAAATCTCCTTTTTCAGAAACCTCCATAGCCCCTAAAATAGCCATATCTATATGACCACCTCTTATCATTGCAAAACTATCTGCACTTGAAAAATAACTAGTTTTTCCCAGTTCAGTAATAGTTTGTTTTCCTGCATTGATTAAATCTGGATCTACATTTTCTTTAGTTGGAAATGGTCCCATACCCAACATACCATTTTCAGATTGCAAAGTAATATTTATATCATTTGATATAAAATTTGAAACAAGTGTAGGAATACCTATACCTAAATTTACATACATTCCATTTTTAATTTCTTTTGCTGCTCTAGCAGCCATNTGATTCCGATCCCACATAAATAAGTCCTCATTCTGATAAAGTCATATTTTCAATTCTCTTTTCGTGTTTGCCTACGAATATCCGATTAACAAATATACCTGGTGTATGAATATGGTCAGGATCTATAGAACCGATAGGAACTAATTCTTCTACTTCAGCTATACATTTTTTTCCACATGTGGCTGCAACTGGATTAAAGTTTCTTGCTGTTTTNCGGTATATTAAGTTTCCTTCTTCATCACCCTTCCAAGCTTTAACTATCGATAAATCCGCTACAAAAGATTCCTCTAAAATATAAGTTTGACCATTAAAATCTTTATGCTCTTTACCCTTAGCAATCACTGTTCCAACCCCTGTTTTAGTATAAAAGCCAGGGATGCCTGCCCCACCAGCTCTCATTCTCTCAGCCAATGTGCCTTGTGGATTAAATTCTAATTCTAATTCTCCACTTAAATATTGTCTCATAAATTCTGAGTTTTCACCNACATATGANGAAATCATTTTCTTNACCTGTTTGGNTTGTAGCAANAANCCNATACCAAAATCATCNACTCCTGCATTATTNGAAGCAATTATNANATTTTTGATACCAGACATTTTTAGNGCTGCTATTGACTCNTCTGGAATNCCACATAGACCAAAACCCCCGGCTGCAATTTTCATTCCGTCAAAAATCAACCCATCTATTGCTTGTTCAGCTGAATGAAAAACCTTTTTCATTATTATCTCCATAAAATATATNAGCTTAGATTAATCTCTCCATAACATTGGCATAAATAANGCCATGACTACTAATAACTCTAACCTTCCTAAAATCATTGCAATAATAAGTACAAATTTTTCTGGGTCATCAAGGGTAGCATAGTTTCCTGAAGGCCCAATAATATCACCGATACCTGGACCAACGTTTGCTAAAGCACTNGCTGCACCAGATAACGCTGTGATGAAATCTAAACCCATTGCACCCAAAATAATAGTAATTAATGCTAAAAAACTTAAAAAAGTTGTTATCATAATCATTGCTGATCTAAANACAGCCTGATCCACTACTTGTTTACCATATCGCATTAAAAAAACACCCTTTGAATAAATTAANTCATTGAGTGACGATTTAATCAATTGAGTTAAAATTACAAAACGATAAATTTTTATTCCACCAGAGGTAGATCCTGCACAACCTCCTACGAAAATTAAAAAGAAAAATAGAACTGGCCCAATTCCAGAGTAAGACATGAAATCTCCAGAGGCATANCCTGTTGTNGTTATAATTGCTACAATATTAAAAATATATTGAGTGATTTTGAAAAAAGAAATTTCTGNAAATGTCATATCCACTAGAATAATACTTATACTCGCTACTATTATTAAACTCAAAAAAAAGATTATTTGGGGATCAATTTTTGGAATATTTCTTGTAAAAAAAATTGCTATAAAAAAACTAAATGGTAGACCTCCCAAAATCATAAAAGTAATAGAAACCCANAATACTTTTGAACTTTGATAATATCCTATTGATTCGTCGTGGGTTGAAAAACCACCAGTAGCTACGGTAGTCATGGCGTGTGCAATTGAGTCAAANGGCCCAACACCAACTGCAATATATGAAAAGGCACATATTCCAGATAAAACTAAATAAATTAAAATTATTGATTTTGAAATTTCGATCAATCTAGGAAGTGGTTTATCAGCCCTATCAGAACTTTCCATCCTAAACAACTGCATCCCTCCTACTCTCAAGAAAGGTAGTAAAATTAATCCCAATGATAAAATTCCAAGTCCACCAATCCACTGCATTAAAGATCTCCAAAGTAAAATTGGTCGAGGTTGATTTATTAAATCAGTTAAAACTGTTGCTCCTGTTGTTGTTAGACCAGAAGTTGCCTCAAAAATTGCATCAATTAAAGTTAGTTCGGGTAATGCCAATATAAAGGGTAGCGCACAAATTAATGGAACCACCCACCACAAAAAATTTACAACTAAAATTCCAAATCTTGCTGAAATTTTTGGTGTCTCTCCTCTTGTAGCTAACAAAACGAGAATACATACAAAGCCAGCAGTTAATCCAGACCATAGAAAATCTTCTCCACCTTTCCAGCCAGCAGCAACTGATGCTAGCCAAGGTATAAACATTAATATTGAGAAGAACAGTCCTACCAGTGCAACTATTTGACTTGCTGACCGTAACTCTTTAGAGAGCATAATTACCTCAAATAACTTTTAAAAATTAAGCCAATATAACAAGTTATCATATAGTTCTAGCTGTTACTAATTTTTCCTTAATAGGCAAGTGTATTATAGCGGCAAAGATAGCTAAAATTATGTCAATTAACCAGACAAAAGTATATTCACCCGTAATAGTAAAAAAATAACCACCTAAATAAGCGCCAAAAAAAGCGCCTATTTGATGAGAAAATAAAGCAATTCCAAATAAAGTACCCATACAACTAGGCCCAAACATTTTAGTTACTAAAGCTGCAGTTGGTGGAACCGTGGATAAATATGTTACCCCTAAAAGAGCAGAAAAAATAAGAAATACAAATTCAGTTTTAGGTGAAATCAAAAAAAGAATTACAATCAAAGCCCTTGAAAAATAAATTGATGATAAAAATAACTTTTTACTTCTCGAAGANATATACCAACCAGCAAATANACTACCCAAAATATTAAATAAACCAATAAAGGCTAAAGACCATCCAGACAAAGAGGTAGGAAGTCCACAATATGCGATTACACCAGGCATATGTGTNGATATAAAGGCTACATGAAACCCACAAGTAAAAAATCCTAATGCTAGAAAGTTATAGCTTGGAGTTTGAAAGGCTAATTTAATCATCCCAAAAATGTCTACTTTATCATTACNATTGACTNGTTTTATTTTTGGCTTTTNATNCTTTAAAAAANAAGTGAAAGGTAAAGTCAAAAGTAATAAAATCGCTAAANANTTAAGTGCAAATATCCACCCATAATTTATAATTATTATNACANCNAGAGGAGCCAANAGTGTTTGTCCAACNGATCCTCCAGCATTNAATATTCCAAATGCAANACCAGCTTTTTTTTCAGGTACTTTTTTATTAACCGCAGACATTGCAACAGCTAATCCNGCAATTCCAGATCCTCCAGCTGAAAGTAGTCCTACCGCAATTACTATTTCTAAAGTAGTATTACAATATGGGATGAGAAAACAGCCAGAAGCAGATAATACTATACCTAAGAATAATGCTTTTTCATCCCCAAACTTGTCAGCAATCATTCCTCCTACATAATTTGCAAAACCCCACATTACTTGTCCAACTGCAAAGGCAAAGCTTAGAGTTATATAATCTAATACCCTATCTGTGGTAATACCATCTATACTCAATGGAAGTATTTGGCGACTACCGAAACTTGCAGCTACAATAATGGAAGCACAAACAATTGGAAAAATATAAAGTATCATATTATTTTCATTAAAAATGGCGGAGAGACAGGGATTCGAACCCTGGAGACGGTTACCCGCCTACACACTTTCCAGGCGTGCGCCTTCGACCACTCGGCCACCTCTCCAGTTTGGTTATTATTAAAAAACTTTTTTAATATTGTCTAGTGAACATATTTGTCAATCAAAATGAATATTTACTCGACGGTTGTTTTTACCTTTTTTCTCAATTTTTCCTATTACAATTCTACCAATTTCACTTGTATTTTTAATATGCGTTCCTCCACAGGGTTGCAAATCAACTTGATCTTTTTTGGATTTAATACAAATTAATCGTATATCTCCACTATTTTTAGGCGGAGAAACAGACATNGTTTTGACCANTTCNGGTTTTNTNTNTAATTCTTCCTCTGTGATCCACAATTGTTCAGTNAATAAATCATTAGCAATTAGNNTNTTCAGTTTNTCTTCAATTATTTGTTTATCACTAATAGCATCGGGCATATTAAAATCTAANCGACTTTTANNACTTCCTATTTGNCCACCAGTAACAGGAAGNGGNATNACNACTGAAAGTAGATGTAAAGNAGTATGCATTCTCATATGCTTATATCTAAGATCCCAGTCAATAATTTGTTTAGCTGGTTCACCTAGTTTTAAATTATCAGGAATAAAATCGGGAACAATTAAGGCTTTGCCTGTTGCAGTTTTTTTTACATTTACCACCTTCAAGGAAAAATTTTCAAACTCTATCATACCAAGATCACATGGTTGGCCTCCACTTGTAGGATAAAAAAGTGATTTTTCAAAAATTAGGCCTTCTTCTTCAATAATAGTTTCCAAACAAGAACTAGCTTGTTTTTTATAAGGATCTTCCCAAAATAAATTATGGGTTATCATTTTTTGTTTCCTTTTAAAATTTTTAAATCATTTTTATTTAATGATAAATTTATATCCCTTTTTGGAAATGGAATTTCGATTCCTTGATCAGAAAATTTTTTTAGCACCTCGAAATTTAAATCTGATTGAATAAATAAGCTAAATTTTTCATTCACAAAAGCTCTTAACTCAAACTTAATAGCGCTTTCTCCAAACCCCCTCAATAGAACAACCGGCTCGGGTTCTGACATTACTTTTGAATGACTATTTGCAGTTTCTAATAATATTTTTTTAACCAACTCTACGTCACTATCGTAAGCAACCTCTATTGGAACAGAAACTCTTCCATCAACTTCGTCATGCATCCAATTTACAACAGAACTAGATATAATATCTGAATTAGGAATTATAGCAGTAGCCTTATTAAATGTTTGGATATGTGTTGACCTTACTGATATTTTTTTAACCGTTCCTGAAAAACCTGAAACCTCAATCCAATCTCCCTCTTTAATAGGCCTCTCAATAAGCATTATTATTCCAGAAACAAAATTAGAAACAATAGTTTGCATACCAAAACCCAACCCAACAGATAAAGCACCCGCCAATATAGCTAAACTAGATAAATCAAGTCCAGTAGAGGACAAAGCAATTAAAGCTGCAATAAAAATCCCAATATATCCTAAACCAGATAATAAAGCGTTCTTGCCTCCAGTATCTAATTTAGTTGATGGAAGTACTTTTTCATTAATTATTTTTTTTAATAATTTAGTTAAATAGTAGCCAATTAAAAATATTATAAGAAACTTTACTAAACTTGAAGGAGTAATATTACTGTTTCCAAAAGGAATACCTTCATTAATCTTGAACCATAAATCTTGTAAGTTATTTACACTAAAACCCCATACTAAAAGGAGTAAAAGNAAAGATCCTACAAGAAAAAACAGTGACAAGATACTTGAGCTTAATTTCTGCCTAGGTTCTAATTCCGAATTAATTTCTTTAGATAAGAAATAAGCTATCAAACTCTGTGTAAAAGTATCCAAAACTTTAAATAAAACATAAGCACTTCCTAAGATACCAAATGTAAGGATGATTGACTTTATTAAATATAATGTCGCTTCTAAAAAACCTAGAACTGATAAAAAAGGTATTAATATNGTNAGTANAAAAATTGATTTGTTTAAAAAAACTNTAATAAATCCATAGTTTTTGCCAGCAATTTGATAATTACCAGAATCTGTNATTTTTCTATTTAACGAAAATAGAATAATAGAAATCATAATAATTAAAGGAAAATAAAGATTAGCAATTGATTTTTGACTCAAGACAAACCCAAGATTTAACATATCAATGAATAATATGGCTGCAAATAAAGCTGCCAGTTTATTTACTAAACTTATTAGATATCGCTCCTGTGTTTCTTTGAAATCAAAAAACTGGCCAATTCTAACACTCCTTGATGCCAGACTTAACACTAACCAATTTGAAATAATAAAGATTGAAGTTATCATAAATGCATGACTTATAAATAAATTATGATAAAGACCAAAAAAAGGTATCTGTTCTAATCCTTCAAAAAATATAAATAAACCTAAAAGAGGGAATAAAACATGGTTTATATTTTCAATNGCTAAAAAAATATTTGAATAGATGGGAGAAGATGATTGATTAATGTATAGTTTTAATTTTTTTTTGAAGAAAAACCTTGAATAAATAAATAATAAACCGACTACCATCAGTATAAATGGATTAAAAAAAGCAACATTCTTTCCAAGAATTGTAGCTATATTTGAAAAATCTAATTGTGTGATTATTTCATTTTTAATTTTGATTAAATCTGACCAAGTAACATTCCAAGAAAAAATATTGAGAGGAGATGGTCCTTTTGACAAAAGCTTTGTCTTAAAACGACCTAATAAGATCTGGTCAATAGAAGAGATAAATTGTTCTGCTTTTTCCCTAAATGATCTTGAATAAGCNAAAGGAAAACTTGCATTTGCNAGATCAGAATTTAATTTTTCTTTGAATTGTTTTAGAGGTTCAGAAATCAATTCTTCGTTGATTGAAGGTAAAGCCACTGCATCCAGTTGTTCATTGATATTATTAATTATATTAAGTTGTTTTTTTTCGATCGATAGTAATTCAGTGCGTAACTCAACTAAATTTGACCTTACTATTCTAAGGGAATATTCAGAAGAAGCTTCACTATCTATAATTTCTTTTGAAATATTAAGTATCTGATTATATTCAACTTCTGACCTTATACCCTCGCTTGCAAAAATGAGATTAGAAGTTAATAAGTTAAAAAGACAAATAAAGAAAGAAAACTTTAACATAGAAAAGAAATTCAATAAAAAATTTTTTGAGTCTATAAACATATACTTTTCATCACCAATTAAATTTATTGTTTAAACGAGTTAAATAAAAACCTCTTAATTTACGNATTATGATCTTTCTGTACAATAATGTTAAATAATGATAGTTCAATTAATTTANGACTAATATATAAAATCCCTTANAATAGCAATTAACCATATCATNATGAAAAAAAGAAATTTTATAACTGGAGCTAGTTCTTTNATTTTNACAGGACTTTATCCCGTTGTATCAATGGCTGAAAATGCATCCACTTATTTTTCTTTAATATGGCGTGGTTTAGATGTTGGTTTTTCTAATATTAAACTCAAAAGATCAGGAAAAAAAATTACTGCAAATATTGAAGTCAAAATTTCAGTAAAAGTTTTAAACTTTGATGCCTTTTCATATAATCTTAAAAATGAAGAAATTTGGGAAGCTGGAGTTTTAACTAAAATTAAATCAAAAACTATCATTGGTAAAAAAACTGAATTTGTAANAGGTGAAAGAAAAAATAAGGGTTTTCAAATTGAGGGATCTAAATTTTCTGGGTTAGTAAAAGGTAATCCTGCAACAACTAGTTATTTTTCACCTGATTTTCTAAAAAGAAAAATCTGGATCAGCACCCAAGATGGAGATCCTTTATCTGTTAATGCTAATAAAATAGGTCCTGATATGGCTAAAAGTGTTGATGGCGAAATTCCAGCGACTCTCTGGAAAATAAGTGGAGACCTCGACCTAGAATTACTTTATGGCAATGATGGAGAATGGTTAGGNAGTAGATTTTATGCTGGTGGTTCGCAAGCTGAATTCTTACTTAAACAAAGTGTTGGTAACATGCATTCATTATGGAAAGTCTAATTAAATTTTCTGGTACNGTTGTTATCACTGGAACCTCAAGCGGAATAGGAAGAGGTTTATGTAAATCATTTGTTGAAAGGGGCTATAATGTTTTTGGGACTGTTAGAAATAAAAAAGATGCATTGGAGTTAGAAAAGGAATTTGGTCAAAATTTTAATGCCCTCATAATGGATGTGACCAATGAAAAGCAAGTTTTAAAGGCTAAAGAAAAAGTAAAAAATTATCTTGGAAATAAAACGCTATCTGCACTGATAAACAATGCAGGAATTGCTACTTTAGGTCCTGTTGAATATTTACCAACTAGTGATTTTAAAAAACAGCTGGATACAAAAATATTAGGTACATTTCTCTGTACNAAGATATTTTTACCANTGTTGGGGACTGATCATAATTTACTTGGTGAACCTGGTAGAATAGTTAACATAAGTAGTATTTTAGGAGGTAAGATTGGCTCTCCTTTTATGAGTAGTTATTGTGCGAGTAAGCATGCTGTTGAAGCATTTTCAGAATCTCTTAGGAGAGAATTAAAACCTTTTGGAATAAAGGTAATAATAGTAGCGCCTGGTTCTATTTCTACACCAATTTGGCAAACGGTAAAAAAACAAAAAGAACAANATAAGTTTGGTAAAACCAAATATTCAGTTCCATTCAAAAGAATTTTGAACTCTCTTGAGCAATTTGATCAAAATTCGTTACCAATGGAAAAATTAGCAAATGTAATAATAAAAAGCATTGAAACAAAAAATCCCAAAATTAGATATAACCCAACGAACGATTACAGCCAAAAAATTTGGCCATATATCCCCAAAAGAATAATGGATAACTTTTTTTGAATTTACTCATAAAAATTCTTAATTTTAAATTNTTTAATTTTTTAATTTTAATNAAATNTCCGCATGAGCTTTTCTGTCTAGTTTGAAATCCCACATTAAATAAATTGAAACTATTTTTAAAATAATAGGTAATCCTCCATAAATAAAAGAAAGCCAAAATAATACAAATGTTGAATTATTATCACCAGANTTGAATCCTACAATATCAAGTAAGATTAGAGCTATTCCTGTTGATAAAGCAACGGCCGCTTTTGAAACAACACCCCAGAAAGCAAAGAATTGGGCAGTTAGTCTTTTACCAGTTTTTAAAAATTCTAAATCGATAATATCAGCTTGGATCGAGCTTGGNATAGCCAAGTCTGCACTTAATGCCAAACCACTAAAAATACAAATAACAACAAATAACGTTAAATCACCCTCTTCTAAAAAAAGGACAAACATAAATATAAAACAGGCATATATCATTGCACAACACCAAACCCTATGTTTGTCGTACTTGCTGCTTAAAAAAACCCACAAGGGAACTCCCATTAAAGCACCCAAAAAATATAAAAATAATAAAAAACCAGTTAATTCAGGGCTTTTTAATATTGAGTTTACAAAGAATACAAATAAAGCAGGTGGTAGTCCATTAGCAAGGCCGTTGATAAAATGAGAAAAAAGTAACTTTCGCATTAATTCCTGTTTTTGTAAGGAAGAAAAAATTTCAAAAATGTTAAAATTATTATTTTTATTATTTGAAAACTCCTTTTTGTCTTTGTGTCCAAACAAAAAGAAAATCATTGAAAATAAAAAAGCAAAAGAAGAAAAAATACATATCTGTATTAAACCCTCTTTGGAACTTATTCCATTTCTGAATATATTGTATTCAAAATCAAAACTAATTGAATACAATAAAGATGCAATAACTATACCTAAGATGGTGAATAATTCTCTACAAAAAGTAACATTACTTCTTTCCAAATAATCCATACTTAACTCAGCCCCCATTGCATAATATGGAGCATAAGCAACAGTCCAACCAATTGTGGCCATCAATAACCAAAAAAAGAAGTAATTAAAGCCTACTGAATTAAATATAGGGACGAAGAGAAACCAAGTTGAAAAAACAAATATCGTACCACCTATTATTACCCAAGGTTTTCTTTTTCCGTACTTTGAAATAAAATTATCACTAATATAACCCATAATTGGGTCAGAAAATGCATCAATTAATCTTATAATAATAAAAGTTGAACCAATAATCGAAAGTGAAAGACCATAATTATCAAAATAAAATTCCCCCAATAGGACGTATATACTAAAATATAAAGACGCTAATGGTAGAGAGGGAAAACCATATACTAAGATTTTAAGCAAGAAAATTTCACACTATGATTTCTTTAAAGTAACTTGAATTACATCCCCAGTCTTTGAATGAAAAACTGCTGCACATGATGCTAAGTAAAAGTTCCACATTCTCTTAAATCTGTCATCAAATTTTACTGAAGATATATCATCCCATACTGAATTGAAACTAGTGTGCCATAGTCTTAAGGTTTTGGAGTAACTGGAACCAAAACTTTTGAGATTTACATTTTTTAAACCGACTTGGAGAAANTGTTTTTCTAATACTTTNTTACTAGGTAACATCCCACCNGGAAANATATATTTTTGAATAAAATCAACATTTTTTCTATATTTTGGAAATAGTTCATCTGCAACTGTAATTATTTGTAATGTTGACNTNGCACCAGTTTTCATNAGATTCTTTANGGTACTAAAATATATTGGCCAATATTTCTCTCCAACAGCTTCAAACATTTCTATGGATGCTATTCCATCAAATTGACCTCTTTGATTTCTGTAATCATTAAGGACTACTTTAGCTCGATCAGCTAAGCCTGCTTCAAACAATCTTTTCTTGGTAAAATCATGCTGGGCCTTTGATATAGTTATACCGGTAACATTAACCTTATACTTTTTAATTGCATACTCCATAAATCCTCCCCAACCACATCCAATCTCCAGCAAATGATCATCAGGTTTAGGATTAATATTTTTGCAAATATTATAATATTTATTTTCTTGAGCTTTCTCCAAACTCTCTTTATCTGAATTAAAGAGAGCTGACGAATATGTCATAGATTTGTCCAGCCATCTCGAGTAAAAATCATTACCTAAATCATAATGATAAAAGATATTTTTTTTGGCCTGTTTTTTTGAATTGGATTTCCACCAATGGATAAATCTTTCATAATTTCTTAATAAAAAAGTACCTGGAAAACTATAACCAATTTCTTTGTTATTTAACATTATCACATCTAGAACAGCTAACAAATCAGGAGTATCCCACCAACCATCCATATAAGATTCTGGAAAACCATTATCACCTTCTCGTATAATTCTAGAAAAAAAATCATTATTTTTAACAAATATTATACCCATTGGACCTTTTTCTTTACCTTGAAATATAAAAGATCTTTTATCAGGAAGTATAATTTCTAACGAACCTCTACGTAGATTTTTTAAAATTACCGAAACTCCATNGAACCATCTTGGTAATCTTGTTTTACTCTCTACATTATCTTCCTTCACCTATTAACCCCCTTTTTTAATCCATATTTGTTGCTTACCCACTCAGTATAAGAATGAAATCGTATACCCTTTANNAATAATCTAAGTGCATGCCAATGAATTGCAAGAATTACTTTAATACCCATAAGAGGGTGAGTTATTAAAGTTAAAAGTAAATTAAAATCAGTTAGCTCTTTATAAACTCCATTTTGTGTAGCTATCAAAATGTCACCATCTCCTCCTTCCTCTTTTATACGTATCGCTATTCTTTTATTAGGTGGATATATTGAAAAATGATAATTCTGATTCATATCAATAAAAGGGGATACATACATTTCTTTTTTTTGGGAATGTCTTATAGCTCCATCTTTATCAATTTTAGCTTCAAAAACATAAGGAACTTGATCGCCAAACGTATTTTTTACTTCATAAATAATAGATTTTAAAATTTTTTTATCATAACAAAAATAAACTGATAAAGGATTAAACCCTAAACCCATAATTCTTGGAAAACTTAATAAAAATATTTTACTAGCTTTCGGAAGGTTATTTTTAATGAGTAATGAATTAACCCAGGGCTTTAATTTATTTTTAGTCCTACTTCCATGATCTTTATTAAAAAAAGATATCAAACCAAACTTATTTAATTTTAACAATTTAAAATGATTCTTCTTATTGTCTATAAAATCCAAATCTAAAAATAAACTGAAAACTCTATAATTGAATTTATGCTTTTTCGGAACTAATCTCATATGCATAATATTTCCAACATAAATACAATTTTTCATGACATAGATCTAAAAATTATGATTTTAATATTTAATACTATTTTAGCCATTCAGGTAAACTATTAAATTTTTTTGAAATGTTTATTGCAGATTCAAAACCATCCTCATGAAAACCATTTCCTAACCAAGCACCCGCAAACCAAACCCCATTTTTTCCCTGAATTTTATTAATTTCTTTTTGAGCCCCTACCGTCTCTATGTCAAAAAGAGGATGAGTGTAATCAGTTTCATAATAAATTTTTTTTTCGTCAATATCGTCCTGTGGATTCAGTGATACAAAAAAAGGGTAATCTTTATTGATATTTTGTAATCTATTCATCCAATAAATTACACCTGGAGGATCTTCTTTAAAATCATTCAGTCCACTATTTACAAAATTCCAACTTGACCATACTTTTTTTAGTCTTGGCATTACTTTGAGATCTGAATGTAATACAGCTTTATTTTTTGAAATTTTAAATTTTGAAAGAATTTTACTTTCAGATGGTGTTTGATTACTAAGAATATTTTTAATTATTGTTGGAGATATTGCAAAAACCACTTGATCAAATTCTTCCCGCTGACCTTGAGAAAAATGGATCAAACACTTATTTTGATACCTTTCGACTTTTATTACATTGGCATTAAGCTTTGATTTTATTCTTACATTGTTAATAATTTTGTTAACGTATTGCTCCGAACCGTTTGCAATAGTTCTCCATTTTTGGGCTGGCTTCAGACCAGTCATTAAATCATGATTAATGAAGAAGTTTACAAACTTATCAGCAGGAAAATCTAAAATATCGTAAAGACTTGTTGACCAAATAGCACCTGCCATTGGAAGTATAAGATGATCAATAAAAAACTTACTATAATTATTTTGCACAAGAAACTCATTAAGGGTTAATCCTTTCAGATCACCTCTGCCAAGTTGTAATGGCGCCTCTTTATTAAACCTTAAAATTTGAATTAAACATTTTATATATCCATAATTAAAGAAATTTTTACGCTGAGCAAAAAGTTTATTTAAATTATCACACGCGTATTCAAAATTCTTATTATTAAATGAAAAACCAAGAGACATATCAGACCAGATGGTTTTAATTTTTAAGTATGATAATAATCTGGAAAAGTAAGGATAGTTATTGTCATTATAAACAATGAAACCTGTATCAACTTTGAATTGTTTATCTTCTTTATTTATTGTAATTGTATTTGAGTGACCACCAAATCTATTTTCTTTCTCAAAAAGATATACCTCATGATTTTCACTAAGTATTAATGCTGAACCAAGCCCAGAAATACCCGCTCCAATTACTGCAATTTTTTGGCTTTTCATATATTATTCGTAAAATGTTAAATTAATAAGTTGGTTAGTATTTTAATTATTATAAAATTCAACATTTTAAATTTTCTCTGATTTAAACAATATATGACATATTATAATATTTGATCTAATGCTTCTATTAATGAGTCTATTTCTTTAGACTTCGTATAATGGACAAAGCTTAATCTAAGCACACCTGCAGGTAATTCAATACCTAACGATTCAAGTAATCTTACAGCATAGAAATCACCTGACCCAGCCATTAGTCCTTTCTTATTTAATTGTTGAACTACTCTATCTACATCACCTTTGATATCAATAGAAATAGTTGGAACTTTCTTGTCTATAGAAAGATCCATATTACCTAAAATTTTAACTCCTTTTTTTTGTTTTAAAAAATTAAAAAGAGGCAATAGAATTTCACTTTCAGCCTCACGCTGTAATTTACCTATTCTTTCTGCTTTTAAATGAGTAGCTATTTCTTCATTATCTTTAAAATGATGCCTATCAATTTCTTCAATGTAATCAACTATTCCAGCAACGGATGCAATTTGCGCATGATCAGGACCAGCTGGTGTTAGAGTTTTAGTTGGGTCTTTAGCATTAAAATAGTGTCCTTGCACTGGTAACAACCTATTTAAATTTTCATCAACATACATTATACCTAAATGAGGTCCATAAGTTTTGTAAGTTGAAAACATGTAAATATCACATCCAATTTTTTTAATATTAGGAAATGAATGAGGAACATAACTAACTCCATCTACACAAGTATAAGAACCATTTTCTTTTGATAATTCACATATTTTCTCAACAGGATTAATTTCACCTATGATGTTTGAACAATGTGGGAAAGTAACCAAACAAACATCTTTATCCAAAATTTTTATTAAATCATCTAAAACCAAAGATCCTGTATTTTTTCTAACCTTCCATTCTTTTACAATATATCCAAAATTTTTTAATCTTCTCCAAACACCAGAGTTTGCTTCATGATCCTGATTGGTTACTATAATGACTTTTCTATCAGTTTGGAGATCTTTGAAGGCATTTGCTAAAACATAGGTATTTTGACTAGTTGAAGGACCAAAATGTAGACTACTATTACTTACATTCAATAAAGCAGCCATTCTTGATCTGGATTCATCCATTTCTTCACCTGCTAACTTTGAAGAATTAAATACCCAATAAGGTTGAACTCTTCTCTGATTATGATATCTAGTAAGTCGTTCAATTACTTGCTTAGACATAAAACTACCGCCCGCATTTTCGAAGAAGCCATTGCCTACTACTTCCTTGAATTGAAAACTGGGAAATTGTTTTCTTACAAAATCAACATCTAACCTATTCAATAGAAAAATCTTTCACTAAAGGTGTATTCAATTTTATGTATAAATAAAAATTCAATAAAAGTTTTCAAAACCTTAAGAACGTCCTTGCCCTTTAGATAACGAATTTACCAGACAAGCCATATTCCCATGAGGATGTTTATTATCATGCATTAATTGATGTGCATGTCCTATTTGGTCAAAACTATAGGTTTCAGACAAACATGGATCAACTTTTTTTGCTATTACTAATTCATTGACTGCCCTAGATTGTTCATCATTAGCTACATGTGAACCTTGAAGTCTTTTTTGTTGCATCCAATGATACCTTAGATCTAAAGAAACATTGTAACCAGTTGTACCAGCACAGATAACAACCATTCCACCTAAATCACAAACATAGCATGAAGTAGGCAATGTAGCTTCTCCTGGATGTTCGAAAACTATTCTAGGGTTTTTACGTTCACCTATAATATCCCAAATAGCTTTTCCAAAAGCCCTAGCTCCTGAAACCCAATTTTTAAAATCTGCAGAGTCCGTATCTGGCAAAACACCCCAATGATCAAAATTATTTCGATTTATCACTCCAACAGCACCTTTATCTAAGCAAAATTGTCTTTTATCTTCACTTGAAATAACTGCAACCGGTTTACCGCCCAAAGCAGCAACAATTTGAAGAGCCAAAGCACCAAGACCTCCAGCTGCACCCCAGACTAAAACGACATCGTCTTTTTCAACAGTATGCCCAGTCCATCCCATTAATTGACGATAAGCTGTTGAGGCACATAGCATATAACAGGCAGACTCTTCCCAAGTTAAATGTTTTGGCTTTTTTAATATTTGATGAGATTGTGCCTTAGCAAATTGGCAGTAAGACCCATAATTTGTTTCATATCCCCATACTTTTACACTGGGTGCAAGCATAGGATCTTTCCCCGAAACAACCCAAGGATCATCAGGAGCCCAAGTTCCCGAATGAATAACAACTTCTTCTCCAACTTTTACATTATTTACCTCACTACCAATGGCCCAGACAATTCCAGATGCATCAGAACCACCCGCATGAAAATCTTCTGGCTCTCCCTTTTTTTGTCTAATTGCTATAACATCTATAGGATAACCTAGAGCAGCCCAGACGTTGTTATAATTTATTCCAGTTGCCATAACATAAACTAAAACATCTTTTGGTCCTAGAGTTGGAACATCTATTATTTCTCTTTTCCAAGCATCTTTTGGAGCTCCAAATCTATCTTGTCTTACTAAAAAAGCATGCATTTTCTTTGGAACTACACCTAATTGCGGTTTATCACCTAACTCATAAACTTCTTTTTCAGCCAATTTCTTCTCCTTATTTAATTTATTTACTCAAATTTTANTTAGGCCCGTGCCAGTCAATNTGGCAAATTTCNGAACTCAAGCCTTTAAAATCCCATACTCTNCCAAAAGCTCTTACTCTTCCCTTATCTGCAGCAGATACTGTAATATCAGAACCCATCCAGTATCTCGTNTTTTTAACCATNACCTCTTCATTAGGATCATTACCAACTATAGGAGTAATTGAACCTTGTATCTTATTGCCAACAGTTAAATGCCTTGTTTTACCCTCTGTNGTATATGAAATAGCAGCACTTTCTACACCAATAATTTCACTTACTAATTTTGTAAATAGTCCAGTAGTACCCCTAGCTTGCCCACTTAATATTTTAACTAATCCATCGTAAGCTTCCGTACTAGCATTTTCATCAATAAATACTGCAGCCTTCCAGTTACCTCTGGCCATTCTACCAGGAATTTCTAACATCATTGCTACATTGATACCTGATAAGTCATATTTATCATAGAATCCGTCATCAATTCTTATACCAGCCCAAGCTTGGCAAAATCCTTCTGTAGGTGGATGTTTCCCTAAACTAACAACACACGGACAAAAAACAGTGCAATTACAATTTAAAATTAATTCTCCTTTTATTTTCCACTTTTTTAAAAAGGCTGTTAATACTGGCTTCATTTATAATTTCCTTCTAAATAAAATTCGATATAACAACTATTGATCCAGAAATCAAAAGTAAAAGAGATAATGGCAAAGTTACGTAACGTCCATAATCTGGAAGTTTTTCAGCTATCATGACTAATGTTGCTAAACCCATAAAACCCAAATTCATCACTCCACCCACAAATGCAAGCATCATAAGAAGCCAACAGCAACCTAAACAATATAAACCTACTCTTAAACCAACAATAAAAGAAGCTACAAAACTACCATTCCAATCATTTAAAAAAAATAAAAGTGGATGCCTACATCTATGTAAACAAGCTTTTTTTAGATCAGAAAATTGATAAATAGCAGCAAGAAAAAGTAAAGTAACAGAGGGAATAAAATGTATAAAAATACCGTCAGATTTTACCAAACTTAATTGTGTTAAATAAATTTGTAATAAAGATGCGACACCAGAGAAGATGACCCAAACTACGATAAATCCAAATAAAAGCGAGACAAATCCGAAGTTCGATACATTATGTAAGTTACTCAAATCACCAAAAGTTTTTAATGTAGGTTGTATTGTGGGAACCATCATTGCTATACCCATTAAGGACCACATAAGAAACGCATAGGGCCAATCACTCATTTTATTTATGGGTTGACATAACGTGGATAGAAATTCTGATCCATAAAAATTTTCAATACTTGCTGTATTAGATACGGAAGGCTTTGCCCGAGATGCTAAAATAGCTAAAAATCATGCTTTTGT